>ERZ1645004.164-NODE-164-length-15332-cov-5.645480_pt1 | contig 15332 bp, 9 predicted proteins | sample MGYA00579304_ERZ1645004 | MGnify/ENA primary metagenome ERZ1645004 (study PRJEB40715, sample SAMN01906944) | human oral metagenome | study: EMG produced TPA metagenomics assembly of PRJNA78025 data set (Human Oral Subgingival Plaque Microbiome).
CCAGCAGCCGGTGACCATTGTGGTGTCGCTGTCGGGTCGGGGCGATAAGGATGTTGAGCATGTGCGGCGCACGCTGGAAGCGCACCCGGAACTAGTATTGGAGAATATGTAATTATGGACCGTTACGCAGCTCTTTTCTCTCGCTTGTCGACGTCTCACGAGGGCGCATTCGTCCCCTTCATTATGCTGGGCGACCCCGGTCCGGAGGAGTCTTTGGAGATTATTCGCACCGTCATTGCCGCCGGCGCGGACGCCCTGGAGTTAGGGGTGCCGTTCTCGGATCCGGTGGCCGACGGCCCCACGATCCAGAAATCCCACCTGCGGGCGCTCGATAATGGGGCCACGGTGGCGGGCTCTATTGCCCTCATCACGCAGGTGCGGGCGGAGTTCCCCGACATCCCCATTGGCCTGCTCATTTACGGGAATGTGCCCTTCAGCCAGGGGTTGGATAACTTCTATCGGGAGTTCGCGGCGGCGGGCGCCGACAGTGTGCTCATCCCCGACGTGCCGGTGCGGGAAGGCGCCCCCTTTGTGGCCGCCGCCCAGAAGGCGGGCATCGCCCCCATCTTTATTGCACCGGCCCAGGCTTTGGAAACGACCCTCGCCGGGGTGGCGAAAGCGTCGGAAGGCTACATTTATGCGATCTCTCGTGACGGTGTGACCGGCACGGAAAAGGAGTCATCCACAGTGGGCCTGCGCGACGTGGTTGCCAATATCACCCGATTCGGCGGGGCACCGGTGCTGTTGGGCTTTGGGATTTCCACCCCCCAGCATGTTGCCAACGCCATTGCTGCCGGCGCTCGTGGGGCGATTACCGGCTCGGCGATCACGAAAATCATCGAAAGCCATTGCGTTGGCAACCACCCAGAACCAGCGCATATTGACAACATGGATGAGCTAAAGCGGGAATTATACGATTTTGTTAGCGTGATGAAGTCGGCCACTATACTAGGGGCATGACCTCCCATAACCATACGTGCAGTCGCCGGGCATTCCTGCTTGGGACGGCAACCACATTCGCGGGCGCCCTCCTGGTGGCCTGCGGTTCTTCTGGAACCAAAACCGCCGCCAACGATGTCCCGGTGGGTAGCGCAATAATCACTGGCGACGCCATTATTGCCCGGCCGGCCGCCGACGAGTATAAGGTGTATTCCACCGTATGCCCTCACCAAGGGTCGCCTATCACCCAGGTGTCTGGTGACACCGTGAAATGCACCCGCCACGGCTCTGTGTTCTCTATCAAGGATGGCTCTGTGATTTCCGGCCCGTCGCAGGCCGGCTTGAGCCCCAAGGAATTTAGCAAAGATGGCGACAGTATCGTGGTGAAGTAGCCCAATAGCCCGATCGCCCAACCATCTTCGTGACCGCACATCCGCCCCAGCCCGCCTCGCGTTTACCACGAGTAGGGGAGGGGCGGTTTTTGCGGCTTCAACCGTATCCCCCGGATTTCACAAACACCTATCAATAGTCATAATAATGTTAAGGTAGCATTATCACACCGCATTGCCATAGAATCTGGAGGCACCAATAATTAGGACACTTTACTTTTTGTCATGTGACTTTTTGCCTGTAGACATTGTGCTATGTCGCGTCACATGTTTCACGTGAAACACTAACCCCCGCCCAGCAACCAGTAGGGGAGAGACAATACACTTCAACCCCTATCTCCTACGCCTCAACTATCCGACCGTGTTTCACGTGAAACCACTCCCACATTGCGCACCCACCAAACCTACGTTTCACGTGAAACATCGCACCCCGCTTTACGACGCCCACAGCAACCCGCCGCGTTTCACGTGAAACATGGAGAACCTAGTTCAAACATCGAGGAACATAACCCTGACTTCCCACGACTGCCAAGCCACTCAACCAACTCTTTGGGGAACAGGAGAACAAGAAACTGGATGGCAGACCTTAAGTCAATTCAGCGCTTATTTGCATGCGCCACCCATCCCTCGAAATAAGCCATATGGATTCCAAAGAATATGCGGGATAAGGGCCAACGCTTTCTACAAAGCATAACTGCAGATGCAGAGCATCCTGTCTACGAAAATGCCAATGTTTCACGTGAAACACTTGAGTTTATTCAAAGCTGTTTGTGGGGATGATTATGTTGATGGATAGTGAATTCTTGATTGGTAGGAAGCAGGCATGAGTGTGTCAGGTTGGGAAACCGAATGTTGTTTCTCGGTGTTCAATAAATTTTTGTCGTGTTACTGGAATGGTTTCACGTGAAACATGGTGGGGTTGGTTGGTTCGCAGGTTGGCTGTTTGAGAGTGTTGTTTCTTCTCTATGAGTTGCCGGGGATTAGGGTGGGTCTTTTAATTGAACGTTTCACGTGAAGCATCAATCCTCACAACAACTGGTAAGGGGAGGGGAGGCACACTCAAAGCCATCCCCAACAATTCAACCACCAACCCACCACGTTTCACGTGAAACAATCGCAATTACAAAATCACGAAGGGAAAGCTGAAAATAGCCGTTTAGGAAACACACCTCCCCCTTTCCAACTATTCCCACGATCAGTGTTTCACGTGAAACATCAATTGATCTTTCAAGCTGTCACACACATCGAAGCCTCAAAATCCCACAAACACATCCAAACAAATTATCTCAATTCCAACACCCTCACGTTTCACGTGAAACACCAAGCCTCAGCAACCAATAGGGGAAAGGCAACGCACCCTAAACGCTATCTCCTGCAACTCAACCATCCGATCATGTTTCACGTGAAACCACTCTTCCATATTCCGCACTCAACAAACTTACGTTTCACGTGAAACATCGAGAAGCTATCAAACATCGGGAAAGCACAAAAATAAATAACCGACTTTCAGCAATTCAACATTCATCCGTATAAACATGCCCCACATATTCCTCAAAACAAGCTTTATGATTTTAAACTTGTAGAGAGATACCAACATTTTCTGCAAAACAGGACTGTAGTCGCAGAGGATTCTATTTACAAGCATTACCAGTGTTTCACGTGAAACGCTCCACACATGATTAGTCTCTGGACGTTAAGGACGACCAAGATAGATGGCATGTTCTTTCTGATTTTCCACTTGCTAGGGTAGATGAGTTTCCCAATGACTGAATAAGCTTCAGTGCAGGGTGATGAGAAAGATTCTATCCATTAGTGGAATAGTTTCACGTGAAACATCAAGCAACTAAAAACTCCAACCCCCACAACAACCGGTAGGGGAGAAGTGACGTAATCAAAAATCATCCCCTCATTCTTCAGCATCACACACATCCCCACCCACGTTTCACGTGAAACACCGATATGTTGCCATGAATGAAATAGTGATTTCTAGGATTCCTGTTCTTTCAGTTGGAGAGCAAATATAACTTATCCAAACAGAAAACAACCACACCGACAGAAAAGAATCACCACAACACGCCACCCGACCTACCCATTAACCATCACCATAGCTAGCCATAAAAATATGTGGGAGAAGCGTTTCACGTGAAACATCCCCAAAAACACACAACCAACCACAATACAAAAATCTTACAGTGAAGCTTATTCAGCTACTGGGAAAATCCATCTACGACAACAGGCGGAAAATCAGAAAGAACACGTCATCTGTCTTGCTTTTCTTTACTCCCAAAAAGTAGTCATGCATGTTAATGCCTTGAGACGCTGAACCACATTTCCCAGCAGCTGAATAAGATTCAAAAAACAATGTTTCACGTGAAACACCACCTCCTCGACAACGACAAGAGAAACAGTTCTCAAAAACCATCACCAGCAACTTAACCACCCCACCATGCGTTTCACGTGAAACACATTGACATCCTTGGGACGTCGTAAAGCAAAAACAACGTTTCACGTGAAACAAATGGGTTGTTGTAAAAACGTCGTGTTTCACGTGAAACATCGAAAAGCATTCAAACACCAGAAAGCACAAAACTAAATGACAATCCCCCGGCCAATCCAACATTCATTTGTGCGAATATGCCACGCCCACCCCATAAAACAAGCTTCAAAACACGACCGCAGGCGCAAAAGATTTCCTTCACAAGCATTACCCATGTTCCACGTGAAACACAGCAAGTAAATAAACTCCAACAACCCACCACGTTTCACGTGAAACACCAACCATCTGCAAACATGACAAGTCCGCTCATTCAACCGTTAGGGAAATACGATTCCATCTCTCAAAACCACAGCGACTAATCCCAACGAATCATCCCAAACAGACTTCCACGTTTCACGTGAAACACTCCATTAAAAGCCCCATCTCCAATTCCCAACAACACCCCCAAACCCATAACCACAACTGTTCCACGTGAAACACCAACCACCAGCAACTAACAGAGAAGAAACAACGCTCTCAAACAACCAACCCGCGAACCGACCAACCCCACAGTGTTTCACGTGGAACACGACACCTCGCTCAATAAACTCACCACTCCAACTACGCCAACTCATGAAGCTTATTCAGCTGCTGGAGAAATGTGGCTCAGCCGCTCTAGATATAACTGGTCTCTGGGGGCAAGAAAAACCAAGCTAGATGACATGTTCTTTCTGATTTTCTACCTGTTAGTGTAGGTGAATTTTCCCAGCAGCTGAATAAGCTTCCATGTTCCACGTGAAACCAAAACCCGAAACTAAAATTCCCCTCCAGCAACGCAACTACCTCCCACTAACCAACCCTTCTAAATAAACCTCAATACGACCAAACAGTTTCACGTGAAACACCACTCCCCAAACACACGACGACCCCCAGGGCTCAATAAACTACGTAGCATTACCGAGATGGTTTCACGTGAAACACGACAGGATGGTTCAACCTTATTTCAGACGAGTAGGAAAGGACCACCCTGACAAATGCTAAATCAGCAAAAGCACGCCATCTAGTCTGCGTCTCCCGGTTCTCAAAGAGAGCAAAGCCATACACTCCAGCGACCACAAAAAGCTGGATCACACGTTTCCCCAACAATTGAATAAACTTCCACGTTTCACGTGAAACACTGCCCCCTCGACAGCACGTGGGGAAGTGGCATTTTTCAAATTGCCAACCCCAAGACTCAACCACCCCACCATGTTTCACGTAAAACGCGCTAACTGCTTTGGGGCGTCGTAAAGCAAGAAGCAATGTTTCACGTGAAACATCACGAAACTAGCCCCACACGCCTCGGATATAGCTAGGAGCAACCGGCCAATCTTCGGAAGGAAGGCCAAGCTCGTGGGCGGCGCGGAGGGGCCACTGGGGTTCGAAGAGCGCAGCGCGCCCAACGTCGATGGCGTCCGCCAGGCCGTCAACAAGCACCTGCTGGGCGGTGAGCGGATCCCCCAATTCACCAACGGCAACAACGGGAATGCCTGCGGCCTCACGGACAGCATTTGCCAATGGAACTTGGTAACCAGGGCCCGTAGAAATAGGGGCAGGAACGAGCCCACCACTGGAAACGTCGACCATGTCTACCCCATGTTCCTGGGCAAGCGTCGCCAACTGAATCGTTTCAGGGATACCCCACGACTCCACACCCGGCACATTCTCCAGCCAATCAGTTGCAGACAATCGAAGCAATAATGGCATGTCAGCAGGGATGACCTCGCGGATAGCATCAATAATTTCGATCACGATCCGGGCCCGATTATCAAAACTTCCACCATAATCATCAGTGCGATGATTCGACACCGGGGAAAGGAACTGGTGCAGCAGGTAGCCGTGGGCACCATGAATCTCGACCGTATCAAACCCAGCAGCAACCGCCCGGCGCGCCGCCGCCTGGAAATCCGCAACAACGGCAGCAATATCCGAAACGGTCAACTCCTGCGGCGGCACATACCCGGGGAAAGGCTCCGGGCTGGGGGCCTTTGTTACCCAACCGCCTTCTTCCAGGGGAACCGTACCACTGGCATACCCGGGCAACCCAGGGAAACTAGAGGCCTTACGACCAGCATGAATGAGCTGCACACCGATTGCTGCCCTTAGGGAATGGGCGAATTTTACAATGGGCTTCCATGCTTCAGCCTGCTCATCGTTCCAAAGGCCGACACAGTTCGGGGAAATCCGGGCTTCCGGGGAAACGCCGGTTGCCTCAACCATGATGAGCCCGAAGCCACCAGCCGCCCGAGCACCATAATGCACGAGGTGCCAGTCGGTAGGAATGCCGTCTTCACCAGCCTGGTATTGGCACATTGGTGGGAGGAAAATGCGATTTTTTATAGTGAGCCCGCGGAGAGTGAGGGGAGCAAAAAGGGGACTAATAGTCATTCCCTGATGCTACCTGCGATAACGGTAAGGCGCCAGTATTTCATGCAGGCCCATACCGCCACCGAACCTAATGTTTGCGCTATTCAGAGTACGTAACCAGACTGTAGAATGTTACATTGACCACTATTACGGTCGCCCAGCTATTGCCAGTCCGGCACCGCGGGGCGCCGCAAGCTTGGCGTACTGGGTCCACCGCCCTCGTCTCGGCGCAGCTAGATCGATTTCGCCGCGCCGGGTCCACCTCGCAGGCCCCACCACCACGCCCACCACGATCCACCACACACCACAACCCACATCCCCAATCACGCACGTAACCAGCGGTTTTTCCGGGTTTTCTCACCTGACGCCATAGAATATAACTATGCTTAGCAAGTTTGGTAGCAAGGTGAGTTCCAGATTTGGCAGCCTGGATCCGCTCATCATTTTTATTGTGTTGGCGGTGATCGTTGCGATCTTTTTCCCGATTTCAGGGCGACCCGCAGAGTGGTTCAGTACCGCCACTGTTGTTGCTGTGGCTGTGCTATTTTTCCTTTACGGTGCGCGGTTATCCACCAGGGAGGCACTGGATGGGTTAACAAATTGGCGATTACACGCAACTATTTTGGCGTTTACGTTTGTGCTATTTCCGCTGATCGGAGTGGCATTACGGCCGGTGGGCATGGCATATAATCCAGAGCTGTACATGGGGGTGTTGTATTTGACGCTGGTCCCATCGACGGTGCAGTCGTCGGTGGCGTTCACGTCGATTGCGCGTGGCAATGTTGCGGGGGCGATCGTGAGCGCGTCGGCAAGCAATGTGCTTGGCGTGGTGGCGACACCAGCATTGGTTATGTTGCTCATGTCACAACGTAGTGGTGGCGGCAGCGGTGTGGTTATTGATGCGCATGTGTTTGGTGATATTGCGCTTCAGCTATTATTGCCGTTTATTTTGGGGCAGTTCGCCCGCCGGTGGGGGAGCGTGGCAGAGTTTGCGGCGAAGAAGGCAACAAAGCTGGTGGACCGCGGTTCGATCGTCATGGTGGTGTATTCGGCGTTTTCGGCCGGAGTGGTTGCTGGGGTGTGGTCAACAATTGGGGTGCGGGACATCGTGATTTTGTGCGTATTTTCGGTGGTTTTGGTGGCCTTTATGCTGTGGTTGTCTCGGTTTGTAGCATTACGGCTAGGGTTTGACGATGCCGACATGAAGGCGATTCAGTTCTGCGGTTCGAAGAAATCATTAGCGTCTGGTTTACCTATGGCTGCGGTGATTTTCGGGAGCTCGTCGATTGGTTTATTAATTGTTCCCTTGATGATTTTCCACCAAATCCAGCTAATGATGTGTTCGTGGCTAGCCTCACGCTATGCTCAACTACCATAAGTGCTATGTCTACGTTATATATTCGGGTTGATTTGACCGTACCGCAGATTGGCGTGAGCACGCATATTGCCGAGTTGGTGGAGCAGTCGCCTCAGTTGTGCGCTATGCAACGCATCATCGAGCTTGATCCCAGCGGCGCAATCCAAGGTGCTGCAACGCCCAAGGTCACCGTGGGGATGGCAAGTGCGCCCGAGCCGATTGTGCCGCACCCCGACACGTATGCAGACTTCCCCGACATTACGAGCACCCCCATTGACGTGGAGCTTTTCGACGCCCTCTGGGCCGAAGCCATCGCCAAGTTCCCCGAGCTCGCCTAATCTCCAGCCTCTAGCCTGTCGACGCCCACCTCTCGGCAATGAGAGGTGGTAGGTGGGCGACACGCCAAGAACACATGCCCTCCTGCCTTCCCACAGGTCTTTCCACATCATCCTAGGTCAAACCATACTTCAGTTGCGCTACCAAGTTAGTGTTGATTCAACACTTTATTTCACGTTTGTAATGTTTCACGTGAAACGCTGCGCGTTTCCGGCATTTCCCCAGCAAATAATAAAGTCATGTGACGTAATCGCCCCAACCTTTTCTACGGTTCCTCTTCGTGATCCTTCAACAACCTCTAGCGAGCCCTCACCGCCTTCGCCTTCACTCCTTCGCTACCTGAACCGGGAGTGTTCACGAGTCCGGTGTTTCACGTGAAACCACTCTCGCATTGCGCACCCACCAAACCTACGTTTCACGTGAAACATCGAGAACCTAGTCCAAACACAAGGGAGACATAACCCAGCCCCAAGACAGCTAAGACACACTCCACCTATCCTTCGAAATAAGCTCTATGGATTTAAACATGTAGAGAGACACTAACGCTTTCCACAAAACACAACTATAGGCGAGGAGAATATTGCTTGTGGAAATGCCGATGTTCCACGTGAAACATGACGGGGCGACGAGAAGGATTCTTTCCATTAGCGGAATGGTTTTACGTGAAACATCAATCCTCACAACAGCTAGTAGGGGAGGGGAGCCACACCCCAAAACCATCCCCAACCCACGACGTTCCACGTGAAACCTCGAAGCTTATTCAGCCGCTAGGAAAATCCATCCACATCAACAGGTAGAAAATCAGAGAGAACACACTATCTAGCTTGATCTTCCTTACCTGCAGAGACTAGTTATGTTGGAGGACGCTGAATAACCTTCCTCAATTGATCTTTCAAGCCGCCACACACATCTAAGTTTCAAAATCCCACAAACACATCCAAACAAGTTACCTCAATTCCAGTATCCCCCACGTTTCACGTGAAACACCGACATGTCGCCATAAATGAAATAGTGATTTCTAGGATCCCTGTTCCTTCACTTGGGGAGCAAATATAACTTATCCAAACAGAAAAGAATCACCACAACACGCCACCCGACCTACCCATTAAACATCACCATAGCTAGCCATAAAAATAGGTAGGAGAGATGTTCCACGTGAAACACCAACCCCCCTCAAACACGACGAAACCACAACAACCAACCACCCCGATAAACCACCACGTTTCACGTGAAACAATCGCAATTACGAAATCACGAAAGGAAAGCCGAAAATAGCCGTTTGGAAACGCCACTCTCCCTTACCAGCTATTCCCACGATCAGTGTTTCACGTGAAACCTCATTTGATCCACCAATCTAGCCCAAAAAGAAAATTAGTCAGCCATCAAAATACAAGATCTAACATCCCATGTAACACGTCCAAACAAGTTACCTGAATTCCAGCCTCCCCACCCACGTTTCACGTGAAACATGGAAGCTTATTCAACGTCCCCAAACATGACTAGTCTCTGTAAGTAAGGAAAGACAAGCTAGATAGCATGTTCTTCCTGATTTCCCACCTGTTAGTGTAGATGAGTTTTCCTAGCGACTGAATAAGCTTCATAGACGCGAGGGATTTCATTACAGGTATTACCCATGTTTCACGTGAAACACGCCATTAAAAGACCCACCCAATCTCAGACCGCTAGCAGAAAAGAAACAACCACCCCACCCTGCGTTCCACGTGAAACATCGAGAAACTTTCAAGCACCAAGAAACATGACTGCAGTCGCAAAAGATTTCCTTTACAAGCATTGCCCATGTTCCACGTGAAACCACCACATCATCATAAAACCAAAAAGAACGAAACAGCCCAGCTTCCCATAAACACACCTCCCCAACCCCAACACGTCACGCACCCACGTTTCACGTGAAACACTGACCCCTCGATAGCGTGTGGGGGAGAAGTGGTACTTTTCAAATTGCCGACCCCATAGCTCAGCCATCCCACCATGTTTCACGTGAAACACCGACTATCCCCAACCACGCAACGAGCCCCAGGACTCAATGTAGCTTGCTTATTCAATGAAGCTTATTCAGCGTCCTCAAACATGACTAGTCTCTGCAGGTAAGGAAGATCAAGCTAGATAGCATGTTCTTTCTGATTTTCCGCTTGTTAATGTAGATAGATTTTCCCAGTGGCTGAATAAGCTTCAATCATTCCCACAAACAAATTTGAATTAGTTCCACTAGTCCACCGATAATTCAGCAGAATGTTTCACGTGAAACACGACAACCCACTCAATAAACCCACCACTCCAACCACAACACAAAACCCCTACGGTGAAACCCACCCAAAGAAACCAGCACACCAAGCAAATACACTCACAGAAAACGAATTACTAAAAAGCAGTCACGTATTATGACCGACAGAGAAGTCGAACCGCATTCCTCCAACAGTCAAAAAGAACTTCCGACTATTCTCCGGTTTCACGTGAAACACCAACCCCTCGGCAACAATGGGAGGAAAAACAGTTCTCAAAAACCATCCCCCACAACTCAACCACCCCGTCCTACGTTTCACGTGAAACACATTGCCAGCCTTGAGGCGGCATAAAACAATGTTCCACGTGAAACAGCCAAACCGCCATAAACTCAGTGAAGATGCGATTTGTTGCTCCACTGCTCCGCATTCTTTCTCGGTGTTTCACGTGAAACATTCCGCGAAGTATCCGCCAAATCCCCAATGGCACTCCGCAGCATTCCAGCCAGCTTATCCCTGACACCGATTCCGTTGCGGGGAAAGCCTCTATTCCCTGAAGCTATGACCACCGGGAGGAGTGAAATGGGCGACCTGTTTTCGTGATTTACCATTTGCTTGAATGAGCTTTCCACCCACACCAAAACGTCGATGTTTCACGTGAAACACGGCCGGCTGCTATAGACGTCGTAAAGCAAAAATTGGTGTTTCACGTGAAACATGGGGGTTAATTCTCGCCCAGGCGCGCAGGAAACGTGCTGAAAAGCGGCAATGGCATAGCTTGTCGACGCATAACGTCACCCCAAATGTCCACGCTACCTGCGGCAGTCACGTCGGAGGGGAGGCAGGGGGCAACATACCATTCGCCGGCCGCAATCTCCTCATCGAGCTGTCCGGGGCTCCACTCGGCATAGCCTATAAACATGCGCATGCCGGTAATATCCGCCTTGACCTCGGAAGGAGGTGCACCAAGGTCAACCAAAGCGAGACGGTTAGCCAGCTTCTTAAAATAGGGTCGGGAATTAATATCCAGGTCAGGCTTAGTCACGCACACGCCAACCGCCGACTGGGGACTAACCGGGCCACCGGCATACATGGCCTGCGGCTTAGAAATGCAATCCACCCAATCGGGGAGCACATTCGCCACCGCGATGTCCATGCGGTGGGCAAGGTCGACGCCAAAGGTAGTATTGGCATCATGCTCCAATAATAGAACAACAGTTCGAGAAAAGGCGGTCGATTGCATACCAGGGGCTGCGACTAAAAGCTTTCCTGCCGCTGGTTCTTCTCGTTCCATGCCATTAAATAACCGGTCGGCAAAAATTTCTGACACGTGATTCCTCCTTGAGAGTCTTTAGGCCTTACGTTACCGCTCATCCTGCTGGACTTGGTGGATTTGTTGGTCTTGTTGCTCCTGCTGACCTTGTCGATCCGCCCACCACGTTGTTAACACTTTGATCGCTTCGTCTCGATCCAACGGGCCCCGCTCCAGGCGAACCTCTTTCAAATACGACCATGCCTTCCCCACATCCGGGCCGGGCTGCAATCCCAAGATTGCCATGATCTCTTTACCATCCAAGTCTGGGCGCACCTTCGCCAAGTCTTCCTTCGCCGCAAGATCAGCAATACGCTCCTCAAGCTGCGCATACATCTGCCGCAACCATGCTGCCTTTCGCTTGTTCCGCGTCGTGCAATCCGCCCGCACCAGCTTATGCAGCCGTGGCAATAAATCCCCTGCGTCCGTCACATACCGGCGCACCGCCGAATCCGTCCACTGGCCCTCCGAAAACCCATGGAACCGCATGTGTAAATACACCAACTGGCTCACATCCCGCACCATGGCCTTCGAATACTTCAACTTCCGCATTCGATTTCGCACAAGTTTTGCCCCGACCACCTCATGCTGGTGAAAACTCACCCGACCATCCTCGGTGAACTCCCGCGTATCCGGCTTGCCAATGTCATGCACCAGTGCCGCCCACCGCAACACCAGATCCGGCTCGCCCGCAGCCTCTTGATCCATCGCCTGCCGGAGCACCTGCAAGCTATGCGCATACACATCCTTGTGTTGGTGGTGCTCATCCTGCGCCAGCTGCAACCGTGGCAACTCCGGGAACACATAATCCGCCAACCCCGTGGTCACCATGAGATCAATCCCCAACCACGGCTGCGCCCCCAACAGCATCTTATCCAACTCCACCTGCACTCGCTCCACCGTGATCCGCTGGATCTCTGAAGCCAAATCGGTCATGGCCATCCGCACCCGATCGCTCACCGCAAACCCCAACTGGGAACTAAACCGGGCAGCCCGCAGCAACCGCAATGGATCATCGGCAAAACTCTGGTCCGGTGCCGCCGGCGTATCAATCACCCCCTTCATGAGATCCGCAAACCCACCCATGGGGTCGAAAAACTCCAACTCGGCCGCGGCAGGCGTGGCACCTGCGGCATCGGGGGCCGACGTGATCTCCACCGCCATGGCATTAATCGTAAAATCGCGGCGCACCAAATCCCCCGCCAATGTGTCCCCAAACACCACCTCAGGATTGCGGGATTCCCCATCATAAATATCGGAACGAAACGTGGTAATTTCTATCTGTTGCCCCGATTTTTCCGCCGACACGGTGCCATATTCAATACCGGTATCCCAAGTGATATCGGCAAAGTGTTCTAGAATTTCTAGTATGGTTTCTGGACGAGCGTCGGTAGTGAAATCCACATCATTGCCCAGCCTGCCAAGAAGCGCATCACGAACCGATCCCCCCACCAAATACAGGTGATGACCGCGAGTGTTGAACTCAGCAGCCAAAGGCTGAATGATGGGCATCAGCGCCGAAAACGAGGCTTCAGCACGCGCAAGGACTTCGATTTCTTGTGGTTGTGTCACAGGGAATGATTCTACCCGTCTAGGGAAGGTATCATTGAATACTTCAATATTCCACAGGAAGGGCCAATACCCCACTACAACTTATTTAAGGATTACGATCACAGGATGACTGAGAAGAACAACGACACCCGCGAGGCACGCTCCACCCGACGGCGTAACCGGCGTCGATCCCGGCAGCGCACCCCTCAATCTCAGCCACCCACCACAACGCTTGTCGACGCCACAACCTCCGGCAAACAAACCAAAACCAGCGGAAAAACCAGTGGCAAAAAACGTCGAAAAGCAACCAGCACCAACCGATCCCGGACCACAAAACCCCGCACCGCCGAAACCAGCATGGAAACCCGCAACGAGACCTCCGCCGGCGGGCTCGTTATTTCCGGCCTCTCGGAAGCTGTAGCGGCCGACGGCAGCGTAGACTTGAGTCGTATCTACGTCGCGCTCATTGGCCGGCTAGACCGCCGTGGCCGCCTGCTATGGTCCATGCCCAAAGGACACGTCGAAACCGGGGAAGACATTACCGCAACCGCCGCCCGCGAAGTTTGGGAGGAAACCGGCATCCACGGCGAAGTCTTCGCCGAACTTGGCGTCATCGACTATTGGTTCGTCTCGGAAGGTACCCGCATCCATAAAACCGTGCACCACCACCTACTACGCTACGTCGATGGCGAACTCAACGACGAAGACCCCGAAGTCACCGAAGTCGCCTGGATCCCCGCATCCGGCCTCATCGAACGCTTCGCCTACGCCGACGAACGCAAACTCGCCCGCATCGCCCACGATCTGCTACCCGACCTGGCCCGTGACGAGCAGGCGGCGGGGAGGTCCACACCCCGATGACCTACCATATTCCACGCCTATCAATCGGCCCACTCAACCGGATACGACGCCGACTCCACCACAGTATCATTCTCGGGCTCACCGCCCTCACCACAGCCACCGCCACCACCTTATGTAGCACCAGTGCCATCCCCGCTGCCCGCGCCGACGCACTCCCTAATTTTCCCACAAACCCCATAGCCAAAGCCCGATGGGTCAACCCAAACCTCCGCACCGGCGAAGAAACCAGCAACTACAAAATCGAAATCCTCCGCGTCCCCCAACACATCAAACTCGGCGAAGAACTTAAGGTTACTCTCAAAGTTGTTAATAATTCACCCGAATCAATTGCGGGCTTCAAAATTGTTCCCGCCCACGCCGACGCCCCCAAAGATTTAGCTACCGCACGCATCGTATTATCCCAAGAACCCGGGGCATACCCTTATCAAGCCAAAACGATTAGTAGGGATGATATTATTGCACCTGGTCATAGTGTAGATATTGATGTTATTATTCCTACAGCACCCGGAGCGACGGGTGGGTTCAATATCAGTGAGGCAGATTTTTATCCCGTGTTATTCGCGTTACGGTCATTAGAGAACGATGCACTGCTCTACACACAACGCTTCCTCCTCAACGTCAACGCCAAAAACACCACCGGATCGGGGGCAACCACGGGAGCCGCGCACCAAGGAAACTCCGGGACAAATACCGGCAGCCAAACCGCCGACACTAATTCGAAAACCAGTTCGCAATTATCGCCTGGGGTGACCGTAGTTTATCCCCTCACCGCCACCGTCGATAGTGTGGGCGGTGAAACTGGTGAAGCACCAAACCACCCACCCCTCATCCTCGAAAGTGAACAACTAGCAGAACAGCTACGATCCGGCGGCCGCCTTGACACCCTCCTCAAAGACTATTCCACCTACACCAAGGCGTCGGAAAGCCTAGCCACCGCAACCTGCCTCGCCATCGACCCGCAACTCGTCAGCGTCGTCGAACGCATGGCCGGCGGATACACCATCGCCCACGACCGGCCCAGCACCGTATCCCAAAAACGCCGACTCCGCGACTCCTGGGGCACCGACGACGAACCCGAATCCGGCACCCCCGGCACCGGCGCCGACGATGCCGGCCGCTGGCTCGCCGAACTACGGAAAACCGCACAACACGCCAAATGCACCATCGCTCTCCCCTGGGGAAACACCGACCTCAACTCTGTGGCCGCCACCGGCAACGACTGGCTCATGCGAGAAGCCGTCCAAACCGGACCGGGCATTATCGCCACCATCCTCGGTATCACCCCAGAAACAAACATTGTGATCCCCGGGGCCGGCTACGTCACCACCCAAGCCGCAGGCAACCTCGGCTGGGCCGACCTCGCCCCCTACCGATCCCGCAACGAATACCCAAACATTTCCGAAGAATGGCAAACAGACTCCAAACAGGTAGGCGCCCCCGTCCCCCCCCCCCCCGAAACCTGCCT
>ERZ1645004.168-NODE-168-length-15189-cov-2.155280_pt1 | contig 15189 bp, 8 predicted proteins | sample MGYA00579304_ERZ1645004 | MGnify/ENA primary metagenome ERZ1645004 (study PRJEB40715, sample SAMN01906944) | human oral metagenome | study: EMG produced TPA metagenomics assembly of PRJNA78025 data set (Human Oral Subgingival Plaque Microbiome).
TCGGCGCATCAACTCCGGAGAGTGTGATGGTTCCTTGGTCGGTCCACGTTTTCCAATCTTTGCTCGTTTCGACCCGTACCTGTGTCAGGAAATACTCTGAATAGCTCCCGTATGTCGTAGGATAAATGGTGATTCCGGCCACAGACACACCGCTTCCGAAGGTGAATATCAACTTGGGATTGTATCTGAGATAGATGGAATAATAGGTTTCCATATCGCCGTCGATCAGCTGACTGAGCGAGCGATTATAGGTATCATAGAGTCCGAAAGACGAACCGGGAATCTCGGTGAGACCGTCCATCTTGCCGTTTGGTACGATATTGGTAGACCGTACGTCAGCATTGATCTGCACTTTGTTGTAATTCGTACCTACGGAAGCACCTTCGGCCGACTCGATCATCACTGCCGTAACGCCATTTTTGCCGCCGGCTGCTAATTGGTCGATGCTTTTTCCTTTCTTGATCACCACTTTTACGGGAGCCGCAGATCGCATTTCACCTTTGGCTATGGTAACGGTGGCGTTGAGAATGTCGATGGAACCGGCATCCATTACGACTGCTCCATCTTTCTTGACAGCCGCAGACGGTGCTTCCTTGACAGTTACTTTCACGTCCTGTGCTACCGGTTTGTTCAGCTTTACATAAAAAACGGCGGTGTCATTAGGCACGATTGGCCCTGCGGGTGTCTGGAAAACACGGAGCGAGAAGTTGTTGCCTTTGGGCGTATTGGTATTGATATATGCCTTGGCATCATAGTTTTCGGCCGGCGTGGGATACAGTGTGCTGCCCACTTCGGGGTCGCTCTGGCAGGCCGCTAACAGTAAGGGCAGTGCCAACAGGGCGGGAGTTGTTTTCTTTATGATCTGTTTTATCATTTTCATTTTCATCTAATGGTTTGTTGATTGATTACTTGCCGTCGATGCGAACATCCTGAATCCATTCGGGAACAGATACCACTTTACCCGTGTTCCCGTGTCCGGTAGCGTCGTTAATGATGTCGCCCTTGCCTTCGTTCATCTTCCAATAAGCCTCGAGTCCGGGCGTTTTCGGAGTGCACGAATACATATTATTGACGATCTCAGACTGTGTGCGGGCCTTGGTCCATAGTCTTAATTCACTCACTTTCACATTGGCTCTGAGGTAATCGGTGTTACCGAAGTTGATATTCTTAGCCAAATTGGTCACCTTTCCGGGTAAATCCATCGACGAGTCGAGCGCACCGTTGACGTAAAGAGAAAGTTTTTTGCCTTCGCAAACAAATGCCAAGTGGTACCATTTGTTCTCTTCAAAGAGCATTTTACTATTCATTTGTGTGCCCTGTGTCTTAATTTGGAGTCGGTTTCCTTCGATGGGGGCATCGCCGAAGCGAGTATAAATCTCGCCGTCTTTCCCCTTGGGAGCCCATCCTCCGAATAAAGCTTGGTTGTTATAGGCGCCGATTGTCTTACCCAGCAGACTCATATTAACACACATCTCCAATGTCCACTCAGTGAGGGCGAGTTCGGTTCGCATCGTGAAATGGATGTTATGGGTGCTGTTGATGACAGGAACGGGCTGGATAACAACTTGATCTAAGATATAGACAATGGTGCTCCCGGATGCCAAGACGTTCTTACGACCGTCCTTACTTGCGAGTTTCAGCGCTACGGCATACTTCTCTCCGCTTTTCTTTAAAGCAGCACTCAGCGGGTTAACGGTGAGTTTCAGCGCCTGCGAAGCAGACTGTCCGGGCTCGATCGAAATCTCGCTTGTAGAGAGACTGAACTGATCTGCGGGCAGCGCTTTGTACGAAGTCTCGTTGCGTCGATTAAAAGCCGTGACGGCGGCAGTGTCTGCTGCAATCTCAAACGTGCATTTTTCGTCGGTCGGATCAGAGAGACGCACATTCAGTTCTTGTGTCACCGCCTCTTTACCGAGTGTGATTTTGACAGACGTATTACCATCTGTCTGCGTCTGTGCAATATAGGCTTGATTGGTCAATACGGAATATTCGGCGTTGTTGCACGATGAGAGCGCAAGGGTTCCGGCCGTCATTCCGCACAGTATCAATGATGCTATGTTGTGTTTCATTTTGTTTGTTGTTTAGTGATTAGTGAACGGACGGGTTCATAATTTGAATGGCCCGACGCAGGAAAGGATAAGTAACGGCTGCTGACGAACCGTATTCATATTCCATATGATAGGTTCCTACGCCTCCTTTTCGATAAGACTTACCGTTGTATTCGGGGCTCCAATAAGCGAAACCAAGCAGCGACGGCACCACAGTTCCATCCGGAGTGGTGAAGTTTACACCGCCGGAGCTGGCGTAACGTTCGAAGTTTTCACAGACGATCAGCTTCTTGGCTACTTGCTCGGGAGTAAGATATGCCTTGAAATGTTCGACTTGTCGGGCATAGCGTCCATTCAAACCGCTGTTAGAACTGCCGCCATACGCCTGCAAAATGAAGTAATCGAAATGCGAACCGAGTGAATCTAAGAATGCTTCGGGCTCTCCGTCGACCACCAACAAACGGCCGGTGCCCGACTTGGGACCGATTCGTTTCGAGAGCGTTTGCACAAACTTGGTCATTACCTTCTTGTTTTCCCAAAGCTCTCTATCGGTTGCAAAGGGTTGCGCATAGCTGGGTTCGGCATCAATATCGAAACCATCGTAGTTGTATTTGTCAATCGTATCGCAGATGGCATTTGCAAACTTCTCGGTTGCTGCGAGCTGAGATGCTTCGTCTTTACCCCATCCCCAGAACTTGTGTCGCCATTCCTTAAAAGTCATTCCGGCTGCTTTCTTATCTGCGGGAATCTCTGGTGTGATCTGATCTCCTATGTCGAAGACGAGGAAACAGATAAGAGCTTTCGTACCTTTGGTTTGTTGTACGAAACGAAGATCACGCAATTGGGCCTCCGACGGATTCTTCCAGTTGCCCCAAAGAGAAACGAAATCGGTGCTGTCGGGCAGTCCGGCAAGTGAGTTTTCAAGTACAACGCCGCTGCCGGTCCAGTTTCCGAACCAGCCGAACGACATCTGGTGATCGCTCTTTTTGTATTCGCGAAGCTGCGCATAGTAGGCTTCGCTCTTGTTGGTTTTTGTTAAATCTGCCGGGTCTTTAATCTCTGTGTCGGTCCAATCGCTGCAAGACGATAGGGCCATTACGCCGCAGGCAGATAACAGAAACGTCTTCAATATATTCTTCATTGTGTATATTCGTTTTACGTTTTACAATTATTTCTTCTGCCACCACATTTTGGTTGCATAGTCATCGGCACCGCCCAAGAGTTCGACTGCTTTGACATAGTTGGCCGCATTGTTGATGGTCTCATCGTTATCGAATGGGATTCGGTTCGGCACGCGTATGTTATAGCTGCCCGTACTCTGTGCAACGGGGAAGACTTTTGGGTAACCTGTGCGGCGAATTTCATTCCATCCCTCTTGTCCTTCGGGAAAAAGTGCAATCCATTTCTGCGTAATCAGACGCTCGAGTTTCACCTCGTCGGATGCCGAGTCATCCCATTTGATGGTGATGGTACTCACCGCCGCTCCTTCACCCTGTGTGGTGGTGTTGTTCCTCACTGCCGATTCGTCGTGTCCATATCCGCCGTTGGCGTCTTGATAGTTAGCCTCGGTAGAGGTAGCATTTGCCAGGTAAGCATCTGCACCTGAAGCACCCCACTGATCGAATGAAAGCTTCACGCCTTTTTCATACAGCGACTGGGCTGTTCCGCCCATTCCGCTCCATCCGATCAATGCACCCTCGGCGCGGCAGAATGCCATTTCAGCTGCGGTTAACCACACGCCGCGCGTGTTCTGCTTGACATTGGCTGCCGAATAGAGTTTATCGGCATTAGCTTTGTTACCGATTTTGGCACCGGCTAAGCATCCGATAATTTCGCGCGAGCCCGAAGTGGCGGGCGTATTGAAGTATTTCGTGATGCGAGGATCCTTGAATCCTGTCATAAAACTCTCCAAATCAGCGCACGCCCGACTGTCACCCCACTCCACGGAAGTCTTATATTGTCCGTTGGGAATATATGTGATGGCACAGTTTTCGGCGTTTTCCGTAAGCACGCCGGCCTTAACGGCAGCCTCACCGACCTGCTTTGCGAGCGCTGGATCAACGTAACGGATGCGGATTGCAATGCGGAGCTTCAGCGAATTGGCAAATTTGAGCCAGCTACTGAACTTTCCTCCGTATACTTTATCATACTCTTCACTCGACTTCAAGTCAGGATTTGCAGCCAATAAAGGCTGTAAAATCGTAGTGGCCGTATCGAGACAAGCAATCAAATGCTTGTAAACTTTCTCCTGAGAAGAATACGCATTGGGGTCGCTTTCGGCTCCGATGGGTAGTGGTCCGTACATATCCGTCAGGCGAAGAAACTCCTGACTACGCAGAATCAGTGCCCAAGCGTAGTTGATTCCCTGGCGATTGGTCAGGCGGGCAACTTCATTAAAGGCTGAGACTATCTTCGGCATTGCATCCTTGAAAGGGTAACGCACCCAACTGTTGGGGGCATTGAAGCGTGCGAAATTCTTCTCGGCGAAGCCGTTGTTGGCGTAAGTCATATAGCGCCCCAGGTAATTTCCGATGAGGTCTATATTCATTTGATAAGCGTTTTCCTGCTCGGGGAACGCCTCATTCTGCATCTGTGTGATGAAGGATGCTGTGATATAGTTGTCTCGTTTGAGCTCTTCGGCCGACGCTTTTGTACCCGGTCGGTTGGCCGACTCAAAGCCGTCGGTGCACGAAGTCAATGCTCCGAAACCCGCAGCAATGATTGCACAAGAGGCGAAAGCTTTGCTTATATTGTTATATTTCATATCAATCTTGTCTATACATTATATATATGGTTGCTTAAAACTTCAACTTTATGTTGAAACCTAACGTGCGGAGACTCGGCTGCATAAAGTAGTCGAAACCCTGATAGTAGGTTCCTGTGGACGCAGTTGACTCGGGATCGAACGGTGCCTTGCAGTAAATCATAAAGAGGTTATTAGCCGTCAAGCCCAACGACAACTCTGTTCCACCGAGCATCTTGCGCGGGAATGTGTAGCCAATGTGTGCTTCTTGCAGGCGTGCATTGGTGGCACTGTAAATGTATTCAGACCAAATTGGGTTGTCGCCACCTACTACCGAGTAATAGTTTTCGGCTGGAACGCGCCCTGTGTTGACGGGAACACCGCCGGCATTACGGGCTTTTGCTGAAGCTTTAGATACACCGTAAGCGTCGAGAAGAGCCTGTGTCTGCGAGAGAACGATGCCTCCGAAGCGAGCTGTAATGACGAAACCAAGGTTGAAACCACGCCAACTGAAATCGTTGGAGAAGCCTATATTGCCTTTCGGTAATACCGAACCGCGATATTGCGGATTGGAAAGGTTCTCCTGAATGACGTTACCTTTTGAGTCGAGAGCGATATTTCCTTCTGCATCGCGCTTGAAATCGGTACTCGTATAGATGTCACCCATTGTGCCGCCTTTCTTCAAAATGACTTCGGCTCCGCTCAAACCGCCTTGCTTTACTACCTCATTGGGATCGTCAAGAAGGTCTATAATCTTGTTGCGATTGGCACTGTAAGTCAGCGAACTGCTCCAATCAAACTCACCCCAAGACTTGTTATAACCGATAGTTAGCTCGATACCGCGGTTGCGTACGTTACCGGTCTGGATGTATTCTGCATTATAACCTTCGGCCGCTGTAATGGAACGGAGGAACGTTTGTTTGCGAGTGTTCGACTGATAGAGCGTCAGATCCAACGTCAAAGCATTCTTAAAGAAGCGTGCTGTGATACCGGCTTCCCACGAATCGGTACGTTCGGGATAGAAAGTTTTAGGGAATTTGTAAGTCACTGTCTTGTAAGTGCCCGACCTCGGGTCGTATTCGTAACGCCATTTAGATGTGATATTAGGCTTGATAGCTGAACCAACCGATGCCCACGAGCCGCGAACTTTCAAGTAATTGATGAACTCCGGCAACTGCGCCATTGATGAGATGACAGCCGAAGCACCCACAGAAGGATAGAAGAACGACTCGTGCGAGGTGCCGTCGAGTGCCGAATCCCAGTCGTTACGACCTGTCAGCGTGAGGAAAAGCATACTGCGCCAACCCAATTCGACGTTTGCAAAGAGCGAGTTAATATAGTGCCTGTTGTGATCATAGATAGGACGGTTATCATTGGTAGGTGTTCCATAATCGATGGAATTAGGCGTGAAGATATTCGACGGAGCCTTCAAACCACCCTGAAAACCGGTTACATCATATTTGGTTCGTGAAAAAGAGCCACCTAAGTTGGATGCAATAGAGAAAGTCTCGAACGACTTATTGATATTGAACATCAAATCGCCGTAGAGCGACTGGTCGTTGATTTTATCGTAACCATAGAATCCGTACTTCGAGTGTGCAAACAAATCGATAGTTGAAGCATAACGTTTGTCTTCCTGTTTGGTAGCTGCATCGTCCCAACGCAGACGTCCGGTGATGTCCACCCAATCTGTAATCTTGTACTTAATACTACCACTTACCATATAGCGATTGCGCTGGTTGGTGCGGTTCATACGCTTAGCCACCCAATAAGGGTTCTGCATTTTGAGCGCATCTCCATAGTTCCAGTTCTGCACGTGGATGCCGCGTGCAGGATCGAAAATCTCGAATGTGCGGATGGCATCAAAGCTCTCGCCGCGTGGGAAAAGATAAGTCGATGTCAGCGGGTTGAAATATTGGCCCTGCGCCGTTAAGTTACGGTCGTTCTCTTTGATGTAGTTGAAACTGAAATCGACAGTCATCCGATCTTTCAGCAACGATGTGGTGTTACGGAAAGTGAAGTTGTAACGATCGTATTTGTTATTGGGAATGATTCCCGAAGCGTTCGTCGTACCCACCGAAAGATAGGTTTGGTTCTTGTCGGTACCCGTTGTCAAGGCTACATTATTCTGTATGTTGGTACCCGTATTGAAGAATTTCTTCGGGTCGTATTTGCCGTAAGCCGATGCCGTACGCGGCCCCCAAGACTTTACTTCACCCGGTCTGTTGATGTATTCATTCTGGAATTCGGGCATCTTGAACGGATTGGCGAACTGCGAACTATGACTGATCGTTACGCTCACCTTACCCTCTTTACCTTTCTTTGTTGTGATCATAATCACGCCCTGAGCTGCAGCCGAACCGTAAAGAGCAGCTGCGGCCGGACCGCTTAATACGCTGATAGACTCGATGTCTTCCGGATTCAGGTCGGCAATACCCTCTGATCCCGGTTGGTTTGCATAGATATTGCTTGACTTGTCACCCTGAGACGTGTTGGTGATAGGCACACCGTCAATGACGTACAGCGCCTGGTTGCTCTGCGTAAGCGACTTCGGACCGCGCATAACGACGCGTGTTGCGCCACCCATTCCGGCCGAAGAAGCATTGATGTTGACGCCGGCCACCTTGCCGGAAAGCGAATTCATAAAGTTGGCACTCTTCACTGTGGTGAGGCTTTCGCCACCAACCTTCTGTACATTGTAACTCAACGCCTTCTCTGAACGCTTGATACCGAGGGCCGTTACCACCACTTCTTCGATCTGACGAGACTCGGGTTGCAGGACGATTGAGAGTCGGCCGTTAGCCGGAACAGTCACTTCCTGGGTCTTATACCCTAAATAACTCACTACGAGGACGCCTCCTGCGGGGGCTGAAATGGTAAATTTCCCGTCGAGATCGGTCACAGTGCCGCCTTGTACTCCTTTTACTCTGACGGTCGCTCCGATGACAGTCTCACCGGTGTTGTCCGTTACCACACCCGTAACTTTTACGTTGCCGTCTGCCGGCAGCATACGCATTCCGCTCGCAGTAGTGCGAGGACCGTTCGCCGCCAGTGCCAAAACGTATCTTGCCGAGTTGCTGCCACTGATGTGGGCAGAACTTTTGGCCGATGCATTTATGCACAGACAAGGCAAAAGAACGGCTAATGTTAGGATCTTTTCCTTCTTCATAAATGATGTTAGTGAATGTAATGTAATGTTGTTTAAGATATCTCTTTTTACGCGTGCCGCACTGATTTCGCAGTCGGCAAACTGTCTGCCGGCATACGTTTCTCACAAAACACGATTATTGTTGTCTGTCAAATGTAACTCAGTTAGGCTGATTGCGGTTTAAAGTTTAATGCTCCTAAATACCCTTATTAGTATATATAGATGCTTGTTTGTTATCGTTATTTGGTTTATTTATTATACCCTCTTTTAGTTATCTTTGTGCAAAAGTACGACAAAAATGTAAATGTACCAAATAGTTTTTCAATTATTTGCGTTTTATTGTTCCCTAATTCGGCGTATCGGTCCACAGTAAGATGCAGGTCCGTTGCATCTCAAACGGGGAAATATAGAATTAGAATTAAATGAGAATTGTATCTTGTTGAAAATCAAATAGATATAAATTTATTTCTAATTAACCATTAATCACCGTGCAATTAGCCGTTAATCGCATTGCGAAAAGCCGTTAAACGCACGCCATTTAACCGTTAGTCATAATGTGTTTAACCGTTAAATAGGAATAGATTTGTATGTAGTTGAGAATTAGTTATATACAAAGCTAAATTTATTTATATTCTTTTGGCTTCCTTCTTAAACCACAGTGACTCTCTATTTACAGTCCCTTGTCTCCTTAATTTAGGGGGCGAAGAAGAATTATAAATGCTGAAACGCGAATTAAGAATTATTATTTGGATATTTTACAAGAATCCATTAACTTCGCGACTAAAAGCAAAGCAGATATGGGAAAGATGAATAATAGAGAAGAACAAATACTGATTAATATTACCGGTCAGGACCGCCCGGGACTCACTGCATCGATAATGGAGATTCTTGCACACCACGATGCACAGATATTAGATCTCGGACAGGCCGATATTCACAGTTCGCTGTCGCTCGGAGTGCTCATTCGTATCAACGATAAACAGTCGGGCGATGTGATGAAAGAGTTGCTCTTTAAGACCAGCGAACTCGGAGTGAACATCGGGTTTGCCCCCATCACCGACGATAACTACGAAGATTGGGTAAATCAACAGGGAAAAAACAGATATATTCTGACCGTTATCGGGCGCAGTCTGTCGGCTAAACAGATTGCGGCTGCAACCAAAGTGATTGCCGATCAAGGGTTGAATATCGACTCGATACTTCGACTGACGGGGCGGATGAGCGTCAAACGTCCTGAACGTAACGTGCGGGCCTGTATCGAGTTTTCGCTTCGTGGCACGCCGCACGCGCCTTCCGACTTGCAGGCGGAGCTGATGAAGTTGTCTACTTCGTTAGGAATCGACTTCTCGTTCCAAAGAGATAATATGTACAGACGTATGCGTCGGCTCATCTGTTTCGATATGGACTCGACGCTGATACAGACAGAATGTATCGACGAATTGGCCAAACGGGCCGGCGTTGGCGAGCAAGTGGCTGCCATTACAGCACGTGCTATGCGTGGCGAAATAGACTTCAAGGAGAGTTTTAAAGAGCGAGTGGCCTTGTTAAAGGGACTTGATGTGAGCGTGATGCAGGACATTGCAGAGCATCTTCCCATAACGGAAGGAACCGATCGGTTGATGTCTGTGCTTAAAAGATGTGGTTATAAGATCGCTATTTTGAGCGGAGGCTTTACTTATTTTGGTGAATTCCTGCAACGAAGATACGGTATTGACTATGTCTATGCAAATGAGTTGGAGATCGATGAAGATGGAAAACTGACAGGAAATTATGTCGGTGAAATCGTGGACGGCCATCGCAAGGCCGAACTTTTGCGGCTTTTGGCGCAGGTGGAGAAGGTGAATCTCGCGCAGACTATTGCCGTAGGGGACGGTGCCAACGACCTTCCGATGATTGCGGAAGCTGGTCTCGGCATTGCATTTCACGCCAAACCGCGTGTCGTGGCCAATGCAGAACAGAGCATCAATACCATCGGTCTCGACGGCATTCTTTACTTCTTGGGATTTAAAGACAGTTATTTAGGCGAGCAGGGAAAACTCTGATGCCGAAATGCGGACAATGTTTGATATGGTAAGTTTTATCTCTCCTTGCTTTATAAATATGTCAAACAACTTGTGCTTTTTTCTTTTTATGAATCAGCATACTGATAAACGATTGCTCGGCCATATACGAAGAACGAACCAACGGCCCGCTTTCGGCATTGTCGAAGCCTATCCGTAGCGCCTCCTTTTTATATAAAGCGAAGACGTCAGGATGCACATACTCTTGCACATCGAGTTGCTTTTCGCTTGGTTGCAGGTACTGACCGATGGTGATCATACGGCAACCTGCATCGTAAGCCTCGTGCAACAGCGTGATGACTTCATCCTGCTTCTCGCCTAATCCCACCATTATGCCGGTCTTGGTAATGATTCTCCGTCGGGCGATTTCCTGCAAAACGCCCATACTGTTACGGTAAGTGGCCTTACTGCGAACGCTCGGCGTAAGTCTCTCTACGGTCTCCAAGTTATGTCCTACGATGTCGGGTTGCTCGTCGAGAACGACATTCAGGTTTGTTCCTCGATAGTCGGGGATGAGTATTTCGATGATAACGTCGGGGTTGGCAAGTCTCACTTCGCGGATGGTTCGGGCCCAATGGGCAGCCCCTTTATCTGGAAGATCGTCCCGATCAACCGAAGTGATGACGCAATGACGCAGCTTCATCGCTTTGATACTGCGTGCAATCTTCATCGGTTCATTGGGATTCGGGGGTAGAGGGTGCCCCGTTTGTGTGGCACAGAACCTGCAAGCGCGAGTGCATCTGTCGCCGAGAATCATAAAAGTAGCTGTTCCCATCTTCCAGCAATGCCCTTTATTGGGACATTTCCCACTGCTACATATCGTGTGAAGATGGTTCATTTCCAACGTCTCTTCTACGAAACCGTACTTCTCTCCGCTCTCAATCGTGGTGTAAAGCCTTTTTGTTTTTCTTAATATCGGCCGTTTCCCGCCAGTCTTGTCTTCCATTGTGATTACACTTAACAACGTTACTCTGCTTGCAAAGTTACAACTAAAATCTGAGAAATAGCATAGATCCGTTTGCCTTTTCTGCGGTAAACGGGTGGCATTGGGTTACATATGATACAGTAAGTCGAAGTATAATGAATTCTCAAATGTGTTTAAAAAAATACGGTTTTTATACATATCGACAATAACGTGTTCAAAAAATGCGTTTTTTTGAACACGTTCTGATGCACATTCTCATAAGATCCGAGATTTTAGTAAACCCAAAAATTGTCTCGTAAAACAAATAATTCAAATAAAGACCGGCTATTATTCGTTTGCCTATTCAGCTCTTTTACGATACGGATTCAATTGTAGGAGTAGCCGGAGGGACTTCTCCTTTCAATAAGAATAATCGTATAAGAGGAAGATTCATATAATAATTTTCTTTGCCGTACTTTACTTTTCCCAAGAGATTCATTGCCACAAGTCGATCTAAATACTTAGCTGCGGTAACCCTACTCACCATTATATCTCGCTGCATAAACTCTATTTTCGTGTAGGGATGAAAGAAAAGATTGTTGATTAAACCGTGATTGTACCGATTACCGAATACCGGTCGGAGTTTATTCTTAAACTCATTCATTAGCTTTCGAATACCTTTGACCAAGCCAAGTGTATAATCTGACATTTCTTCGATACCTTTCAGCATAAACATTATCCATTGAATCCACTCCTGTAAATTGTCTTTATTCTTGTCACGAACAGCTTGTATCAAACGATAATATTCTGCTTTGTTGTGCGTAATATAACGACTTAAATAGAGAATGGGCATATCCAATCTTTTGGTGTAGACGAGATAGAGAATATTCAGTATCCTCCCTGTACGTCCGTTGCCATCATAAAAAGGGTGAATACTTTCAAATTGATGATGAATGATGGCCATTTTAATCAGTGGGTCATAATCCGATAAAGAGGGATCATTAATGAACTGCTCTAAATTATTCATATACCCGGTGATGTCTTCAGCATTTTGGGGCGGTATATATACCGCAGAACCATCAGCGCTACTCCGCAATATCGTACCCGGATTAGTTCTGAATCCGGCTGTATTCTCTTCTAAATGCTGTTGAACAGATTTGAGAATATTATTCGTTAAAACTCCTTTTGTCTTAACGGCATTATATCCTTGCATTATAGATTCACGATAACGTAAAATCTCTTTGGTAGCTGCATTGATGATGTTTATATCGGTTATAACACTCGATCGATACAAATCATCGTGTGTAGTCACGATATTTTCAACGGCAGAACTGTCTTTTGCTTCTTGCAAAGTTAGACTATTGATCAATATGTCTTCGTTAGGTATGTTCCTTGCTTCCGCATTCAGCTCTGCTAATTTCATATTAGCACGATTCACTTGTTTTAAAACTTCCTTGGTTTCGAGGTCGTAAGGCAAAGGTAAATGCGGAATATGATAGTTTTGTTTCATATCGATTGTGTTTTGCTGCCTATCTTTTCACTAAATCAGCAGCCGTTTCCCATTTTGCAAAGTTACAACTAAAATCTGAGAAACAGCATAGATCCGTTTGCCTTTTCTGCGGTAAATGAGAGGAGCTTCATATCTATTCACAGGGAGGAAAACATATCGGTGACAGTTAAGAAATACATATCGGGCACGAGTTTAACTTTCGAATTTTACTCTGTATGATATCTTTTGAAAGAAGAAAGAATGTCGGCCGATTGTCAAAATTTATGATAATAAAGTGGTGTTGATACTTCGATATTTCTCAACAAACAATCACTCGGTTGGAAATATGCGAGTTTTGGAGAAAATAGAACAGGCTGATTATCAGATGATTGAATGCTGCTGCTTATTCAAATGACTATGAAAATGAGGCGAAAAGGTGTTTATCGCCTTTCGGATAAGGCTCTTTTGCGTGCTCATTCACGGTTTTTCATAGGATCAAATGCCGTCTTTTGCAATCGAAAAGGTATTTAACGGATGTCTGATAGGCGTTTTCTGAGTTGATAAATGCAATTTTCCGCTCTGGATGATAACATTTGCTCGAGTGTCTTTTGTCAACCAAATTCATAACAATTAATATGAAATCTCAATGGTGTGAAGATGAAGATAAGATATCTTTGAGGGCAAAGTTGGCAAAGACCGATGTCGAACGACCAAGCATTCGGATGAATTCCTGTGCTGAGTTTTTGATATATGAGTCTTTCAAAAGGTGAATGCAGCCTACCATCTCATTGTCGTTGCACGCGATGGGCACTGCTTTGAGACCCTCTTCACGTACAACTGTCGATTCGGAAAGTACGGTTACGTAATTGGTTCGATGTAAAAGATGGAATATTATGTCTACATTGTTAACTTCAACTTTGATTTTGAAGTTGAGATTTGCAGCTTCTGCCAGTTTCTCGAACGTATTCCGCGCCTGCAATCCGCGTGAAGGCAGCAGCAGTTCATACCTCTCTAAGTCGGTCAGTTGCACCGAAGTTTGTCGTGCCAATGGATGTCCGGCGTTGACGATTGCTGCCAATCGATTGCTGAAAATTGTGCGGCTGTCGATTGATTTATCCGTTACGATCGGCTTGAAAGCCAAGACAAAGTCGAGTTCTCGTGCTTTCAGCTTCTCCATCAGATCCTCCATTGTTTGGTAATAGATGTTGAGTTTCACGCCGGGATGTGCCCGAAGAAAGTCTATCAACGTCTCAGACAGAATTGTACTGAATGAATAGGTGACGCCGATATGCAGTTCACCGGTGAGCATTTGTCTCAAATTCTCGATGTGATTGAGACAAGAGTCAGCCGCAATGATTGTCTTTTGTGCGTAAGGCAGTAGCTCTTTGCCTGCTTCGGTGAGGCAAACCTTATGACTGTTTCGCTTAAACAGCGGTATGCCTAATTCCTGTTCGAGGTGGCTGATTTGCTGAGAGAGCGTGCTTTGAGTGATATATAGCCTGCGACTTGCCTCTGAAAAGTTGAGCGTTTCGGCTACTTTCAGAAAGTATTTCAGTTGTCTGATTTCCATAACATCACGTTGTTTAACATTGTTCCGGGGCAAAGTTACGGATTATTTCTTGTATTCCGCCGTTTTACCTTGTCGTTTTTCGAATCGGGAGCAACTGCATTACGCGGCTTAATTCGTCCCTTTATCCAAGGGCGAAAATCATTATCTGAATCGTGATAATACGTAAAAACATCGCGAAAGGATAAACAGTCGAGTAGCCAACAGCAGGCGAATCGCTTTGTGTCATATCTCCCGCATAGGCTTGAGCGGGTGGATTCGTATTGGAACCGGCCAATACTCCCATCAGCGTATAGTAGTTAATGTGGAACACATAACGACCGATCAGACCGCCCAATAGTACAGGAACGATTGTAATCAGCAGTCCGTAGCCCACCCAAATGAGCCCTGACTGGCAGGCAACAGTGCTTACGAAGTCGCGACCGGTACCTAATCCCACGCAGGCTAAGAAGATACAGATGCCCACTTCACGAATCATCAGATTGGCACTGATGGTGTTATAGGTCACGAGATTATATTTCGGACCGAAGTATCCGATAAGAATAGCCACGATTAAAGGCCCTCCTGTCAGACCCAGTCGCAGCGGTTCGGAAATGAACGGCAACCTAAACGGAATGTTGGCAAGGATACATCCCAACACAACTCCGAGGAAAATAGGAATCAAGTTGGGGTTATTGAGCCGTCTCATAGAGTTTCCGAGCACTGTCTCCGTATGACTGATGGCCAGCTCATTGCCTACAACCGTCACGCGATCACCCATTTGCAGCCGTAGGTTCGGTGCTGCAACGAGTTCTATTCCGGAGCGATTCACTCGCGTGATATTGGCTCCGAAGTTAGAGCGTATGCGCAACTGGGCCAGCGATTTACCGTTCACCTCGGGCTTGGTAATCAAGATTCGGCGAGAAATAAACTCTTTTCCGGCTTTCGTCCAATCTTCTTCGACTGGTGTTCCGAGCAAAGCACAGATGGAATCTTGGTCTGCCGGACGGGCAACAATCATCAAAACGTCTCCCAAATGCAATTGAGTGTCTCCGTCGACGACCCCATACGGATGCTCACTATCTGCTTTTCGGATACGGGAAATGATGAAATCGCGCTTGAGTAGCTTCTGAATGTGCTGCACTTTATCGCCATCCACCATCTCGTTGCTGACTTTGACGGAGAAAGTATTCACTGTCATCGCCTCCAAATAGCCGCGCCCGCGTTGCGCATCAGCCTCTTCCGTTTTGG
>ERZ1645004.190-NODE-190-length-14594-cov-3.699773_pt1 | contig 14594 bp, 10 predicted proteins | sample MGYA00579304_ERZ1645004 | MGnify/ENA primary metagenome ERZ1645004 (study PRJEB40715, sample SAMN01906944) | human oral metagenome | study: EMG produced TPA metagenomics assembly of PRJNA78025 data set (Human Oral Subgingival Plaque Microbiome).
TCACCCCCCCAAGACACCCCGCCGGCAGCGCGTTCAGTGCGTCCCCCAGCTTGGCCACCCAGGCGCCCGCCAACCCCAACGCGCACCCGATGATTGCACAGATGGCGGTCACCAGCACCGCCACCCCCAGGCTCACCACCATGCCCAGAGCAATGCGGGTCACCAAATCCCGCCCCACCTGATCCGTGCCCAAGGGGTGCTCCATGGACGGCGGCAGCAACTTATGGGCCGAATCAATCGTGGTACCCGGGGTGACGACCGCCATTATCAACAGCAGGACAAACGGGACAAGCACCGCAATAAGCAGCCAACCACCCCGCGGTTTATGCTGCGGCGATAATTGGGAGGAATAACTCGTGGCGGAATGAAGCAGTGGCGCCAATAGTCGGCGGCGCAGCCACTGCGACACCCCACCAGCTATAAGACCAATCACCACAGCCACCAGCACAATCACCTGCAACACCGGAATGTCCCGATCCCGGGCCGCCTGCACCCCGGTAAGTCCCAGGCCCGGAATGTTAAACGTGGTTTCCACCAACGAGGTTGCCACCAACGTGCCGGCAAAAAACAGCACAATCTGTGGCATCAGCACCGCCATGCTTCGCTGCACCAACGCCAAAGATATAGTGCGCTTCTCCACCCCATTGAGCCGCCACGCCCGCACCCACTCCTCCTGTGCCACCTGATCGATGGTGATAAGCAAAATACGACCCAGCAGACCCGACGACGGGAGAGCCAGCGACAACACCGGCAAAATCATGTGCCGGGGGGAGGAAAACCCACTGATTGGCAGCAGCTTCCACTGCACCGCAACCACAACCAGCAAGGTGACCGCCAGCACAAATTCCGGGAGGGCCCCAAGAATCGCCATGCCTAAAATGTGGGAGGTGCGGGATTTCTTGCCCGCCACCACGGCCCGAATCCGCGGCCACACCAACAGCAAGGCGATGAGCGTCGCCACAATCGTGGAAGTGACCGCAATGGTGATCGACACCCCGAAACCTGAAAGCGCTACCTGTGCCGCCGGTTGCGACGGATCCACCCAGCTCACCCCGAAATCCCCGTGGAGTGCCTTGCCGAACCAAGACGCCACACCATCGGCCGCGGTGTCGGGCAAATCAAGCTCGGTGCGAATAGCATCCAACACCTCCGGGTCGGGTTCCCGCTCGGCCTCGCGGGCCCGAAACACCGCATGTGCCAGGTCACTGCCGTCTAAAAACGGCAGGATCGCGGTGACAAAAGCACTGCCAAGAAGTAGCAATGCTGGGAATACCAGCTGTCGGAGGAACCGCACAACCGGATTCGGGCGCGGCTCCGAATCCGCCTGATGATGGGTCTGTGATGATTGGTGTGTCTGGGCCACGGTCGGCCGCTCCTTCTCCACTGCCCCCAATGCCTTTTGAGCCCTTGGGTTTCGTGGGTTCTTGGGTGGATATTATTGGGCTATTTTGGTGTCCTTGGTGAGCAGCTTCCGCTCATAGGTATCCATAGCGATACCATCGAGGTTCTTCGTGGAAATCACCGAATTTTCGTGGGCAATGGGGATCACCGCATTATCGGCAACGATTTTCGCGCTGATCTCCGCCGCCTTGGTGTACCGCTCGTCAAGGTCGGCAATCTCAGAAGCCGACTGCAACTCCGCATCAATATCCGCATTACAGTACTGCGACAGGTTATAGCTACCATCACACCCATAGTCGCTCATGAGGAAAGACACCGGGTCCGCAGCACCCAGCCCATAGCCGCGGTTCCCCAACACCACGTCGAAATCTCCCCCCAAGATGGCGCTTTCGATAGCATTATACGGTTTGACCACAACCTCCACGTCAAAACCGGCGGTGCGAAGCTGGTCCGCAATAACCGTGGCGGCCTCCGGCAACTCCGGCCGGGAATTCCAGGTTGCCAGCCTAATCTTCGTGTCCGGTTCCGGCTCGGTGGTGCCGGCCAGGGAATTCTTCGACACCACGCTCTTCGCCCACTCGCTGGTTTGTGCGAAAAGCGCCCCCTTGGGGTTTTCCGCATGGTCCTCGTAAATATCCTTCACCACGGTGCCCGGGTCAACCACCTCTGCGACGCGGGCCCGCAACCCCGGATCTGCGAACACCCCCTTCTTCGTGTTCAAATGCAGGTAGGTACTACGGGGGATAGGAACAAAATCGGTTTTTACATCATCGCCCAAGCCAGCCACCTGCGAAATGGGAATGCCCTGGGTAAGCGACACCTCACCGGATTGGATAGCCCGAGCCCGGGCCGAACCATCCTCGCTGAACGTAGTGGTCACCCCATCAAGCTGCGGTTTACCACCCCAATAGTCGGTAAACGCCTCGGTCTTCACCTCATCATTGGTCGCCGAAGTTACCTTAAACGGGCCGGTGCCGGTACCCACAAGGGACGGATTATCCCCCTTGTAGGCGGACTCGGCCAAGATCACCGTGCCCGAATCGGCGAAACGCTGCGGCAGAATCGGATCATCCTTATCCGAAGTGACCTCCACCTCCAGGTCGCCTTTCTCCGTCACGGTTAGGTTCGCCTTGCCCAACCCCTTGGGCCGCGACGCCGCCTCCAGCGCCTTGGTGATCGAGTTTGCCACCGCCTTCGCCGTAAGCTCCGTGCCATCGTGGAACTTCACCCCCTCACGCAGCTTAAACACTACGGTTTTCGCGTCGGGGGTTTCCCACGACTCGGCCAGCCCAGGCGCCGGCTTCCCTTCCGAATCCAAGGTGACAAGTGTTTCCGCGATACCCAGGCGGGTGTTCAAAAGCGCATCATCGGAAAACGGGGACAGCGATGCAACCGGCTTAAACGGCCACGACACCTTGATGTTATTGCCGGCCACGGAATTATCCTCAGTGAAGCAAGCAGTGAGCGGCAGCGTGCACATGACAGCCGCCGTGAGCGCCATGATCCGACGATTCACAGACAAAAACATAAATACTCCTTACGATGTAGTGATAGTTGCGGCGAAATCAGTCGGTCACCGATTCCACCAATGCTTTACGACGCCTCGTCGCAATGACCGCAATTTTCGGCAATGCGACCGTAGACAACAATAATGCCGCGGTGAGCAGCAACCATGGGACAGTTGCCGGCGGCTGCGGGGTCTTCGCCCAATCCTCCAACCTGCCCAACACCAGGGAACTAATGAGCACCGCCAACCCGCCAAACGAGTTAAGAAACCCAAAATAGGTGCCCACATGCTTCTCCGCGGCAATAATCCCCACCAGATCCCGGGCGATGGGCAGGGCAATCATCTGCCCCACGTGCAAGAAAACCAACATCATGAGCGCCGGAATAAGCGCCCCAAACCCCGAAAATGGTTGGAACGGAGCGGCCACCGCCACAATGGCGAAACACAAGGCCATGGCCCCAAACCCCACCATGAGCGAGGCGGCTGCGGAACGCCGCTGCGCCCAGGCGGCAAGCGGCATTTGTAGCGTTAACACCAAAACACTGGCAAACACGAACATCCACCCCAAGGCGGACTGGGAGCCGGTGGCCCGCTCCAACTCGATGGGGAGCAGCAGATACTGCTGGTTATAGGTAACCAGCCCCGTGCTATAAAACAAGGCAAACACCAGAAACAGCGGGTTACGCAAAACCGTGGTGAGGCTGGCCAAAAGCGGTTCACCAGCGGGCGTATCCACGGTGGGGATGATAATGGCGTGGCTGACAAGCAGAATCCCAAAAATCCCGGCCGCAATGAAACACATGACATCAAAACCACTGCTTAACAGCAAAGCACCCAACACCGGGCCGATGAGCGCCCCAATGCGCAAAAACAGGGCGTCGAGGGCAAATAAATCAGACCGGGTAATAATGCCTTCATCCTCCGCCTCCCGGCCGGCAACCGCGAACGATGCTTCGGCGGCGGGGGAGAAGAGCGCCGCGGCGAACCCAATGAGGATGACCGCAACCATGAGCTGCATCGTGGTGTGCGACAATCCGGCGGCGACGAAACCAATAATGCGTATGGTGATACCAATCAGCAGGATTCTCTTCACCCCAAACCTATCAGTCAGCGCCCCGCCCAGGAAAAACAGCCCCTGCTGGCTGAACGTGCGTAGTCCCAACACCAAACCAATCATGGTGCCGGTGGCGGCCAATGACTCCGACATATATGTGGCCAAAAACGGCACCACCAGGTAAAAACCAATGTTGAACATCATTTCGGTGAACAACAGCAACCGCACCGCCAAGGGGAGGAAGCGAAAACTACGAAGCTGGGCGGTGAGCGCTGACCTGCCGATACGAATTTGAGAAGTCAAGGTAGGATCCTTCAATCAAGGCATTGAGGATGCGTGAAGCAACTCGAAGGCGTCGATAAGCTTCGCGCGCGCCGGGCTGGCATCGGTGCGGTCCCACAGCTCAGAGCTGTCAATATCCTCCACAATGCCGCCATCAGCCATAATGATGCAGCGGTCGCTGAGCTTTTCGGCGGCGGGAAGATCGTGGGACACCAAAATAGTGGTCATGCCGGGGGCCTGAAACAGCTCAATGACCAGCTCCCGCGCCGTATGGTCCAAGGCGCTCAATGCTTCGTCGGCGTACACAACAATGGGTTCGGCGATAAGCGCCCGGGCTATACCGACACGTTGCCGCTGCCCACCCGATAGTTCCCGAGGGAATCGGCCGGCAGCATCCGCCGGCAGATCGAGCGTGCGCAATAATTCCGGGATTCGTGCCACCGCGGCAGCCACATCACCGTTGGCGATAGCGACCGGCTCGGTGATAATGTCGCCCACCCGCATGGCAGGGTTGAGGCTCGCGTCGAGATCCTGCGGCACATAGGCGAACTCGCCGACCGGTGGGGCGATAACATCACCGGAGGTGGGGGTGAGCCAGCCGCACATGAGCCGCATCAGCGTGGTTTTCCCCGCCCCGGAGGTGCCCAGCAAAGCCACTTTCTCACCGGTGTGAATGGTGACGGTGCACGGCTTCAAATAGGGGGATACTGCGGCGTTTTTAAGAATAATCATCCCAGTTCTTTCGGAAAATCGCGGTGGCGGCGGTCAGGTCAGTGTTTGGGTCGGCTGGCTCTAAGGTAATGACATCTGGGCACAAGGCTTTGGCCGCGCCAAGATCGTGAGAAATAAACACAATGGACATGCCGTCGCGGGAATCTGTGACCAGATTCCGTAGTGTGCGCACGACTTCTGCGGTGGCGATCGGATCCAGCGCGGACGTGACCTCATCGCACAGCAACAGTTGCGGCCGGGCCCCCAACGCAAACGCAATCGCGGCCCGCTGCCGCTGCCCCCCGGAAAGCTCCAACGGGTAGCGGGAAAATAACTCCGGCGTCAGCGATACCTGGGCCAGCAGCTCATGGGCGTTTTCGATACTGCCGGCCGTGAGTGCCACCTGCTTATCGACGCGCTGAAGTGGGTTCAAGGCCCCAAAGGAATCCTGGCTGATAACCCCCACCTTGCCCCGGCGCTCCACCGTGCCCACACAATGGAGCGTTTCTACTGGGATATCGCCAATGGCGTGGGTGAGGGTGGTTTTCCCGGACCCGGAAGGGCCAATGACCGCGGTCAACGTGCCAGGGTTGATGGTGAGCTCTGGCACAATCACCGCGGTGGTCTCACCATATTTCAACTCAACATCGTGGAAATGACACAATGGAGCAGCGGCAGTGGGGGCGCTAATGATTCTCTCCTTACCGGTTATATGGTGCTAAATAGGGACAAAGGTCAGTTAATGAAAATAGGCTCGTCTATGACGAACATGACCTTATTGAATATGTTTCCGGTTTTCAAGTGTCATATTTTGTCGGCAGAACCAATTCGTTGTGGTGGTACGCGAATGCAAAATCGTACAAATCGGGTCGGGGTTCACCTGTTTTCACTGATGAAAATGGTCAAAACCACCGCTTTTAGCACACCAATTCGAGGGGATAATGCGGACGTGACGTACTGCTACTGCCTGCCCCAATACCAATAAGGTGACCTAAATCATAAAAATCTCTGAGAGGTGAGACGAGTTCCAGTACTCTGGGGTTGTAATTTCGGCGAGAACACAAACAACCTCAAGAGAAGCACATGACACAACAAAACTATCCCGCAATGATGGTCACCGGCCTCTACAAAAAATTTGGGGACAAAATAGCCGTCAATAACCTCAACCTCACCGTTCCCCGCGGCAGCATCTTCGGTATCGTTGGCCCCAACGGCGCAGGTAAAACCACCATGCTCAACATGGCCACCGGGCTTCTGCGCCCCGACGCCGGCCAGGCAATAATCTGCGGTTTTGACATGTGGCATGACCCCATCCCCGCCAAAGCCGCCATGGGGTTGCTTGCCGACGGTCTCCCGGTCTTCGACCGCCTCACCGGGGAAGAATATCTTCAATACCTTGGTGCCCTCCGCGGCATCCCCGAAGCCGACCTCGCCCCCCGCATTAGCGAACTCCTTCACGCGCTCGGTCTGGAAGAAGCCACCGACAAATACATCGCCGATTACTCCGCGGGCATGACGAAAAAAATCCTGCTCGCCGGCGCCCTCATTCACAATCCCGACGTGCTCATTCTCGACGAGCCCCTCGAAGCCGTCGACCCGGTTTCCAGCCGCGTCATCCAACAAATCCTCCGCGCCTATGCTGCGGCAGGTGGAACCGTTATTTTAAGCTCCCATGTCATGGAACTTGTCGAAGGTTTGTGCGACCGGGTGGCCATTATTCACCACGGTACTGTGCGGTTGGAAGGCGATGTGAAAGAACTTGCCGCCCAAACCTCACTTACCGACCTGTTTGTTTCCATTGTGGGCGGTGGTGAACTCACCGAAGGCCAATTGCAATGGTTGCAGCATAACCAGCCCGAGCAACCCCTTGGGCAACCATACCCATCCGGGCAGCCAGATCAGCGTGGTATGCAACCCGAACAACCCAACCAGCCAAGGCGATTCGGGCGGCAAGAACCACCCCAACCAGCCTCTACCGCCCCCGTGGGTGAGCCGGATGACCTGGGATCGGAACCAACCGAACAATTCGACGTCAGCGCACTCCGCAGCGTCGAACCGCCACGAACCAGCCCACCCTATCCCCTGCGGATGCCCCGAAACACCCCACCCGCCGACACTGCCGACAAACCAGTTGTGCCGCCTGCGCAACCAGAGGCCTACCCACCCACCTCACCACCCTCACCACCACGGGCTGGGCAGCAACCATACAGCTCGCCGCCCCAAGCGGAGCAACCAGGGGCAAAACAACCAGGACGCACCATCCCCACGCCTTCGGGATACCCCTACTCGACACCACCCAACCCGCAACCAAACCCACGCCAAAACTATCCCAACCCACCCCAATACGGGCAGCAACCACAACCATATTCCACCAACCCCACACCGACCGGAACCGGAACCGGAACGACGGCAGGAACGGGGACAGGGGCTGGAATTGGAGCCGGGCAATCCTACCCCGACCAGCCCTACTCCGGGAATCCCTACACCGACCAATTCCAACAAATCAACTCCTACCCGCCCGCCACCGGAACCCCGGACCCCGCCCCAACCCAACAACCCTACTCGGGGCACCATAGGCAACCCCCACAAAACCAGCCACCACAATCGCCGAAACCTGCGCAACCGGAATCATCGGAGCACGAAAAACCAGAAGACAACCAAGCCGAACAACAAAAACCCCGCTTCAATAACCCCTACTCCAACGGCCCAGAAACCTGGCGGTGACCCACCATGACAAACCCCATGCCATCAACCCCACCACCATCACCAATGCCGGCGGCACCAGCACCAGCCCCCACGTCGGCGCCCGCCCCGAACATCACCCGGGTTCTGTTAAAACTCCACTACCTGCTGTGGACCCGCTCCCTCAAAAGCAACAAAAGCGCGATGATTATGAACATCTTCATCGCCCTCTACGCCCTCATCGGGCTCACAGTCTTCGGCATCACCATGGGCGTGGACCTCTCCGCGGGGCGCTACGCATCCCTGGCCGGAGCGGTAGGAATTGGCACCGCCGCCTACATCATGATCGCCATCATGATTCCCTCAGGCGAAGGCCAGCTTTCCCCTGAATCATTCTCCACCCTGCCGCTGACCGTCCGGCAACTCATGCCCAGCTTCTTCCTCGTCCAAGTGCTGCAAATTCGCGGCTTCATGGCTGTGCTGTGCACCACTGTCACCGCAATCATTGCGGCCATTGCTATTGCCGGAAGCGCCGGGATAATAGCGGTCGTGGTGCTGGTGGTGGCCATGGTGCTGAGCCTGCTATTGGTTATTGTGGTGGCGGAATCCTTAGCAATGGCGATGTCCGGCAGCGCCAACCAGAGCAGTAGCAGCAAAAACAAACAAATCTATGTGGCCTTCGGTGCCTTCATCGTGGCCTGGTTGGCCTACTCCTCAATCTTCAACGGCTCAGACAACTCCCTCGACCTGGTGCGCTACGGCAATATCCTCCAGTGGACGCCGTTAGCGTCCGCGGCCGGTTTTGCCGCATTCGCTGCCGCCGGGCAATGGCTTTCAGCCCTGATCTGCCTGCTCATCACCGTGGCAACTATTGCGGCTGGCGGATATGTGTGGTGGCATTTCACCCACAAACGACTCGTCGCGCCCCTGGGCACAGGTGGGGTAGCCGGCGCGGGGCGGCGTCGCAAAGCTCGGGCGGCAGGACAACAATCGTTGCTGCTACCGGGTTTGCCGTACACGCCGTTAGTCGCGGTGTATTCCCGCGCACTCCGCTACCTGATCCGCGATGCCCGGCAAACCATCATGATGGTTATGCCGCTAGTGCTGCTGTTTTATTTCGCAGTCATGGGCTTCCGGGATAACCCGTTTATGTTCTATGTGCTCCCTATTATCATTGGGCTGCTGTCCGGCACGAACGCGGTCAACGACTACGGTTTCGACGGGCCATCAAACTGGCTTCACCTCAGCAGTGGGGTGGCGGCCAAGGATGTGGTGCGGGGACGACATTGGGCCTCCATCACCCCGGCCATTCTCATTAACCTGGTCAGCTACATCCTGGTTTTGGTCCTCAATTTTTCCCACGTCATGGTGCTTTGCGTCATTGCCGGCATGGGGGCGGCCATCACCGCATGCGGCATTTCGCTGTTCCTCTCGGTACGGAACCCCTATCCCACAGCAAAACCCGGCACCAACCCGTGGCAAGACCGATCGGGGTTCTCCGTCAGCGCCTTCATTTCCGCATTTGCCGGCATCTTTTTAGCGTGGATTCCCATGCTGCCCGGAATCCTTGGCCTTACCTATGGTTACAAAAATGACATGATCGCAGTTGAAATCATCGGTGTTATTCTCATTCTTGCGGTTCCCATAGCGGCGTATCTGCTGGTGATGCGCTATGCCATCCGCTACCTTGATAATCATTACCCGGAGATTTTCGCCAAAGTGCGCTCCTATGTGTGACCCAGTGTGTGTCGCAGTGCGAAACTGGCCGCACCACGGGGTTTTGGGGTAACAACGGTGAGGACAATAATCGGTGGGGGAGTGGGCATGGCAGGTTAGATGGGAAAACTAATCCAGCCATGGCCATGGTGCTAAACTTTTTGCAGAACTCCGCACACAACCCTCATGCGCTGCATGAATAATCCTCACATCATATTTACCAAGGAGCATTTTCGTGTCTACCCCTGTCGGCCTCGGACTTCCCACACAGGCGGAAGAAGTGCCTGTTTTGGCCCCACGGCGTAAAACCCGCCAACTCATGGTGGGCAGCGTAGGTGTTGGCTCCGACTATCCGGTGTCTGTCCAATCCATGACCACCACCAAAACCCATGATATCAACGCCACCCTGCAGCAAATCGCACAGCTCACCGCCAGCGGCTGCGATATTGTACGTGTCGCCTGCCCTAAGCCTATCGACGCCGATGCGTTGCCGACCATCGCCAAAAAATCCCCCATCCCGGTGATCGCCGACATTCACTTCCAACCAAAATACATTTTTGCCGCCATTGACGCCGGCTGCGCTGCTGTGCGCGTTAACCCCGGCAACATTAAAGAATTCGACGGCCGGGTGAAAGAGGTCGCCCACGCTGCTCGGGACGCCGGAATCCCCATCCGCATTGGGGTCAACGCCGGATCCCTCGACAAGCGACTACTAGCAAAATACGGCAAAGCCACTCCCGAAGCCCTGGTCGAATCGGCCCTATGGGAGGCGTCATTGTTTGAAGAGCACGGCTTTGGTGACATAAAAATCTCCGTGAAGCACAACGACCCGGTCATCATGGTGTCCGCCTACCGGCAACTCGCGGAACAATGCGACTATCCCCTCCACCTTGGGGTGACCGAGGCTGGCCCGGCCTTCCAAGGCACCATCAAATCCGCCGTGGCCTTCGGCGCTCTCCTCAGTGAGGGCATTGGCGACACCATTAGGGTTTCCCTATCCGCCGATCCCAAAGAGGAAGTAAAAGTCGGCGACCAGATCCTCCAATCCCTCAACCTGCGCGAACGTGGTCTGGAAATCGTATCTTGCCCCTCCTGCGGCCGGGCCCAAGTGGACGTTTACACGCTTGCTGAAGAAGTCACCGCGGCACTCGATGGCATGGACATCCCCTTCCGCGTGGCAGTCATGGGCTGCGTGGTGAACGGCCCGGGCGAAGCCCGCGACGCCGACCTGGGGGTCGCCTCCGGCAATGGTAAAGGCCAAATCTTCGTCAAAGGCGAAGTGATTAAAACCGTGCCGGAATCCCAAATTGTTGAGACCCTCATCGAAGAAGCCATCAAACTTGCTGAAGAACAAGGCCTGGAAATCAAAGAAGGCGGGGCAGCAAAAATATCCATCACAAAATAACCGCCGGACAGCGGCAACACGTGGCGCGGTAACCCGCCGCAGATCAACCGCACACAGTTACCGGTGACAATCGTGCACTAACTCATGCCGGTCACCTCGGTGTGGTGGCGAAACACCCCCGAGAACCCGTGCTAAAGTGTGCCGCATGAATAGAGCTTCCGCGCAGGTCATAGCCATAGTCACAACAACTATCATGGCCACAATGTGGCTTACCGGATGCACCCCCAAACCACTATCCGCCCAGCCGGTCATCGACGAATTCATGCAGCACATGAGTGCCACCGACTTCGCCGCGGCGGCTCACCTCACCGATCAACCCGACACGGTAACCCAAGTGTGGGAAACCACCTGGAATGGGCTGCAAGCAGAAGCATTACACGTGGATGTTCACGACATCACCATCCGCGACTCCGTCGCAACCGCCGCCTACACCATGACCTGGCAGCTGCCCCGCGACCGAAAATTCACCTATGACACCACCATGACCCTCAATAGGATCAACGACCAATGGGTCATTCGGTGGCAACCCACCGTGCTCCACCCCAAACTCGGCGCCAACCAGCACCTAGAACTCCAGGCAATCAATGCGCAACGCGCCAGCGTGGTCTCCTCCGACGGCTCCGACATCCTCGTGCCCGGATCGGTGGAACGCATCCTCATCGACACCCACAAAATGACCGACGCCACCCGCACCGCCCGCGCCATCGCCGCAGCCCTGACGACGGCGAAAGCAACCGACCACACCCTTGTCACCATCGAGCCGGCCGACCTGGCTAAAAAACTCGCCACAACCACCGGAAACTACTCCGTCACCACAATCCCCAAAACCATTGCGCCCACCATCCGCGACCAACTCCAGGACGACCCCGCCATCATCTTCCACGAAGAAGCCGCCATGGTCAGCAAAGACCCCGGATTCGCCCCCGACATCATTGCCCGGGTAGCAGGCTTGGTAAATAACCAACTCGACGGCTCCAACGGATGGCGAATAGCCATCGTCACCCACGACGGCGCCCCCATCGAAGACCTGGAACACCACGAACCCGAGGTTGCCCCAGCCGTACAGGTCAGCCTCGACCGCAAAGTGCAACTAGCGGCAGAAGAGGCTGGCAACCAGCGCAAAGAAATGAAAGCCATGATCGTGGCAATCCGGCCCAGCTCGGGTGAAATCCTGGCGGTAGCCCAAACCGACAAAGCAGACGAAGACGGGGCAGTAGCGCTCAGCGGTCAATTCCCACCAGGCTCAACCTTTAAAATCATCACCGCAGCCGCGGGACTCCAAGACCAACACCTCACCCCCGAATCCATCGTGCCCTGCCCCGGCGCCATGAACCTTTACGGCCGCCAGGTCACCAACTACAACATGTTCAGCCTGGGAAACGTGCCGCTGCAAAAAGCCTTCGCTCGCTCCTGCAACACCACCTTCGCCAACATATCCACCCAGCTGCAACAAGGACAGCTGCGAGACATGGGCAAACAATTCGGCCTGGGTGTCGACTACGACATTCCCGGTCTGACCACCATCACCGGCTCCATTCCGGAAGGCAAAACCGAACTAGAAAAAACTGAAGCCGGCTACGGGCAAGGACTCACCCTCGTCAGCCCCTTCGGTTTGGCCCTCGTGTCCGCTACCGCGGCTCACGGTTCCACACCCACCCCCCGACTGGTGAGCGGTTTCGAAACCAAAACCAACGAAAAAGTGTCGCAACCCGCGCCGGAAACCATTGAACAATTACGCTCCCTCATGGGAGCAGTCACCGAAGCCGGTGGCACCGCGGGCGGTATCCGGGCCGGCGGCAAAATTTACGGCAAAACCGGTGAAGCGGAAATCACCGGTGGGTCCCATGCCTGGTTCACCGGCTACCGGGACGATATCGCATTCGCCACCCTCATAGTGATGGGCGGTGGCTCGGAGTCGTCGGTGGCGGTGACGGACAAATTCTTCACCCGACTCGATGAACTGCGTTCGGCACCACAACAGCAAGACACAACCCCCTGACAAATACGCATAGTGCGGATCGCTGTGCGGCGTCGATGAGTAAAAACATACCGAATTTTATGGCCTGGTTTACGATAGACACATGACTAACCGCAAGCCATTGGTGCAAGAAAAATCCACCCCCATCCGCACAGTACCCGACAATATTCCCCGCCCGGAATATGCGTGGCGGGACGAAGTCCAAGAAAACTGTGGGGAACCATGGGTACAAACCCCGGAAACCATTGAGGCCATGCGTGAAGCATCAAAGATTGCGGCCAACGCGCTCTACGAGGCAGGCAAAGCGGTGGCGCCGGGAGTCACCACCGATGAATTGGATCGGATAGCTCACGAATACATGCTCGATCATGGGGCATATCCATCAACGTTGGGGTATTTAGACTTTCCGAAGTCTTGTTGCGTGTCGCTCAATGAGATTGTGTGTCATGGCATTCCCGACACCACGGTGATTGAGGACGGCGATATTGTCAATATTGATGTCACGGCGTTTAAAAATGGGGTGCATGGGGACACAAACGCCACGTTTCTCGCCGGTAACGTGTCGGAAGAGCACCGGTTACTGGTGGAGCGCACCAAGGCAGCCATGATGCGGGGCATTAAGGCAGCCAAGCCCGGTCGAGAAATTAACGTCATCGGTCGGGTGATCGAATCCTATGCTAAACGTTTCGGATATACCGTGGTGCGGGACTTCACCGGTCACGGGGTGGGGCCCACCTTCCACAATGGGCTAGTGGTGCTGCACTACGATTCCGACACCTACACGAACCTGTTACAACCCGGTATGACCCTAACGATCGAGCCGATGATTAACCTGGGTGGGCTGGACTATCGGATTTGGGATAACGGGTGGACGGTACAAAACACGGATTACCGATTCTCTGCCCAGTTTGAGCACACCATTGTGATTACCGACGACGGCAACGAAATTCTGACGGTGCCGGATGCCCACTATTTTGATGGTCTTGATAGCTTCTACGCGAAGTAAATTTCGAACATGGTTGCGTTTTTAGTGGCTGGTTGCACCTCGGATGCGGGAAAATCCGTGGTGGTGGCCGGGCTGTGTCGAGCATTGCGGCGGCGTGGTTACCGTGTGGCGCCGTTTAAAGCCCAAAACATGTCGAATAATTCCGTGGTGACTCCTGATGGTGGGGAAATTGGGCGGGCCCAGGCGCTTCAGGCGGTGGCCTGCGACCTGGAACCTAGCACACTGTTTAACCCGATCCTGTTGAAACCCGGGTCGGATAAAACCTCGCAGCTGGTGGTGCACGGTCAAGCCCAGGGCGATGTGAGCGCCGCATCATACATTGAGCATCGAATTTACCTGCGGGAGGTAGCGACCCAGGCGTTGCGGGACCTGGAGGCTGATTATGACATTGTGGTGTGCGAAGGGGCCGGGTCACCGGCGGAAATTAATCTCCGCGAAACCGACATCGCCAACTTTGGGTTAGCTGCGGCGGCCCAGTTACCGGTGTATGTGGTGGGCGATATTGACCGTGGTGGGGTATTGGCGCACTTTTTTGGCACCTACCACATCGTAGACGCGGCCGACCGGGCATTGATTCGGGGGTTTGTGGTGAATAAATTCCGGGGGGACCAGTCGATCCTGGACCCAGGGTTGGTGGAGTTGGAAAACCGCACCGGGGTGCCGACGGTAGCGGTGCTACCCTACATTCACGGGTTGTGGGTGGACGCGGAAGATTCGCTTCAGGCGCAGGTGGGGGCGACGATTGGGCCGCAACGCCCGGCGTTAGGCACGCAGCGGCTTCGCATTGCCGCGGTGCGGCTGGCCCCAATCTCTAAAACCACCGATGTGGGGGGGGTGGCGGGCGAGCCCGGC
>ERZ1645004.191-NODE-191-length-14484-cov-2.896389_pt1 | contig 14484 bp, 11 predicted proteins | sample MGYA00579304_ERZ1645004 | MGnify/ENA primary metagenome ERZ1645004 (study PRJEB40715, sample SAMN01906944) | human oral metagenome | study: EMG produced TPA metagenomics assembly of PRJNA78025 data set (Human Oral Subgingival Plaque Microbiome).
TAGGTAGGTGAATTAATTGATTGTTTTGTTTGGTGAAATTGATGGTTTAATAATTGGGAAGATGACATATATTTTGCGTGAGAATTTGGTTAGAAATCGTTATAATGGACGAAAATTTTAGCAAACGGAGAGAAAAAAATGAAGATAATTGAAGTTGATGAAGAATTATATCAATACATTGCGGCACAAACTCAATCTATTGGAGAAAGTGCGTCTGATATTCTTCGCCGTTTGTTGAATTTACCTATTCACGCAACAAGCTCGGTTGATACCATTGAATCAGTCGCGTCAGCTGAAACGCCAAAAAGTGCGGTGCATTCTGAACCTGTTTTAACGGAAAAAACAACCGAAGTATCTCAACCAAAAGTTGAACCTGTTGAACCGCCAAAAGCAGTGAAAAAACAATCGGACGAAGCAATTAATCACATTGTTGATAAAGTGCGTGCACTCTTGAATTCTGCTGAATTTAAAGAAGAGCCAAAAGCAGTAGTGCGTTTTTTAAGTATATTACGTACGCTTTATCGTACCAATCCAGAAAGCTTTGCACAGGCAACCGAAAGCTTGCAAGGCCGTACTCGTGTGTATTTTGCTCGTGATGAAGGAACGTTGCTTGTGGCGGGTAATCATACTAAACCAAAACAAATTCCAGATACACCATATTGGGTGATTACCAATACCAATAGTGGCCGGAAAATGTTGATGTTAGAAGGGGCGATGCAGTCTATGCATTTGCCGGAATATTTAATCGACGAAGTTCGCCCTTATTTCGTTAGCAACTAAGTCAATGCAAAAATTCCCTTGGCAAGCATTTGCCCAAAATTCAGCGTATGTAAATCAGGTCGCGTTGCGAAATTCGCAGGGCGATCCTTTTACTTGGGCAGAACTTGTTGAGAAAATTAATCAGGTGGAAGCCTTTCTTTTACAACAAGGTGTGACAGCGCAAAGTGCGGTTGCTTTTTGTGGTAAAAATTCAGAACAGATCTTATTTCTTTATTTAGCCGTTATTCAGCTAGGCGCAAAAATTTTAGGTATCAACCCTGCATTTCCTCAAGAAAAAAGAGAAGAATTGTGCCAAGTGTATGGGGTGGATTTTTGTTATCAAGCCGAAGATATTCATTATTTAGCTACTAAAGCATTACCCGAACATAACGCTGACTTTACAAAAGCGGCAACGATGACATTAACATCGGGCTCGACTGGTTTGCCTAAAGCGGTGGTGCATAATGTGTCTGCTCATTTAGCTAATGCAGAAGGCGTTTGTGCCTTAATGAATTTTGGCAAAGATCAATCATGGCTACTTTCTTTGCCGCTTTATCATGTTTCCGGACAAGGCATTGTGTGGCGCTGGCTTTACGCAGGGGCAACCTTAGTTTTACCGAAAGAAGATTTTTATCAATCTATTGGTGAGGTTTCCCATGTTTCTCTCGTGCCAACGCAATTGCAGCGTTGGTTTGATTATTTGGCCGAACATCCACAATCTATCCAAACTAAAGCGGTATTATTGGGTGGAACACAAATCCCCGTAAAATTAACCCAAGCGTTAAGTGAATTAGGGATTCGCAGTTATTCAGGTTATGGTATGACCGAAATGGCTTCTACCGCATTCGCTAAACAATCGGATGGAAAAATCGGTGTGGGACAGCCTTTGCTTGGCCGAGAGTTCAAGTTAGTGAATGAAGAAGTTTGGCTAAAAGGTGCCGGACTTGCTATGGGATATTGGCGAGATGGGTGTGTTGACCCGCTTACTAATGCTGAAGGTTGGTTCCAAAGCAAAGATAAAGGTCAATGGCTCGATAACGAATTAGTCATTCAAGGCCGATTAGATAATATGTTTATTTCCGGTGGTGAAAATATTCAGCCGGAAGAAATTGAAAAAGTGATTGCACAATCAGATTTGGTGAAACAAGTCTTTGTTTTACCTAAACATGATGAGGAATTTGGCCATCGTCCTGTCGCGATTGTTGAATTTCATACCTCATTTAATGAAAGTGCGGTTGAATCTCTCAACGTTTTTTTACAAGGGCGATTGGAACGATTTAAGCAACCCATTGCCTACTATGAACTCCCGACGAATTTAATCCAAGGGGCAATAAAGATTTCTCGCAAAGCACTGGCCGATTGGCTGTCGCAACAATAGGAAAGTTAGTTTAATGAAAAAAATCTCTCGTGTTTTGACCGCACTTGGTCTTTCATTTGTTTTTACAATGTCGCTTTCTCAGCCTGTTTGGGCAGAGAATAGTAATGCTGATTTGCCGACAGAAAAAACACTAAAAAGTGAATTAGCTGATGCACAAAAATTACCGGATGGTGATGAAAAGACAAATAATATTGCGACAATCCAGGCTTCGCTTGATTTCTTGCAACAAATTCAAACACAGCAAAAAAATAATAACGATTTGCAAGATACGCTTATTGATGCAGATTCTGAAATTCAGAAGAATAATGCTGATCTTCAAAATCTTAAAAAACAGTTAAACACGCCAAGTAACACCGATTATGCTTCACAAAGCTTAGCTAATCTACAGGCTCAGGTTGAGAAACTGACCAATCAACAACAAGATGCCCAATCTGCCTTAAGTGCGGTGAATACACAACTTGTAGGGCAGAGCTCGGTATCTGAACGTGCTCAAACAGCCTTAACAGACAATGTTAAACGTACGCAAGAATTGAATCAGAAATTAGCTGATCCAACGACAAGTTCACTATTAAAACAGCAAATTCAGCTTGAATTACAACTGATTGAGCTAAAAAATATCTATAATCAAGTGCTATTAAAAAATAGTGATCAGTTGACAGTGCTTTATCAAAGTCGATATGAATTATTGAATGCGCGTGTTCAAGCGCTACAAAAACAAATTGCCGCCATTCAAGAAGTGATTAATCAAAAGAATTTGGCGCAAACACAAAGCCAAGTTGAACAGGTACAACAGCAAAGTCAAGGCACTGTAAAAAATCCATTTATTCAGAAAGAATTAGATCTGAATGCGCAGTTGAGTCAATATTTACTTGAGCAAACAGAGAAGACGAATACATTAACGCAAGATGAGTTGCGTATGCGCAATGTATTGGACAATTTAACTCAAACCCAACGTACCATTGATGAGCAAATTAGTGCTTTGCAAGGCACGTTGGTACTTTCGCGCATTATTCAGCAACAAAAACAAAAATTACCGACTAATTTAAATATTCAAGGGCTTTCAAAACAAATTGCGGATTTACGTGTACAAATCTTTGATATTACACAAAAACGTAATGAACTTTATGATATTGATGCTTACATCAGTAAAATAGAGCAGAATGAAAACAAATCGTTTACACCTGCAGAAAAAACACAATTAACCAATTTGCTCACTGAACGTCGTAAAGTTGCCTCTGATTTGATTAAATCATTGAATAATCAATTGAACTTAGCGATTTCCTTAGAGTTAACCCAACAGCAGATTACTCAAATCAGTGATCAAATTCAGTCTAAACTCGATCAACAAAGTTTCTGGGTAAAAAGTAACAATCCAATTAATTTAGATTGGTTCAAAAAACTGCCAATGTCACTCAAGGCACAATTTGATGGCATTGGAAAGAAAATTGGCTTCCCGACAAATTTTGATAATTTGCCGTATTTACTCACTTATGTCTTTATTTTGTTTGTGATTGGTGGATTGATTTTCAAATTTAAAGAATCGATTAAACAACGCATAGCTGTGATTAATGGCGAAATTAATAGGCTTCGTTCTGACAGCCAATGGCATACGCCACTTGCATTATTTTATACGGCGCTTTTATCGTTATCTGGCACCCTTTGGTTCTTAGCGGCTTGCCAACTTTTAGGCTTTTTCTTTGTGAAAAATCCACAAGAGTTTTGGGAGTGGTCGCTCAGTATGGCGGGCTATTGGTGGTTCTTTAGTTTTATCTTAGCTATTCTTCGTCCGAATGGTATTTTAGTCCGCCATTTCGGTTTTTCTAAAGAGAGCGCGGCTGCTTTGCAAGACGTCACAAAACGTATCATTGTTTCCGTTGTGTTATTACTGAATACGTCAATTTTCAGTAATGTCATGGATACAGGTTTAGCCAATGACGTCCTCGGCGAAATTAATACGATTGTTGCCTTGCTTTTCTGTATTGTGATTATTGCGCCACGTTTTGTTCGCACAGAAAAATCGTTGAATTCAAGCGTAACGGATCAGCGTGATAGAACGCTTTTAAAAATTATGCGCGTTTTATTGCAATTGGTCCCTGTTATTTTAATTGCACTAGTTGCTTTAGGCTATTATTACACCGCCTTAAATTTAATTACGCATATTATTAATACCTACATTGCATGGGTGGTGTGGTCGTTGGTGCGCCATACGATTTATCGTGGTATGACGGGTGCATCAAGACGTTTAGCTTATCGTCGTTTACAAGAAAAACGTCAGCAAAAACAACAAGATTCAAGTGATGCTTCAGCCTCTGATGATGTGGTCGTGATTACCGAACAAGAAGAGGGATTGGACTTAAATGAAGTGCGTAGCCAGTTACTACGCTTTGCCGATCTCTTTATTTGGACCGCACTTTTTGTCATCTTTTATTATGTCTGGTCAGATTTAGTTACGGTGGTAAGTTATTTGCGTGATATTACCTTGTGGCAACAAACTTCAACAACTGAAGCGGGCGTGGTGACCGAAACGATTTCACTCTTTAACTTGATTGTTGCGTTAATCATTGTTGTGATTACCTATATTTTGGTGCGTAACATTCAGGGTATTTTAGAAGTATTAATCTTTTCCCGAGTGAAGCTTTCACAAGGTACGCCTTATACGATTACCACCTTATTAACCTACATTTTGGTTGCGGTTGGTGGTGCATGGGCATTCTCAACACTCGGGATGTCTTGGTCGAAATTACAATGGTTATTTGCCGCCCTTTCCGTTGGTCTCGGTTTTGGTATGCAAGAAATCTTTGCAAACTTTGTTTCGGGTATCATTTTATTATTTGAACGTCCAATTCGTGTGGGCGATACCGTGACAATTAATGGCGTGACAGGGACGGTGGCGAAAATCCGTATTCGTGCGATTACCATGATTGATCCTGATCGAAAAGAAGTGATTGTGCCAAATAAATCTTTTGTAACAGGTCAAGTGATCAACTGGGCATTGTCTAATACGATTACTCGTTTAGTGGTTTCCGTTGGTGTGGCGTATGGTTCAGATTTAGACTTAGTGAAACGCTTATTATTGCAAGCCGCGCATGAGCAACCAAGTGTCTTAAAAGATCCAGAACCAAGAGCATTATTCTTAACCTTTGGGGCAAGTACATTAGATCACGAATTACGTGTTTATGTAGGGCAAGTATCTGAGAGAAATGATACGCTTGATGCACTCAATCGCCGTGTGAATGAGTTATTTGCAGAAAATAATATTGATATTGCATTCAATCAATTAGATATCTTTATTAAAAATAAAGATACTGGCGAAGAAATTCCATTTATTGATGTGGCAAAATTAGCCCAAAATCATTAATTAAAGAGAGAAAATATGGCAGGGAATACTATCGGACAACTTTTTCGTGTGACGACCTTTGGGGAGTCACATGGTATTGCATTAGGCTGTATCGTAGATGGCGTACCGCCGAATCTTGAATTATCGGAAGCCGATATTCAACCTGATTTAGATCGTCGTAAACCCGGTACATCACGCTATACCACACCGCGTCGTGAAAACGATGAAGTACAGATTTTATCTGGGGTATTTGAAGGTAAAACAACCGGTACCAGCATTGGAATGATCATTAAAAATGGTGATCAACGTTCACAAGATTATGGCGATATTAAAGATCGTTTCCGTCCAGGGCATGCGGATTTTACCTATCAACAAAAATACGGTATTCGTGATTATCGCGGTGGTGGACGTTCTTCTGCACGTGAAACTGCCATGCGTGTCGCTGCGGGAGCGATTGCAAAGAAATATTTACGTGAGCAGTTTGGCATTGAAGTGCGTGGCTTTTTGAGTCAAATTGGCGAAGTGAAGATCGCACCACAGACTGTCGGCAAAATTGATTGGGATAAAGTGAATAGCAATCCATTTTTCTGTCCAGATGAAAGTGCGGTCGAAAAATTTGATGAATTAATCCGTGAATTGAAAAAAGAAGGGGACTCGATTGGGGCAAAACTAACCGTGATTGCAGAAAATGTCCCTGTTGGCTTAGGTGAGCCTGTTTTTGATCGACTTGATGCAGATTTAGCCCATGCGTTAATGGGGATTAATGCCGTTAAAGGTGTAGAAATTGGCGATGGTTTTGCCGTAGTTGAACAGCGTGGAAGTGAACATCGTGATGAAATGACACCAAATGGTTTTGAAAGCAACCATGCTGGCGGTATTTTAGGGGGCATTAGCTCTGGTCAGCCAATTATTGCGACCATTGCACTAAAACCAACATCCAGTATAACCATTCCAGGACGCTCGATTAATTTAGAAGGTGATCCTGTCGAAGTGGTGACAAAAGGCCGTCATGATCCTTGTGTCGGTATCCGAGCAGTCCCTATTGCAGAGGCAATGGTCGCGATTGTGTTACTCGACCATTTATTGCGTTTTAAGGCGCAATGCAGATAACTCTTTTAAATTAAGTTTATTTTCTCTTTTATTGAAGATAAGGTCATTCGTTTTAGGAAATCTTATGAATAAATCTTTAGCAAAATTACTTTCAAGTGCGGTTGTTTTAGGGAGTGTTTTTTTCTCGTTACAAACAACAGCCTCACCACAAGACTGGCAACGTATTAAACGTCCAATTCCTGCAGCAGATGGTAAAGCGAATCCAATTGGTAGCTATTCGAATGGTTGTATTATCGGGGCGGAGCCATTGCCTTATAAAGGTGAGGGATACCAAGTCATTCGTATGAATAAAAACCGCTATTATGGTCATCCGGATATGATTGCTTACTTACAGCGTCTTGGACAAAAGGCGAAGTCTGCAGGCTTACCAACGATGTTAGTTGGGGATATTGCTATGCCGGGTGGTGGTCGCTTTTTAACAGGGCATGCAAGCCATCAAATGGGATTAGATGCGGATATTTGGTTGCGAATGGGCACCATGACAGACAGCGAAGCGCTAAATTCTGATGGAAAAGGTTTGCTCGTGGTGAACCGTCAAACACAACGTGTTGATGAAAATGTGTGGAATAACAATCATGCAACGCTAATTAAATTGGCAGCGCAAGATCCAAAAGTCACCCGTATTTTTGTGAACCCAGCGATTAAATTAAAACTTTGTCAAACTGCAGGAGACGATCGTGCATGGTTACACAAAATTCGTCCATGGTTTGGGCATGATTCACATTTCCACGTGCGCATTGCTTGTCCGAAAGATGCCGCTTATTGTGAAGATCAAGCACCGGTACCAGCAGGTGATGGATGTGGTGATGAACTTTATTCTTGGTTTGAACCCGCAAAACCAGGTTCAGGCTCTTCTAAACCAAAAGTGACACCGCCAGAACCATTCTTGTGCCAACAAGTGTTGAGTTCGCCAAATAGTAGCGAATGGTTAGAGTAGGAGTGAAATCATGGAGTTGGGGATTGATATATTAGCCATGCTTTTTGCAGCTGCCTTTATTGCCGCATTTATTGATGCGATAGCGGGTGGCGGAGGCTTAATTACAATCCCTGCCTTATTAATGACAGGTATGCCACCAGCAATGGCATTAGGTACAAATAAATTACAAGCGTTTGGTGGCGCGTTGTCGGCAAGTATTTACTTTCTGCGTAAAAGAGCGGTCAATTTATCGGCGTTTTCTTTCATCTTACTGGTGATTTTTATCGGCTCGGTGATTGGTACCTTGCTTATTCAAAGTTTAGATGCGTCATTAATTAAAAAAGGGCTTCCATTTCTCATTTTAGCGATCGGCTTATACTTTTTATTTACACCTAAATTGGGTGAAAGTGATCGTAAACAACGCATTTATTACGCTGTTTTTGCGTTATGTTTTGGTTCATTACTGGGTTTTTATGATGGCTTTTTCGGACCAGGGACGGGGTCATTGATGAACCTAGCTTGTGTGACACTACTTGGATTTAACCTAACCAAAGCGACTGCTCATGCGAAAGTGATGAATTTAACCTCAAATTTTGCTTCATTAATTTTCTTCTTTATTGGTGGTCATGTGATTTGGACTGTCGGTTTAGTGATGATGGCAGGAAGCCTGATAGGCGCAAATTTGGGTGCCAAAATGGTGATGGCAAAAGGTAAACAACTGATCAGACCGATGGTGGTGATTATGTCATTTATCATGACGATAAAAATGGCGTATGATCAAGGTTGGTTTCATTTTTAACGATTGATTATGACAGATTCTCAAAAAAAATTACGTATTACGGCTCGAACAGGTTATGAACCACATTTTTCATGGTCATATTTGCACCCCAAAAATTGGGGGATTTGGCTTGGTATTTTTGTGCTTTTGTTATTGGCTTTTGTGCCGTTTCGTTTACGCGATAAATTAGCAGAGAAACTGGCTCGTGCACTCTCGAAAAAAATTGGTAAACCACGTATTCGTGCAGAAATTAATTTGAAACTCTGTTTCCCAGATTGGACAGATGAGAAACGTAACAAAGTAATTGAAGACATGTTTGTGACGGTCGCACAAGTCATGCTTGGTATTGGAGAAATTGCCATTCGTTCTAAAAAACATTTACAAAAACGTAGCGAATTCATTGGCCTTGAGCATATCAAGCAAGCGAAAGCCGAAGGGCATAACATCATTTTGATGGTACCGCATGGTTGGGCGATTGATGCATCTGGCATTATTTTACATACACACGGCATGCCTATGACATCAATGTATAACCCACACCGAAATCCGTTGGTGGATTGGTTATGGACTTTAGCGCGTCAACGTTTTGGCGGAAAAATGCATGCTCGCCAAAATGGGATTAAGCCGTTTTTAGCGCACATCAAGCAAGGTCAAATGGGGTACTATCTTCCAGATGAGGATTTTGGTGCCGAGCAAAGTGTCTTTGTGGATTTCTTTGCCACTTATAAAGCTACCCTTCCTGGGTTAAACAAAATGGCGAAATTGGCAAAAGCGGTGGTTATTCCAATGTTTCCACGCTATAACGCTAAGAATGGCAAGTATGAAATGGAAATTCGCCCACCGATGCAATTAAGCGACGATCCTGAGCAATCAGCCCGTGCGATGAACGAGGAAATTGAGTATTTCGTTACGCCAACCCCAGAACAATATGTCTGGATTTTACAGCTTCTTCGTACTCGAAAAGACGGAGAAGATATTTACCCAGATTAATTCATTTTATTTACAAAAGTGCGGTCAAAATTCACCGCACTTTTGTATTTTTCTATGCTAGAATGCGAGCCTAAAAACAGGATTTTTTCTTACTCTTTTTTGAGCAATTATTTATGAACAAACAACTTGAATTAATCAAATCTTCTATCAAATCTATCCCAAATCATCCCAAAGAAGGCATCATTTTCCGTGATATCACGAGCTTACTCGAAGTGCCTGCGGCTTTCAAAGCCACAATCGATTTGATCGTTGAAAAGTATAAAGATCAAGGTCTCACAAAAGTAATAGGTACCGAGTCTCGTGGATTTATTTTTGGTGCGCCAGTTGCATTAGCCTTAGGCTTGCCATTTATCCCTGTTCGTAAACCGGGCAAATTACCTCGTGAAGTGATTGCACAGTCTTATCAATTAGAATACGGTCAAGACACCCTTGAATTGCACACTGATGCCATTTCGCAAGGTGATAATGTGTTAATCATTGATGACTTGTTAGCAACGGGTGGAACAGTTGAAGCTACCGTGAAATTAGTTCAACGTTTAGGTGGTGAAGTGAAACATGCTGCCTTTGTGATTAATTTGCCAGAATTAGGGGGCGAAAAACGCTTACGTGATTTAGGCATTGATTGCTACACCTTAGTGAATTTTGAAGGCCATTAATTTTTAAAGGGATGCGATGAGCTACCAAGTTTTAGCCAGAAAATGGCGACCAAAAAACTTTTCTGAAGTTGTGGGGCAAAGCCATGTGCTCACTGCTTTGGAAAACGGTTTAAAAGAAAACCGTTTACATCATGCTTATTTATTTTCCGGCACCCGTGGCGTAGGTAAAACCTCCATTGCTCGTTTATTTGCGAAAGGCTTGAATTGTATAAACGGTATTACTGCCGATCCTTGTGGTGAATGTGAAAACTGCAAAGCGATCGAAGCTGGCAATTTTATTGATTTAATTGAAATCGATGCGGCTTCTCGTACCAAAGTAGAAGATACCCGTGAGCTATTAGACAACGTGCAATATAAGCCGGTAGTAGGGCGTTATAAAGTCTACCTCATCGATGAAGTCCATATGCTTTCCCGCCATTCTTTCAATGCGTTGTTAAAAACCTTGGAAGAACCACCTGAATATGTGAAATTCCTACTCGCGACAACGGATCCTCAAAAATTACCGATTACGATTTTATCCCGTTGTATGCAATTTCATCTCAAAGCATTAGATGAACCGCAAATTTCAGCACATCTTAATCGCGTGCTTACTGCCGAAAATATTCCTTTTGATGCGCCAGCATTAGATAAATTAGCCAAAGCGGCACAAGGTAGTATTCGTGATAGCTTAAGTTTAACGGATCAAGCGATAGCCATGGGCAACGGTAAAGTTTCCACCGATGTGGTGAATACCATGCTTGGGCTATTAGATGAAGACCAACCGATTGAAATCATTTACGCCTTACATCAAGGTAACGGTGAGCGTTTAATGAAAACCATCCAAACGGTGGCAGAAAAAGCGGGCGATTGGGATGAGTTACTGGCAGAAACGGCTGAGAAATTACATCAAATTGCATTAATGCAGTTGCTCGCTAAAAGTGTGACAGATGAAAACGATCACTTAGGTTTTCTAGCCAAACATATTTCACCGGAAGACGTACAATTCTTCTATCAAGTAATTGTATCGGGTCGAAAAGAATTGGCTACCGCACCAAATCGTCGAATTGGTGCAGAAATGACATTATTGAGGGCATTGGCATTCCACCCAAAGTTCCTTACGGCAGCACAAACGCCTAAACAAGGCGGGCTATCCCCTGAACAAAATATACAGAAAAGTGCGGTTGAAAATCACCCTGTTTCTGGGTATGTGGATATGCCGGTGCTGTCGCAAAACATCAAAGCAAATTATTCTGCACAAGTGCAAAAGCCGATGGCTCAATCAGCGGTTGTGCATTCTTCACCTTCTCAACCTGTTTCCACACAAACCAAATCTTCATTGAATTTAGCTAGCCTTGCTGCGCTAGAGGCATTGAATCAATTAACGCAAATTGAGCAATCAGAGCGCCAACATCATCATGATGAACAGCAAGCCGCAGTGGAAGAAACCTTGCATCATCTTCAAGAGTTGGACGAGCAAAAAAATTCGCCAAAAATGACCGCACTTCCTGTGCGAGAGATGACACCACCAAAAGCGACGCAAACGAAAGCAGCTGTGTCAAATCCAATGACTCAACAAGCAGAAGTGTTAAAGCAAAGTGTTGAGACGATTGAAAATACCATTGATGACAATGCTGAAATGGACGCCGAAGAGCAAGAAATTCTTGATGCGGAAACCTATCGTTGGGAGTGGAGTAATCCGGATTTAGCCAAAGTGGATAGTGGTGTGTGTCCTTCTGATATTAAACAGGCGATGTTGAAAGATGTGACACCAGAATTGCGTGAGAAAATTATTCAAATTACGCAAAAACAAGATCCTTGGACGGATATCGTCGAACGTTCTGGTGTGATTGGCTTTTCAAAAGAGTTGGCATTAAATTGCTTTATTAAGTCGCAAACAGAAGATGAAATTCAACTAGGACTTCATTCTGAAAAAGCGCATTTAAAACAAGATCGAAATATTAAAAATTTAGTAGAACATCTTGAACGTTTATATGAAAAACCAGTCAAATTGTCGATTTTTGTTGAAGATTCCGATGTTTTAACACCGATGGATTACCGTAAAAAAGTTTATCAGGAGTTGCGTGAACAGGCACGTACGGATTTACAGCAAGATAAAAAACTGCTTTTATTACAAAAAGAGTTTGATGCGAAGTTGGATGTCGAAAGCATTCGACCAGTTTAAAACTCATTTCTCTAAATTTTAACTTTATAAAGGAAAGAATATGGCGTTTAGCTCTCTTTTTACTCTTATTGATGACATTGCATCGATTCTTGATGATGTTGCCTTGATGACCAAAATGGCAGCCAAGAAAACCGTTGGCGTGGTAGGCGATGACTTAGCCTTAAATGCTAATCAGGTAACAGGGGCATCTTCCGATCGTGAATTACCCATTGTTTGGGCTGTCACCAAAGGATCGTTAGTCAATAAAATCATTTTAATTCCAATTGCTTTACTGCTTTCTGCGTTTTTACCTTGGTTGATCGTGCCGCTTCTGATGATTGGTGGGGCGTATTTATGTTTTGAAGGGGTAGAGAAAATTCTACATAAATTTATTGCTCATGATGAGCATGAAGAAAAAACAACCTTTAATGAAGCCGCTAAAATTAAAGGGGCAATTCGTACCGATTTTATTCTTTCTGCTGAAATTATCATTATTGCATTAGGTGAATTAACTGAAGCAAGCTTGCTGACACGCATTATTTCCCTTTCGATAGTGGGTATCGGGATTACTGTTTTTGTTTATGGCTTAGTCGCATTGATTGTTAGAGCGGATGATTTCGGTTTATACCTTATCAAAAAAGGTGGCGTAGCAAAGTCAATCGGGAATGCAATTTTAGTGATTATGCCTAAATTTATGCGTTCACTTAGTTTTATCGGTACGCTTGCGATGTTCTTAGTGGGTGGTGGTATTTTCGTACATAATGTGGATTTCATTCATCATTTGCTCGCTGATTATCAATTAACTGATGGTTTATTAGGTAATGTGGCGACGTTAGTCGTGGGTGTGATTGTGGGCGCGATTGCTTGTGCGATTGTATTACCTGCGATGAAATTATTCGGTAAACACTAAAAACGAGATAAAAAATAACCGCACTTTTGATGCTTTCAAGGTGCGGTTTTTTATGGATAGAACAGACTATTTACGAGAAGTATAATCGCCAACACAAACCCATTTATAACTGGTTAAGGCTTCTAATCCCATTGGGCCGCGAGCATGAAGTTTTTGAGTACTTACCGCCACTTCTGCACCTAAACCAAATTGTCCGCCATCGGTAAATCGAGTACTTGCATTAACATACACGGCTGCTGCATCCACTTGATTGATAAATTGTGTGGCTAGTCGTTGATTTTCCGTCAAGATACTTTCTGAATGTTGTGTGCCATATTCACGAATATGAGCAATCGCCGCATCCATATCTTCAACTACCACAACATTGAGATCGAGTGAACCCCATTCTTGGCGTAGTGCTTGTTCAGTCACTTCTTGCACATCGATATTTGCCGCTTGAAGAATCGAAAGTGCGGTCGATTTTGCATGGAATTTTACTTTTTTCTCGGCTAAATATTTTGCAAGTTTTGGTAGGAAGGTTTCTGCAATCGAACGTTGAACTAAAAGTGTTTCCAACGTATTACATGTGCTTGGACGTTGGCATTTTGCATTGGCAATCACCGCAAGGGCTTTTTCTTGGTCGGCATTTTCTTCCACAAAAAGATGGCAAACACCCACACCGCCGACAATAACCGGAATGCTAGAATGTTGTTTACAAAGCTCATGCAAACCGGCGCCCCCGCGAGGAATAATCATATCCACGTAGCGATCCAATTTAAGCAGTTGCATCACAAGTTCACGATTTGGATCCGTAATAGCTTGGACTGCATGGCGTGGTAATCCCGCTTGTTCAAGGGCATTTTGTACCACTTCTACTAAAATTTGGTTGGAATGTTGCGTTTCTTTTCCTCCACGTAAAATCACGGCATTACCGGTTTTTAAGCAAAGGCTCGCTACATCAATGGTGACATTTGGGCGTGCTTCGTAAATGGTGCCAATTACGCCAAGCGGTGTACGAACTCGCTCGATCTTTAATCCGCTATCTAAGGTGCCTCCATCAATGATTTTACCCACAGGATCGGCGAGCGAAATCACATGGCGCACATCATTCGCAATGCCTTTTAGGCGATCTTCGGTTAATAAGAGGCGGTCAATTAAGGCTTCAGATAAGCCGTTTTGTTTCGCGATTTCAATATCTGTTTGGTTTGCGGCAAGAATACGCTCCGCTTGTTGTTCTAATTGATCTGCAATAATGCTGAGCGCATGATTTTTTTCAGTGGTGTTTAACTGCGCTAAAATAAAGGCTGCATCTTTGGCCTGTTTGCCCATTTGTTCTAACATATCGAATCCCTTGTTATTGCAACAAAAATATGGTGTAGCTTATCGTAAAAATGAGCACGGTGAAATGATTAAATTTAAGGATTTTGTGAATTAGGTGTGAATGGGTTATGATTTGCCCGACTTTATGACGTAAGGAAGTATTTAAAATTTACAGGTTCTACAGATAGTACTATTTACAGTTGTAAAAGAG
>ERZ1645004.194-NODE-194-length-14419-cov-3.259886_pt1 | contig 14419 bp, 14 predicted proteins | sample MGYA00579304_ERZ1645004 | MGnify/ENA primary metagenome ERZ1645004 (study PRJEB40715, sample SAMN01906944) | human oral metagenome | study: EMG produced TPA metagenomics assembly of PRJNA78025 data set (Human Oral Subgingival Plaque Microbiome).
ACCACCCCCCCCGATATTTTAGCCATAAACACTACGAGGATCAACTCCAAAACGAACCCCAACTGCCCGCTTCATCCTAGCAGTATCCAGCAAGGTACCTGTCCCAATCACTCTTTCTTTCGGAAGGCCTGTATAATGCTGGTATAAGCTGGTCACAACATCAACTGGGTTCGTGATGGCGATCAAAATCCCATTAAAGCCTACTTCCTTGATTTTTTTGGAAACTTCAATCACCTCTTTTGAAGTGAAAGGCAATTCTACAAATCGGTCAGCATTTGGATTGTCTTGTAATTTGATATTCCCCAAAGCTGAAATAATAACATCAGCATCCGCTAAGGCTTCATAAGAATTAACTGTGATATTAGCATGATGATTGAGATTGGCTGCAGCATCTTGAAAGTCTAATGCATCAGCCTTGACCTTAGCTTCATTAGTATCAATCAACACATAATCATCAAAAGCTCCTTGTGCAATCAAACCATGAGCGACCGCGGCTCCAACATTTCCCATCCCAATAATAGCAACTTTTCGTGACATAGAAATTCCTCTCATTTCCTTTTCGTTATGATTCATTATACTCAGAAAGCATCAAAAATCAAGTCTTTGAAGCAAAAAGCCTGTTGACTCAGAAGAGAAAACAGACTGTCAGCTTTTATTTCATCAAATCTTGAATTGGCTCAAAGACAATGCGTTCAATATCAGACAAGTAAACAGAAAGTTGTTGCTGCTTCGTGAAAAACTCCGTCACAATCGCATTGGCTTGAATCTTTTCTCCAAATGACTTCATTTCTTCTTGCAACTCTGGTGTCGGCATTTGGCCTGTCTGCATTAATTGCTGGATTTTTCCTTGAAAAGCAATATAATCATCAAAAAGAGACTTGGCTTCACTATCAGCATCAATAGCTGCCTTGCTCTCCAAAACCGCCTTGTACTCAGGTAGCTCTCGGAAAGTACGGTTGAGTTCATTAGCTAGATCATAAATATTTGACATAGTATTTCTCCATTTCTTTAATTTAAAAATACCTGATATCTTGTATTTTCTCTTACTATTTTAGCAGATTTTTCTAAATCTTGACGATTTTTAAAGGTGATTTGCAGAATACCGTTGATATCTTCTCGGTTTTCCTCGTTGATACGAATGTTGACAACAGAGATCCCTCTCAGTAGTTCTAGGACGCTAAGAATGGCTCCTTCTTCATCAGGCACCTCGACAAAAAGATCGTAAAAGCTATCCACACCAGCTCGTTTATGAATTTCCATCTGTTTGCGACTCTGCCGTCCTCGGTTGAAAAATTCCCAAATAGCCGTCTCGTCCTTGTCCTCAATTGCTGTGGCAACCTTGTCTAACTGTTTTTTAAAATCTTCCAGCCGCTCCAAAATGGCTTGAGGATTGGTCAAGAGGATAGAGGTCCACATACCCGGCTCGCTCTCCGCAATTCGCGTCATATCACGAAAACCACCGGCCGCAAAAGACTGGGTCAGCTCATGTTCTCGGCTATAAGTTGCCGTTTGCTCCATCAGGCTGGAGGCTAGAATATGCGGAAAATGACTGATTTGACTGGTCACTCGGTCGTGCTCTACAGGATCTACCTGAATAAAGCGGGCATGAAGACCACTCAGCAAGTCCTTCATTTCTTCAAGCGTACCAGGCTTGGTCAGGCTAGAGGGCGTGAAGATATAATAGGCATTTTCAAAGAGGGTGACATGGGCTGCCTTAGCTCCAGTCTTGTGACTTCCAGCCATAGGATGAGCACCAACAAAACGGACGGGCTTATTCTGCAGATACTTTTCTGCAACTGCCACAATCTCTGCCTTGGTCGATCCAGCATCAGAGATGATAACATTTTCCTTCAGGTCCAGCTCCGCTAGTTCCTTGATAAATGCTATGGTCTGCTTGATGGGCACAGCCAGAATAATCACATCAGCCAAAGGTGCAAAGGCGGCAAAATCATCCGTTACCTGGTCTACCATTCCACGTTCCAGGGCAACTCTGCGCGATTCCTCACTTCGATTGTAGCCGAGAATTTCAATCTCAGGATGAGCTCGCCTGACGCCCAAAGCCAAAGAAACTCCAATCAGTCCCAGACCTGCGATATAGACTGTTTTTCTCTCCATGCCCTTCTCCTTACTTCTAAAAGTTCTTGACAAACTCCCGATGGCGGGCTACCGCGTCCTTGAGTTCTTCCAGATTGTCCGAAGAGAATTTCTCCAGAACTTCGGTGGCTAAAACTGTCGCCACCACGCTTTCCATGACAACACCTGCTGCTGGCAGAGCCGTAGGATCACTCCGCTCTACTGTAGCCTTATAGGGCTCGTGGGTCTCAATATCTACACTCATCAGTGGCTTGTAAAGGGTTGGAATAGGCTTCATGACACCACGCACTACGATTGGCTGACCATTGGTCATACCGCCCTCAAAGCCGCCTAGATTATTGGTTCTACGAGTGAAGCCATCTTCCTCAGACCAGAGGATTTCATCCATGACTTGACTACCCTTGAGACGGCCAGCTTCAAAGCCCACACCAAACTCGACTCCCTTGAAAGCGTTGATGGACACGACTCCTTGAGCAATCTTGGCATCCAGCTTCTTGTCCCATTGGACATAGGAGCCAAGACCAACTGGCACACCGCCAACGACAGTCTCAATGACACCACCGATAGTATCACCGTCTTTCTTAATCTGGTCAATGTAGGCCTTGATCTCTTCTTCGCGCTCAGGATTGACAATAGAAACCTCTGACTGGGCAGCTCTTTCCTTGATTTCTGCTACAGTTAGGTCGTCCGGTACATCAATATCAATGCCACCGAAGGTCACGATATGGCTAGCTATCTCTACACCGATTTCTTCCAGCAAGCGCTTGGCTACTGCTCCGACTGCTACACGCATAGTCGTTTCACGGGCAGAAGAGCGCTCCAGGGAATTCCGCAAATCGTCAAAGCGGTATTTCATACCTCCGACCAAGTCCGCATGGCCAGGGCGTGGTTTGGTAATCTTACGTAGCCCTTTTTTCTTTTCATCCACATCAGCCACACTCATAATCTCCAACCACTTCTGATGATCCAGATTCGTGACATTGAGGGTAATCGGACCGCCCATAGTCAGTCCATGCCGAACCCCGGACGTAATCTCAACTTGGTCGCTTTCAATCTTCATGCGGGCTCCTCGGCCGTACCCACCCTGACGCCGCTTGAGCTCAGCATTGATGTATTCAGCGGTCAGAGGAAGACCAGCCGGCACTCCCTCAATAATAGCTGTCAGACGTGGTCCGTGGGATTCTCCTGCTGTTAAGTATCTCATACATTTTCTCCTATTCTGGGATGGGAAATCTGGGCAGTCAGTCTATTTATTATCCAAACTGTCCAATCGTCTCAGGTTCCATCTGGCACTTATTTCTTAAGAAATTCTTTCATCTCTTCCAGCGGAATCTGGTGAATACTAGCCGACCCTAGCTCGGGCACCAGTACTAGCTTGATAGAGTTTCCTCTAGCCTTCTTATCATGGGTCAAGGCCTGATATAGAGCATTCTCCTTCCAAGGCTGGTAATCCACCGGCAAGCCAAATTTCTGACACATACGGATTATGTCTTCTGTAATCCCAGCTGGCATGAGGCCTTGCTTTTCAGCGACACGGGAAACCTGTACCATACCAATCGCTACAGCTTCTCCGTGCATAACCTGACCATAGCCTGCTGTTGCTTCAATCGCGTGTCCAATGGTATGGCCGAAGTTCAGATAAAGGCGGACACCATTATCCAGCTCATCCTCAACCACAATCTTACGCTTGACATCACAAGAATGGTAAATGATGCTCTCCGCATGCTCTAAAATCGACTCTGGACTGCCATCCATTTCTGAAAGCTCCTCCCAGAGTTCCTTGTCCTCAATCAAGCCGTACTTGATAACCTCGCCCATACCTTCGATCAATTCACGTTGCCCCAAGGTCTGCAAGACTTGAGGGTCAATCAGAACTCCGTCAGGCTGGGTAAAAGTGCCGACCATATTCTTGGCCCAAGGCGTATTGACACCTGTCTGTCCCGCCAATAGAGGAATCCACTTGAGCTGTCAGACTGGTCGGAATCTGAACGAAATGAATGCCTCTCATGTAGGTCGAAGCGACAAAACCTGCCAAATCACCAACAACTCCGCCACCCAAGGCTACAATACCGTCGCTACGAGTCAAACCAACCTTTGCCAAAAATTCATAGGCTTTATTAACAGTTGTTAGATTTTTACTAGCTTCACCTTCAAGAAAATCAAAGGTAAAGACCTCAAAGCCAGTAGCTTTCAAACTCAATTTAACCTTCTCTGCGTAGAGTCTAGCCACCCGATTATCCGTGATAATTACTAGTTTCTGAGGCTGCCAAAGCTGACTCAGCCAATTTCCAGCCTGAGATAAAGTCCCATTTTCGATGAAGATATCATAGGGATGATAAGGAAGATTTACATTCAGTTTCATACGCGCCTCCTTTATATATGAAAATGGACACCCAAAGCCTACAAAGTCCAAGAATGTCCCATACTATCTACTATAAATTATATTTCCAATTTTTCTATCAAGGCTTTTTTGATTTCTTCAGATGGCATTTTTTTACCAGTCATCAGTTCAAATGCCTTTTCAGCCTGATAAAGCAACATCCCCAGACCATTTACAGTCTGTAGGCCTTGTTCCCTAGCCAAGAGCAAAAATGGTGTTTCAGCTGGACAATAGGTCATATCTGCCACTAGCAGTCCCTTAGGGAAAACAAAATCGCTTGGAATAGGTAGTGATTTCCCATCCATACCCATGCCTGTTGCATTGATAAACAAATCTGATTGATTGACAGCATCAGTAAGAGCTGCTAAGTCTTCAACAGCCAGTAATTGAATAGGATGACCAAGACGACGAGACATCTGTCCCATTCTCTCTTGATGTCCTGCCAATCTATCTCTGAGGTCAAAGACACAGACCTTTCCTACACCATCCAGCATAGCCTGACCAATAATAGCTGAAGCTGCACCTCCAGCCCCAAGGATTGTCAGATTTTTCCCCTTGATATGAAAGTTAGACAAACTTCTGAAAAAACCAAGCCCATCTGTATTATATCCGATAAGTCGACCATTTTGATTGACAATCGTATTGACCGCACCGATAAGCAAGGCTGACTCATCAAGCTCATCTAGATAAGTAATCACCTCTTGCTTATAAGGCATAGAAATATTGGCTCCCAACATCTGATGAAGTCGAATATTTTCAACAGCCTGACCTAGACCTTCTCTTTCCACTTCAAAAGCCAGATAAACTGCATTGGTATCCGTAAGGTCATAAGCCATATTATGAATAAAAGGCGAAATGCTGTGCTTGATTGGCTTAGCTATGACAGCAGCCAAACGAGTATGTCCATCAATTTTCATTTAAAATATCCCGAATTTTTTTCATGTTGCTCAAAGAAATCTGACCTGGTGCTGTTGCTTCGTCTAAACTAGCAAAAGACCAAGCAGAACCCGTCAAATCAGATGCAATTCGTGAGATGCGTCCAACCCTTCCCATAGAAATGGTTACATATTCCTGCTCAGGATTTAAAGTCTTAAAGCCACGAGTATAGTTCATCAAGTCCAAAACATCCTGACCACTATTAGCCATCACTGATACTTTGACAGCCTTAGGTGTTAAGCTAGTCAGCTCAGACAAGATTTCCATCATGTTTTCAGGGGTTTCCTCAAAGTTATGATAACTCAAGACCAGGTTTGGAAATTCCAGCATTTCATCGATTTTGTCCTTGTGGGAGAAATACTCAAAGTCCACATAATCTGGTTGATAAAGCTGGGCTACTTTTTTTATCATTTCCACATACTCGTCATCAGATAGCTGAATATGACCACCTTCATCCTTGGTCCGAAGTGTAAAAATCAGTTCACGGCCAGCAAATTTTTCAAAAATAGCTGGTGCAACCTTTAAGATTTCTTCTTTATCCAAGAAATCTGCTCTCCACTCGATTAAATCCGCATCTACAAAACGTTGCGCGTCGATCTGTTGAGCTTCTTCTAAATTTCTAGGGGTGACAGAGACAACTAACTTCATTCTTCTACCTTAATCGTAAAAACTTTTAAGTAATTACTACTTTCGTCTTTCTTATTATAACTAAAGTCTGCTGGCAAACCATATTCTTTGATATAACGATGGTGCTTTCCTGCAAAACCTTTTTCAATTTCTTTTTTAAATTTAGCACGCGTCACATTGGACGCATTGGTACTGGCAATCAGCACTCCCTTTGGATTTAAAATTTCCAGTGATTCTTTGATAAGCTTATGGTAATCTTTCGCGACAGAAAAAGTCTGCTTTTTATTACGGGCAAAGCTTGGTGGATCTAGCACTATGACATCATAGCTGAGACCATGTCGCTTGGCATATTTGAAATAATCAAAAACGTCCATAACCACAAACCTATGATTGTCTAAAGTCAGACCATTGGCTTGAAAATGAGCTTCGGACAGTTCCCGACTACGTTTTGCTAAATCAACTGAGGTCGTCTGGCTAGCACCTCCCATAGCAGCTGCAACAGAAAAAGCAGCTGTGTAGGAAAACATATTTAACAAGCTTTTGCCAGTGGCCAAACCGTCAACAAGACTGGCCCTAACCTCATGCTGATCTAGAAAAATCCCAGTCATAAGACCATCATTCAGAAATACTTGATAAGCCACACCATTTTCTAAAACCGTAAAGACCTCTGGTGCTTCAGCTCCATAGACGTGGGCTGACTCGTAGTCCAGCCCCTTAAAACGAATTTTTTCATAAGCTCCCATTAACTCTGGAAAGGCTTCTTGAAAAGCTTGAAGGATTTCTTCCTTTAAAGAAAAGACAAAAGGATTGTACCAAGAAAAGAGAGCATAGTCTCCGTACTGGTCAACAGTCAATCCTGCAAAACCGTCGCCTTCTTGATTAAAGAGGCGGTATGCAGTTATATCCTCTGCCAGACGATAGACACGCCGTTTTTCCTGTGCTTTCTCAAATAAGGAAATAAAAAAATCTCTATCAAAATCTACTTTTTGCTTAGAAACGAGCCAGCCAAGTCCCTTGTTCTGCTTTGAAATATAACCACATCCCAGAAACTTTCCTTGGCTTGATACCAGCTCCACAGCTTGATGATCAAAAGATAGCTCTGGAAAGTCTTCTTTTTCTAAAAGCAGGGCACCCTGCCGAATCTTTTCTTCCTTATAACGAGAAACCGTAAGCTTTTTCATATTCTAAATTATATCAAATATTGAGAAATATTTCAAAAAAATTACGTAAAGCAGGCCCGTAGTAACATTAGCTCCCTCTATCTCCTACTTCTTTTACCTCTTAACCAGCTCACCTCAGAAAATTATGACTAACTGTTAATTTAGGCAAAGCTTATACTTTTCGTTCACCCTATAAAACAAAATGTGATATACTTAATACGATACAGAAAAATTTAGGAAATAAGACAAGGAAGTACTTTTGTGAAAAAAATGACTAGGAAATTACTCAATTTCATGAGTACCAGACTAGGTTTTGTCTTGACCTTGCTTTGCTTCTACTGGTTAAAAACCATGTGGGCATACACTGTCGACTTTAATTTGGATATCCAAGGATTTTATCAGGCCTTCCTAGCCTTTGTAAATCCTATACCCTTAGGCTTATTATTTATTGGCTTAGCGCTTTATTTCAAAAGAAGCGCCATATTCTATGGATTTTCAATTTTTGTTTATATTTTGCTCTTTATCTGGCTGTTTTCAAATGCCGTATACTACCGCGAATTTAGTGACTTTGTAACCGTCAATACCATGATGGCTTCCAGCAGTGTTTCTGCTGGTTTGGGTGAAGCCGCCCTCGGCCTATTTAGACCATGGGATATCATCTATCTGATTGATTTCCCGATCCTAGGCTACCTCATGTATAAAAAGCTCATCAGGGTTGACCATCGTCCATTTAATAAGAGAGCTAGCTTTGCCATCACAGCACTTTCTACTATGCTCTTTACAGCCAATCTCTTTTTGGCGGAAATTGACCGTCCTCAGCTCCTGACCCGTGGTTTCTCAAACTACTATGTCGTTCGGGCACTGGGACTTCCAGCCTTTCTAGGCTACAGCGGAAATCAAACCTATCAAGCCAACAAAGAGCGCTCCAAAGCATCTGCTGAAGATTTGAAGCCTGTAGAAGAATACATTCAGAATCACTATGCAGAACCTAACAAGGATTACTTTGGTATTGCCAAAGGTCGCAATGTTATCTATGTCCATCTAGAAAGCTTCCAGCAGTTCCTGATCGACTATAAGCTACAGGCAGATGGAAAAGCGTACGAGGTGACCCCTTTCCTCAACTCCCTCTACCACTCTAATTCGACTCTGGCTTTCTCAAATGTCTTCAACCAGGTTAAGGCTGGTAAGACTTCTGATGCTGAAACCATGATTGAAACTGGGCTCTTCGGTCTCAACCAAGGCTCCTTCATGGTTAACTACGGTGGTACTAATACCCAGCAAGCTGCACCTTTTATTCTTTCCAAAAATGGCGACTATACTTCTGCTGTTTTCCATGGTAATGCTGGAAGCTTCTGGAACCGCAATACAGCCTATAAACAATGGGGTTATAACTATTTCTTCGACGCGTCTTACTTTACTAAGCAGGACGACACTAACTCCTTCCAGTACGGCTTAAATGACAAGATTATGCTGAAAGATTCCATCAAATACCTGGAGCGCCTACAGCAGCCTTTCTATGTTAAATATATCACGGTTTCCAACCACTATCCTTACACGACTAGCTTGATTGGTGACGAGATTGGATTCCCTCTGGCTAAGACCAAGGATGAGACCATCAATGGCTACTTTGCTACTGCCAACTATTTAGATTCTTCTGTCAAGGCCTTGTTTGATTATCTCAAAAAATCCGGCCTCTATGACAACTCTATTATCGTTCTCTATGGAGACCATTTTGGAATTTCCCAAACCCGTAATCCTAACTTGGCCCCTCTTGTAGGAAAGACTTCTGAGACTTGGTCCAACTACGACAATGCCATGATGCAGCGCGTCCCTTACATGGTCGTAATTCCTGGCATGGACAAAGGAAAGATAATAGATACATACGGTGGTCAAGTAGATATGCTGCCAACATTAGAGCATTTGCTGGGTATTGACTCTAAAAACTTCCTTCAGGTCGGCCAGGATATGCTATCAACTCAGCATCAGCAAATTACGGCTTTCCGATCCAGCAATAACTTTGTCACACCAAAATACACTAGCTTCAACGGACGGACCTACTACACTCAAACCGGTGAGGAAATTACCAATCCAGACGAAACCATCAAGAAAGAACTGGATGATATTCGTAATGCTGCTAATACCCAGCTGAAGATTAGTGACGCTATTCAAACCGGTGACTTGATTCGCTTCTACAAGGGTAATGACTTGGGCAAGGTAGATGTCAAGAAATACTCCTACAACCACTCTTTCAAAGCATTGAAGAAAATCGAGGAAGAAAAAGGAGACCAATCAACCAGTCTCTATAGCCAACGCAAGGGCGAATCGACTATTGATCTCTTTGATGCTCCAAGCTATCGAGCGCTTCACCCAGAACAATTTGAAAGCACCAGCTCCTCAGAAGACAGTTCTGAATCCAGCAGCGACAGCTCAAGCAGCTCAAGTTCTTCTAGTAAGCAGTGATAGATACTGAAAAAAACCACCTAATAGGTGGTTTTTTTTGGATAGATATGAAAGAGAACAACTAAATATATTATATAAATAATAAATAAGTATCTTGGGTTCATGAAAATTTTCAAAATGAAGGAAGCTACCTTATAGCATAGACGAGTTACACGATCAATCATTGAATTTCAATCCACGCTCCCGTGAAGGGAGCGACGAATATCAAATGCAGGAGGCCTACTATGGCAGAAATTTCAATCCACGCTCCCGTGAAGGGAGCGACGGCACGACCGACCGTAAATGGCAACCAGCTCCTATTTCAATCCACGCTCCCGTGAAGGGAGCGACGCAAACGCATTGACAATGTTGTTCCAAGAAGTTTATTTCAATCCACGCTCCCGTGAAGGGAGCGACCGAAATTGCTGAGTATTCAAGAGAAGCGTCAAGAGATTTCAATCCACGCTCCCGTGAAGGGAGTGACTGATAAGTCTGCTTTGAAATCTGCAATCGCAATATTTCAATCCACGCTCCCGTGAAGGGAGCGACATCGTCCATTGTTACCTTATATCCACTTTTCATTATTTCAATCCACGCTCCCGTGAAGGGAGCGACACGTATTCAGCATTGAGGATACTTCTCACGAAGAATTTCAATCCACGCTCCCGTGAAGGGAGCGACGACTACATCGTTTTTAAAAACCATTGGTCTAGCGATTTCAATCCACGCTCCCGTGAAGGGAGCGACTTATTTATTAAAGAGGTTAGGGAATGGGAAGTGTAATTTCAATCCACGCTCCCGTGAAGGGAGCGACTTGTTTCAGTTGAGCAAGCAAATTTTTATCTAAAAATTTCAATCCACGCTCCCGTGAAGGGAGCGACTGAGTAGTCGTTGGAATTTTTTCCATCGGTAAAAAATTTCAATCCACGCTCCCGTGAAGGGAGCGACGCTCATGGCTAGCGATAACTACAGAGAGCAACAAATTTCAATCCACGCTCCCGTGAAGGGAGCGACTCATATCTTCGGACATATTAGTAAGGAACATTGATATTTCAATCCACGCTCCCGTGAAGGGAGCGACGGAGATTGGAATCCAAGTCATGATTTAACAGGAGGATTTCAATCCACGCTCCCGTGAAGGGAGCGACCCTACTATCTTGGGGAAAAAGCCTTGAAAGAGTATATTTCAATCCACGCTCCCGTGAAGGGAGCGACAGCGCGTAATTGCACTGTTTTAGGTAAAAATTATTTTTCAAGGAGAGATAACTCCTCTATATTTTTGAATTTTTACCTTATTTTTGTTTGTTTTTCGCGCGAATGCCCTACTTTTTTATGAGTAACCACTATTCGCACTAAGTAATTTAAAGGAGTAGTACGCCTATATCAGGATCATAACTTGTATCACGTCCAATTGTTTCTAGGCGATTTTGCCAGTTTTTTCCTAGCAAATAAAAACGAATACTGTCAGACTCAGTGTCAATTATACTCAAAAGCTTAGCTTTTATTTCTACAAATTCTGCAGGAGTTACTGAGCATTCAAAAACTGAATTCTGAACGCGTTGCCCATAATCAACACATAATTTTGACACATGACGTAGTCTTTTCCTGCCTTGCGCAGTTTCAGTATTCACATCATATGTTACTAATACCATCATTAACTAGCTCCTATATCAAAAATGGTGGATAGGATTCCAATTCTCCACGGATTGTCTTGGCCAATAACTGTGCTTGGACATAAGGCAGTAACATCAATTTCACTTTTTCTTTAGTAAAAGGATGTTCTACTTCCTGATGTTTCCGTTTTTGCCAGGTTTCAATAAAGATTGCACGCCCTTTTTCAGTTAATATGACACTTCCATTTTCCTTAAAGTCAAAATGTTTTTTTGTCAGCTGACCTTTATTTATCAAAGAAAAGACAAAACGATCTACAATATAAGCTCGAAATTCTTCAACCAAGTCTAATGCCAAGCTAGCACGACCTGGCCTATCTGTATGGAAGAAGCCAACATAACTATCCAGCCCCACTGCTTCCAAAGCAGACTGGCATTCATACGTTAACAAACTATAGCCAAATGATAACAGAGCATTGACACAATCTAACGGAGGGCGTCTAGTCCGTCCATTAAACTGAAAAGTCTCCTTATCAGTTAATACTAAATCATTAAAAATACGAAAATATTGGTTTGCTGCCTGGCCCTCTATTCCTAAAAGAGAATCCTTGTTTTCAGCTGCTTGAAGCTGTTCCAAGGCCCAAGTCAATTCCGTATTCACTTCTTCAAATAGTTGGCTATCAATCCGATCTCGATGGTCACGCTTAAAACGTAGTAAATATTTTCTAGAATTTGAAATTTTAGCAAGAATAAAATGTTTTGCATACTCTAGAGATTGTTCTTCATCAGCCAAACGATAATGCTGCCTTCTTAGCAAAACATTCCCATTTGTTTGCCCAACAAAGCGTCCACAGAAACGGCCCTGAGGAGTATGAAAAGACAAATTAATTTGATTTTCTGCACACAATTGAATCAAAGAAGGTGATGCTCCAAGATAAGAAAAGCAAACAATGCCATCAATAATTCGATATGGGAAGCGATTGATAACTTTTCCTTCTTGCTTGATAACGATATTATCTCTTTCACGCGTTAAATAAAAATTATCTTGAGTCAAATATAGAGTATTAAGTAGCTTTTTCATAAGCTATCCTCACTTTTTATTGCTTGAAAAATGTAATTGTCAACATTTCGCGCCTTTTTGCTCAAACGCGGCATGCAAATATCAACTAAGGAGCATAACTGACAGTTTTTAAAATATTCAGCTTTTGGAATAAGCTTTTTGTCATAATATTCATGCATTTGGCAAGCCAACTCGGCTACTTCTTTTCGTAAATCAGAAGTAATTTCTATTCGTTTCTTTTGATTTACGCTATGGTAATAAAGATAGCCATACTCGATTGCGCACCCAAGAGTTTCTTCAAGACAAATCGTTTGAGCAACCAGCTGAACAATATCGCGAGTATCACTTTTAGGTTTCCCACGCTTATACTCAACAATAATAGGAAGCCATTTGCCACGTTTCCCCTTTAGAGAAACCCCCTTTTCATCCTTATGAAATTCAACCACATCCAATATCCCATAAAGACCAAGCTCTTTTGATGAGACATGCATAGCCCGCGAGGTAATGACATCCTTTCGCTTTTCTTTAATATAAGGATTGTCCGCCTTTTGATGCAAAATCTGCCCATGAGCTGTCGCTTCGTTTTCTGCCCACTGCTGCTCAATATGAATCAAACTCCATTGGCGCTTGCAGAATTGGAAATGCTGAATACCAGACAACATCAAATAGTCATTTTCAGCATAAGCCATATTACAGTCCTTCTAAGATATCAACTTTCAATCCTTTAGCTTCGTATTCTGCCAATTTCTCTTGATTAAGACGGATAGCATAGTCTTCATAACTATCCTTATCCTGTTTTTCTTTGTCAAATTCAAACAAATCAAAAACACGCGCACTGGAAACATTGCCTAATTTATTAGAATGAGTGAACCAAAAAACTTCCCTCACTCGCATAGAACCTTCAGGGCGAGCGGATGACGCATCGTTTTCAAACAGACTGATAAGTGCTTTCTTAATTACCTCAGCATCTTCATCAGAAAATCCCGTTTTTTCAGCAAAATTTGGGTTAATCGAACCTTTGATAACATATACACCATAATCTACGAAATGCTTAGTTCCCATCGTGTCAGACGAACGACCACTTTCGTTTTTTGCTTCCATACCGTTGGTACTTCTAGTAATCTGTAGACTAGAAATCACAATTGGTTCCAAAGATTTAGCCATATTCAACGAAACTGGACCACGAACACCGATTGACTTTTTAAGATAAGTAAATACTTGACCGAAGGAACGCACATCTATCCATAATTGATTAGCTTTTTCTTCAATTTCAGCATCTGAATCTTTTGAAGTGAATTGACTAGAGAAACGTTTTTCAAGAGAGTGAAACTCGTCCTCAATGCGATCACCTGCTTGTACAAAAGTAGGATAACCAAAATCTTGCATTCGATTCCTAATTTTACGTTTAATGGCTACATCTGAAATCAAGCCATGACCCTTAGCGTCCGTTCTTGGCATATTACCAGATAAAGGATCACCATTAACATTTGCCTCACGTACCTCAATTGTCACCATAAAATCAATTTTGTGTTCCAACATAACCTATCCCTCGTTTTCTTTAGTTTGTTTAGTGTAGTAAAATTGTTTTTCAGCATAGTAGCCAAAGATAAACTTATAATCTAATGGTTGTGTAAACTCTTTATTACCATATAATGGAGTCAAAAGTTGAATAATTTCTTTTCTTTCTTTCTCCAATTTATGCCAAATACCAGGTCTATTCAATTTCAAAACTTCCTCATAAGGCTTAATTTTATTTTCTAAATGATTCATCATCTTGGCTGGTTGACCTGTATAAGCATTCCAGTAACGCTCAGCATTCGTGATGCGTTCTTGGCTACTGCCATCTAGAGCATAGCGTTGCGCTTCGAACAGCTCATAAATTGCAAGTAAGCGTCCAAATAGATAAGAACGATCTGTTTCTCGATGGTCTAACATTGGTGTGAACTCCCTTCCATATTGTTTTTGTAAAACCGCTAAACTAATTTGTTGTACTTGATACCAGTGCTTAGAATACTTTTGTCTTTGTCTAATGTTATCTTCTAATTTTTTTACAATAGTATTTGGTATTGACCTTCCATCAATCAAAGCTGTTACTAATTGCTGATATTGATCG
>ERZ1645004.219-NODE-219-length-13644-cov-2.422474_pt1 | contig 13644 bp, 8 predicted proteins | sample MGYA00579304_ERZ1645004 | MGnify/ENA primary metagenome ERZ1645004 (study PRJEB40715, sample SAMN01906944) | human oral metagenome | study: EMG produced TPA metagenomics assembly of PRJNA78025 data set (Human Oral Subgingival Plaque Microbiome).
TCCGTCATCCATCAGCATTCATCCGTCACTCCTACCCTACTGTTCCTTCGAGCGAAACACTCAAAAGTTTTTGGGCTTCAACGGCAAATTCCATCGGCAATTTATTTAAAACTTCCTTGGCATAGCCGTTAACAATCAGGCCGACAGCTTGCTCCGTAGGTATGCCTCGCTGATTGCAGTAGAACAATTGCTCCTCGCTGATCTTGCTGGTTGTGGCTTCGTGTTCTACGATTGCCGTGTCGTTGTGAATGTCCATATATGGAAACGTATGCGCACCACAGTCACTTCCGAGCAGCAGACTATCGCAAGAGCTGTAATTCCGGGCATTATCCGCATTGGCAGTAGCACGTACCAAGCCTCGATAAGAGTTCTGACTATGACCCGCACTAATACCTTTCGAGATGATGGTAGACTTTGTATTCTTGCCCATATGAATCATCTTGGTACCCGTGTCGGCCTCCTGATAATTGTTGGTAACGGCTACCGAATAGAATTCTGCTTGCGAATCGTCGCCCCGAAGAATACAAGACGGATACTTCCAAGTAATGGCGCTGCCCGTTTCTACCTGTGTCCACGACAGCTTCGAGCCGTTACCGCGCAGGTCACCGCGCTTCGTTACGAGGTTAAAGACACCTCCTCGGCCTCTCTCATCACCCGGATACCAGTTCTGAACAGTTGAATACTTCACCTCAGCAGCCTCTTTTACAATAATCTCTACTATCGCAGCGTGCAGCTGATTCTCGTCTCTCATTGGGGCAGTACAGCCTTCTAAATAGCTCACATACGCGTTATCTTCGGCCACAATGAGTGTACGCTCGAACTGACCGGTATTTCTTGCATTGATGCGGAAATATGAACTGAGTTCCATCGGGCAACGAACACCCTTGGGAATATATACAAACGAGCCGTCGCTAAATACTGCACTGTTGAGCGCTGCGAAGAAATTGTCACTATAAGGAACGACTGTTCCCAAGTATTCGCGTACCAAGTCGGGATGCGTTTTAACGGCTTCGCCGATTGAACAAAAGATAATTCCTTTCTCGGCGAGCTTTTCCTTGAATGTCGTTTTCACCGAAACGGAGTCCATAATGGCATCTACTGCCGTTCCACTCAATGCCAAACGCTCTTCCAAAGGGATGCCAAGCTTCTCGAAAGTCTTCTCCATTTCGGGATCGATCTCTTTGTTTTTGGGCTTCTTAGCCAATGGATCGGCATAATAAGAGATGGCTTGATAATCGATTTCAGGCAATCGGACGTGTCCCCACGAGGGCTGTTTCAGCGTCTGCCAATAACGAAATGCCTGTAAGCGAAACGCCAAAAGCCATTCCGGTTCACCTTTTTTTACGGAGATCAAACGCACAACATCTTCGCTCAAACCTTTCTCAATGATATCCGTATGCACGTCTGTGGTGAAGCCGAACTCATATTTTTGTTCGGCTACTTGCCTCACATACGCATTCTTATTGTTATTATCCATCATTTACTGAATGATTAACCGATTGTAGGAACATACGCTACGTACGCCCCTACAATCGTCAGATACAAAATCCATACCACACTTCGGGATGGTAACAAATGTGCCTACAACTTCTGTTGAACCTCAATCTCGGTGAAGGTTTCAATGATATCGCCTTGCTGAATATCGTTGAAGTTGACGAAACTGATACCGCACTCGAAGCCGGAAGCCACCTCTTTGACATCGTCTTTATAACGTTTCAAGGCGTTGAGATCGCCCGTATGGATCACAATTCCGTCGCGAACGAGCCGAGCTTTGTCGCTTCTGTGCACCTTGCCTTCGGTTACAAAGGCACCGGCAACAGTTCCGACCTTCGATATTTTGAATACTTCACGCACCTCAACTTCACCTGTTACCACTTCTTTCTTCACTTTATCGAGCATTCCGATCATTGCAGACTTCACGTCGTCGATGGCGTCGTAGATCACGGAATAGGTATTGATCTCTACACCTTCTTGCTCAGCCAGCTTGCGTGCAGCAGCCGACGGGCGCACTTGGAAGCCCACTATGATGGCGTCAGAAGCATCGGCCAGGGTGACATCACTCTCTGAAATCTGTCCAACGGCCTTGTAAATGACGTCTACTTTGATCTTTTCGGTAGACAGTTTGATGAACGAATCGCTCAGCGCTTCTATCGAACCGTCGGTATCTCCTTTGACAATGATGTTCAGTTCTTTGAATGATCCTAAGGCAATTCGATGTGAGATGTCGCTCAGCGTCAATCGTTTCTGCGTGCGAAGACCTTGCTCTCGTTGCAGCTGCAATCGTTTGTTGGCGATGTCTCGAGCCTCTTGCTCGATCTCTAAAACGTGGAATGTGTCGCCGGCTGTCGGTGCACCATTGAGTCCCAAGATAATAGCAGGCTCAGCAGGACATGCTTCTTCGATGCGCTGATTGCGCTCGTTGAACATCGCTTTGATACGCCCCCAACTGGTTCCGGCGATTACATTGTCGCCCACTCTCAGTGTTCCGTTACTCACGAGCAGCGTACTGACATATCCGCGACCTTTATCTAATGACGATTCAATGATACTTCCCGTAGCCTTTCGATTGGGATTAGCCTTCAAGTCAAGCATTTCGGCTTCGAGAAGCACCTTTTCCAAGAGCTCTTTCACGCCCAAACCCTGCTTGGCACTAATCTCCTGACACTGGTATTTACCACCCCAATCTTCCACAAGAAGGTTCATTTGCGAAAGATCTTCACGTATTTTGTCAGAGTTGGCACCCGGTTTATCAATCTTGTTGATGGCAAACACCATCGGCACATTAGCTGCTTGAGCATGCGCAATAGCCTCGCGCGTGGTCGGCATCACACTGTCGTCGGCCGCAATGATGATAATCGCGATGTCGGTAACCTGTGTTCCGCGGGCACGCATAGCCGTAAACGCTTCGTGTCCCGGGGTATCCAAGAAAGTGATACGGCGTCCGTCTTCGAGCTTCACGTTGTAAGCACCGATGTGTTGAGTGATTCCGCCGGCCTCACCCGCAATGACATTGGTCTTGCGAATGTAGTCGAGCAGCGATGTCTTACCGTGATCCACGTGTCCCATCACCGTTACGATGGGGGCGCGCGATACGAGTTCCGACTCGTCGTCGGCCTCTTCGGTCACGGCTTCAGACACTTCGGCACTCACGTATTCAGTCTTGAAGCCGAACTCTTCGGCAACAAGATTGATTGTGTCGGCATCCAGGCGCTGGTTGATCGACACCATAATGCCGACACTCATCAACGTACCGATAACCTGATTGACCGATACATCCATCATCGTTGCAAGTTCGCTGACGGTGACAAACTCCGTGAGCTTCAGCGTTTTGCTGTCTTTGCGCTCGGCACGAGCCTCTTCGTTGAGCTTCTCCTGCACGGCATCGCGCTTCTCTTTGCGGTATTTCGCACCCTTCTTGTTCTGATTCTGTTTATTGGTAAGCCGTGCCAGCGTCTCCTTTACTTGGCGTGCTACATCCTCTTCGTTCACTTCCAAAGGCTTGCGATTGCGCTTGCGGTTCTTGCTTTTCTTACCGGAGGCATTTTTGTTTGCGGCCGAATTACCGGTATTCGCAGGCTGATTGGCCGCAGCATTGATATCTACGCGCTCCTTGTTGATACGAACCCGCTTCTTACGCTCGCCTCCTGCCTGTCGGTTTTTCTCTTCGCGCTCTTTCCGCCGTTCTTCTTTCGACTTCTTCTTAGGCCGTGTACTTTGGTTGATTGCATCGAGATCGATTTTTCCGAGTACGTTTACCTTGGGTGCGTTGAGCATCGCTTTCTCACTCTTCAACTGGAAAATAGCGGGGCCGGAAGACTTGTCTTCGGCAGATTCAGATACGCCTTGTTCTACGGATTTTACTCCCTCGGAAACAGGGATATCATCAGTCGGTTTCTCAGATACCGTTACTTGCACTGCGTTTAACGGCTTTTCGTGCTGCGATTTACCGTTAGTTGCATCGCGATTTACCGTTAGTTGCGCAGCAGGCTCACCCGACTTTACAACCATCTCATTATCAACGGGTTGCACGTTTGTCTCTTTTTCAGTCGACACAACGGCTTTTGCGTCTTGCTTTTCTTGTACAACAGTCGGTTCGATTGTTGACGGAGCTGTCTTTTCCGATGCTTCGGAAGCGGCGCTTTTGGCAGAAGACTCCTTCTTCGGAGCTATCTCCTGCGCAGACTCGACAGGTATATCGGCAGCCGGTTTCTTACCGACGTTGTCAAGATCGATTTTACCCAGCGGTTTAAACTGCTGTTGTTTGGTCGATTTGAGCAGACTCTCTGCCCGATTGTCTTTGGCTTCTCGCGAAGGCTTCTTATCTTTGGGCTTCTTCGAGAAAAGGCGTTCGGCCTGGCTACGGACCTCTGCATCCTGCTTGAAAGCTTCGATCAGCGCTTGGTATTGGGCCTCACTGAGTTTGAAACTCAGTTCGTTTTTCACTTCTCCCAGTTCGTTTCGTTTCTCCAAGAACTCAACGGCCGTTTGAAGTCCGATGTTTAATTCACGTAATGCTTTATTTAATCTGATGCTCATTGAATATCTCTCTTTTCTGTTGATAGGTGTTGGGACGCATCGGCGTTACGTTCCGTTGGTAATCGTTTGCTGGTTGGAAAGAACGCACACGCCGCCGTGCGCTCCTATGACGGGGTGCCCATTACCGTTCAAATTCGGCTTGGAGCACGCGCAGCACGTTGTCGACAGTCTCCTCTTCAAGGTCGGCTTTCTCGATCAACATCTCCCGAGGAGCATTGAGTACAGCCTTAGCCGTATCAAGACCAATGGCCTTGATGGCATCAATAACCCACTGATCAATTTCATCTGCAAACTCATCGAGATAGATATCTTCGTCTCCCTCGTCGCCGGCAACTTCTCTGAACACATCGATTGTAAATTCGGTGAGCATCGAGGCGAGCTTAATATTGAGTCCGCTACGGCCGATTGCCAATGAAACTTCTTCCGGTTGGAGGAATACTTCAGCCTTATGATTCTCCTCATCGAGCGTAATGCTGCTCACGCGTGCAGGACTAAGGGCACGCTGAATGAAGAGTTTCGTGTTGGAAGTGTAATTGATTACGTCGATGTTTTCATTGCAGAGCTCACGCACAATGCCGTGAACACGACTACCCTTGACGCCCACACAGGCTCCCACGGGGTCTATTCGCTCGTCGTAACTCTCAACAGCCACCTTGGCTCTTTCACCTGGCATCCGGGCGATTCGCTTGATAGAGATAAGTCCGTCACTGATTTCGGGCACCTCAGCTTCCAACAATCGTTCGAGGAACACAGGACTGGTGCGACTCAAAATGATCTTCGGATTGTTGTTTTCATTATCCACTCGCAGGATGACGGCGCGCAAAGTCTCGCCTTTGTGATACTGATCTGAGGGGATTTGTTCAGACTTCGGCAGAATTAACTCATTGTTTTCGTCGTCAACTACCAGCACTTCGCGTTTCCATATCTGATAAACCTCACCCGAAATAATCTGTCCCACGCGGTCCTTATACTTATTATATAAGGAGTCATGTTCAAGTTCGAGGATCTTGGAAGCCAGTGTTTGGCGAAGCGTCAGTATGGCGCGGCGTCCGAATTTGGCAAAATCTACGCGTTCGGAAACGTCTTCGCCCACCTCATAATCGGGTTCGATCTTCTGCGCCTCAGCAAGAGCAATTTGCTTGTTTTCATCTTCCACATCTCCGTCTGCTACTACAATACGATTGCGATAGATTTCAAAATCGCCCTTATCAGGGTTTACAATGACGTCAAAATTCTCATCGCTGCCGAATATTTTGGTCAAAACGTTGCGGAAACTCTCTTCGAGTACGCTCACCAAAGTAGTGCGATCGATATTCTTTGTGTCTTTAAACTCCCTGAAAGTATCAATCATACTGATTGTCTCTTCATCCTTTTTTCTTAGTGCCATATAAGTTTTTTGAATTTTATTTTTTCTGAGTTCATTCGCTTTTAAGTTGATGAGCGGATGAGGTTTCGCTTTCGTCGAGTACAGAACAATAGTAACTCGAAAGCTCGTTTGCTGCAACCTCCGCCGACTTCAAGGTTAAAAAAACGAAAAGACTTACTTAAAGTCGATGATGTATTTCGTATATTTCACTTTGTCCATTTGATACTCGTGCACCACATCTTGCAGTTCGGGGCGCTTCTTTCCTTCTACTTTCACCTTTTCACGAACCGTGACTGTGAAGTCGTTCCCATCCACATTGGTCAAAATTCCTTTGATTTTCTTGCCCTCGGAGTCCATCACTTCCACCTCTTTCCCAATGAAATTGATGTACTGTTGCGGCACTTTGAAAGGCTGACCAAGCCCTGCCGAACCTACTTCCAGCTCATAATCTTCTTCGTCTCGGCTGAGATGATCCTCAATGTAACGGCTTAATTCTACGCAGTCTTCAATCCATACGCCCTCGGCGTGGTCGATTTCCACCACGATTTTATCATCTTGGCTGATCTCAATGCCTACTAAAAAGTAGTCTTTTCCTGTAAGCCACTCATCGACTAACGTTTTTACGATCTTCTTGTCAATCATAAATAATTTATTAAAAACAGAATGAGGAGCTCTTATCAGAGCCCCCCATTCCACTGAACGGTGCAAAGTTACGAACATTTCCGCACATAACCAAGCATTTCCTGAGATATTTTCGATCGGCCGATTCACATAAAACTCCCTGTGTTTTTTATTCCGATCGAAAAAAGTTTTATTTCAATCGAAAAACAACAAACAGACACCCCGCTCCTCATTAACCGTTAAATGTCGCGCAACTAACCGTTAGTCACCCTTCGTTTAACCGTTAATTGCGCGCCGATTAACGGTTAGTTGCAGCGTGATTAACTATTAATCAGAACGGCCTCTCTATCTTTCTCTGCAAATAAGTATATGCTGTTATGTTTTGGGGATCATAAAACGTAAAAAGAAAAAAGGCTGAAAAGATGACACAGAGATGTTTTGTACCGTCTTTTCAGCCGCTCATATTTTCGTATCTAATCTCTAATCACGCTTCGCGTTGCCGCGTACCCATACGCGCTCCGACTACATTGACAACGTAATCGCCGAGCTTTTCACATTCGGCAATAATGTCCATATACATCGTTCCGATAGCATAGGTATAGAGATGATCGTTTACATCGTTGATGTTTTCACTCTTCAACTGGTTGCGATAGTTGTTGATCTCGTTCTCAATGTTGAACGAACGGTTGACGTCGAGATTCTCCTTGCGGTCGTTGAGCATAATATTCATCTGCGAGAGAGCATCGTCGGTCAGTTCGAACATCTGATGAATGTGTTCGTATTGCCGTTCGGTGAAGTCTTCTTTGCTCTTTACTTTGCGGCTGATGGTGCGAGCTATGTTGTAACAACTGTCTCCGATGCTTTCAAGTTCGCTGATTTCGCGCAGCATCGCACGGATATTCGCTTTGGTTTCATCGCTTAAATGGGCATCGCTCACTTGATCGAGATACTTCGCTATTTCGATTTCCATATTGTCGCTGATGCCTTCATACTTCTCGATTCGGGTGAAGAGCTTGACAAAAACATTGTCTTCGGACGTGCCGAGAAGTTCGCGCACCATACCGAACATTCGCTGAATACGCTCTGCAAACGACTGAATCTCCTTGCGAGCTTCTAACACCGAGAGTTCGGGTGTCTGCAAAATACCGCTGCTGATGAAGCGAAGACGGAAGTCGTCTTCGTCTTCCGAACGGCGAGGCTTGATGACTCGGCACACGATTTTCTCAATTTGGTGGATAAACCAGATAAGAATCATCGTATTGGTGATGTTGAAAACCGTGTGGAAAGCAGCCAAAACAAACGAGAGTTTGGCAGCATTTGCAATGAAAGCGGCGTTTCCTGGCACTAAGTTTTCATCATAACCGACAAGCGAACAGATCATATCCACGAATGGTCTGAACACACACAGCATCCAAATCACGCCGAAAACGTTGAAGAACATATGGGCGAATGCAGCCCGTCGAGCCTGTGTGTTGGCTGTGAATGCAGCGATATTAGATGTCACTGTGGTACCGATGTTCTCACCCATGACCAATGCAATGCCTTGATATATGGGCAGAACGCCACTCGAACACAGAATCATCGTGATGGCCATAATGGCTGCTGACGACTGAACACACATCGTCAGCACGCTGCCGAGCAGCAAGAAGACGATCGTTGTGATAAAACTGTCGGAGTCAAAGGAGGAAAAGAAGTCGAGCACTGGCTGATTATGGGCCAGGTCCATATCGATACCCGTCTGGCGGAGTGTGCCCAATCCAAGGAACATAAACGCCACGCCGAAGAGGAAATCGCCTATATTCTTGCGTCGTTTATTATAAATCAGGATAATGGCAATGAAGAATGCGGGATAGACAAAGTCGGTGATGTTGAATGAAAAGCCTGCACTCATAATCCAGGCAGTGAGAGTCGTTCCGATGTTTGCACCCATTATGACCGAGATTGCCTGTGCAAGCGTGAGCAATCCGGCGTTAACGAACGAAACGGTCATCACAGTCGTGGCTGTAGAAGACTGTACGGCGGCTGTCACGAACATACCGGTTATCATTCCTGTAAAGCGGTTTGTAGTCATCGCTTGCAGCACGTGGCGCAGCTGCGAACCTGCCATCTTCTGCAAACTTTCACTCATCGATTTCATACCATACATCAAAAGGGCCAACGAACCGATAAGTTTTAAGAAAATCCAAATCGACATATTTTTATCTAATTTATGTGAGTCGCAATGTCACTCTACGCGTTTTTTGCTTACCTTTACGCAACATTATTCTTTAAAAGGAAATGAAACAATCGATACAAATCCGTTGCAAAAATAATAAAAAAACTCAAAACGTTGCTATCGGAAGCACACTTTCTGACATTTTTCGTGATTTTCAGCTCGCTATGCCGTATGGACCTATCAGCGCAAAAGTCAACAATAAGGTAGAGGGAATGCACTTCCGGGTGTTCCATAACAAAGATGTGGAGTTCTTGGATATGCATTCTGCGTCGGGTTCTCGTGCTTACACGCGATCGTTGTTCTTTGTTCTTTGCAAAGCCGTTCACGACCTTTATCCCGGCAGCGAAGTCGTAATCGACACGCCGGTTTCTAACGGTTACTTCTGCAATCTGCAATTGGGACACCCCGTTATGCAGCAAGACGCCGACCGAATCCGCACCCGAATGCAGGAGATTAAAGATGCACGTTCCCCCATTCTGCGGCACGAAACCACCACAGAAGATGCTATCAATATGTTCCGCAGCTTGGGAGACGGAGCCAAAGTCAAGCTCCTCGAAAGCTCGGGATCGCTCTATACCACTTATTATACAATTGACGATTATAAGGATTACTATTACGGGTCGATGCTTACCAATACTTCGCAGATCTATCTCTTTGGAATTGAGAAATATTACGACGGTGTTTTGCTGCGTATTCCATCTCTTCAAGACCCCGGAAAACTTGGAGAGATGGTGTCGCAAGATAAGATGTTCGAGGTATTTAAGGAGCATCAACGCTGGCAAAGCATCTTAGGCATCACGACAGTAGGCGACTTTAACGAGGCAGTGAAGCAAGGACACACCACCGATCTTATCAACGTATCGGAAGCATTACAGGAGAAACGCATTTCGCAAATTGCCGATCAGATTGCTGAACGCCGCGGAACGCGAGTGGTTTTGATTGCAGGACCGTCGTCAAGCGGCAAGACTACCTTCTGCAAACGCCTCTCGGTGCAGCTTTTGGCAAGCGGAATCAAACCCGTTCAGATATCACTCGACGATTATTTTGTGAATCGTGAACTCACACCTAAGGACGAAAAGGGAGAGCTCGACTATGAAAGTATATATGCACTTGACATTCCGCTCATCAACGAACAGTTTCAAGCGCTCTTCCGGGGAGAAGAAGTGGAACTGCCGAAATATAATTTTCAGACCGGGAAGAGCGAAAAGGGAGGCCGCCGTTTGCAGCTTGCTGACAATAATGTGTTGGTAGTCGAGGGCATTCACGCACTCAACCCGCAGCTCACCGACCGCATTCCGGCTGCACAGAAGTTCAAAATCTATGCTTCGGCACTGACAACCATCCTATTGGATGACCACAATTACATTCCCACAACGGACAATCGACTGCTGCGTCGTATCATCCGAGACAATAAATACCGCGGTTGTACAGCACAGGAAACGATCCATCGTTGGCCGAGTGTACGTGCCGGGGAGAACAAGTGGATATTCCCGTACCAGGAAAATGCCGATGTAATGTTCAATACAGCAATGCTTTTCGAGCTGGCGGTTATCAAAGCACAGGCCGAACCGTTGTTGGAGATGGTGCCGGAGAATTGCGAAGAATACGCCGAAGCCTATCGGTTGCGCAAGTTTTTGAAGTATTTCTCTCAGATTCCGAATCGTAGTCTGCCGCCCACTTCATTGCTCCGCGAGTTCCTCGGAGGTTCATCGTTTAAGTATTGAACAGGTTTAGAGGAGCGAACGAGTAGACAAGTAAACAAGTGAACGAACTCATCGCTCAAGTATCGAATAAGTTTTCAGTCCGCTAAATTCAAGAGATGAGGCTGTAACTTACTCACTGCTTCACGCCGCAAATACACGGCTACGGTCTTCAAATAAACGTATTCGCGAGACAGATACATCCATCCGCCGTAGCGGTTGTGCGTTCCCCACGAGTTCTTGGCTATGAACCAACGACGCCCTTGATGGTCGCGGGCCAGACCGATGAGCTCCATCACGTGGTCGTCGGTGGTCTTACGACGCTCGAAAAGACGCTGTCTCGCCGCCTGCGTGCAGACCGCTCGAGGAACGATGTCGGCCTTTCCGTCCTCGAAAGAGAAGCCGGGCTCGCTCATATCTCCCTCCCAACACACGGCGTGTCCGGCCGAGAGGGCCGCCTCAATAAGGTTTGTCAACTGCCCGATAGGCACATTCAAGAACGCATCGCGTGTACGGTTATCGGGCACTTCAAGTACGAACGTTCTTCCGAAAGGATGGTGCGTGAAGCTGGTCAACCCCACATACTCGTCGGGTTTGCACACACTCTCTCCGAATTGCAGCGGTGTATACTCCATCCCCAACATATAAACGTGCTGCGGTTCTGCTCCGATTTCGTTGTCCATCAGTGCATTGCTCTGCTCAATAAAGGTCGACAACGTAGGATATGTACCTGCAATGCGCATCAGTTTGCGCATCAACACATCATAGTTCACAGGTTTTTGATTACAGTAAGCATCGTAAGGCACTGCCCCATATTGCGTCAATGCGTGTTGCGCCATCTGTGGCATACCCCGCAGAGAAATGTCAGTCTGCCCGCCGGAAAGATAATATCGCCGTGTTTCCTCAGCCAAAATACGCCGCGCGAGATAGTCGACGGAAAGATTCACGGAGTCTCCTGACATCAGGTGTTCGCTCTCGACAGTAGCTAAAAAACCATAGAGCCAGCACAGTTGACTGCGCCCTTGGTCTTTCACCGGTGTGGTTTTGACAAGCCGTTCGGTGATAAATTCATTGCGCTCTACCACCTTTTTCGTTGGGCGAGAACATCCAATAAGCAGCAGGGAAGTGAGAAAGAAAAAGAGTTTTGCCAATTGTCGGTCGGCAATCGATAAGGGGTGATAATTCATTTTATATCTTTCTGTATATCAACGAGATACGATTATCATTTCAAACAACCATTACTTGTATTGCAACTGACAGTTAAATGCACGCTGACTAACGGTTAAATGCCCTGCGTTTAACGGCTTTTCGCAATGCGATTAACGGCTAATCGCCACCTATTCTATATATACCTGATTATCAAATACATATAAGAGAAGCTCCATCTCCTGTCCTTTCAGAGAAGAATTGGAGACGGAGCTTTCATTATTATTTATTCAACCGCCACGTAACACCGTCTTTGGTGTCTTTCACTTCAAAGCCATCTTGTGCGAGAGTATCGCGAATTCGGTCGCTCGTTGCCCAGTCTTTGGCCTCCTTGGCCTTAGCTCTGAGTTCGAGAACCATATCTACCACCTTGCCGAAAGCTTCTTCGCGGGCATTGTTGTCAGTACCTTTCTCGCTCTTCAAACCCAAGAGATCGAACGTGAAGAGACGCATCGTGTCGGCCAACTCTTTCTGATCATCAGTACTGATAGCAGCCTTATGATCGAGGACGGAGTTGATAACGTGACACGCTTCAAACAAACAACTGATGACGACAGGCGTCTGCAAGTCGTCGTTCATCGCATCATAGCAACGCTGCCGCAACCGAGAAACAAACAAATGGGTGGTTTCATCCGATATCGCCGACGGCTGCATACGCTCTAAATCGGTAATTCCCGTCATCAAACGGTCTAATCCTTTCTGGCTGGCTGACAGTGCATCGTTGGAGAAGTCGACCGTTCCGCGATAGTGAGCGGATAGGATAAAGAAGCGAATTGTCATCGGAGTATAAGCCTGTTTCAGGCTGGGATGATTGCCGGTAAAGAACTCTTCGAGTGTAATAAAGTTCCCGAGGCTCTTTCCCATCTTCTGTCCGTTGATGGTAATCATATTATTATGCATCCAGTAATGCACCATTTGGTCGCCTTGACTGGCCACAGCCTGTGCGATTTCGCATTCGTGATGCGGGAAGACTAAGTCCATTCCGCCCCCGTGTATATCAAAATGCGCACCGAGATATTTACGTCCCATCGCCGTGCATTCACAATGCCAACCGGGGAATCCATCGCTCCACGGACTGGGCCAACGCATTATATGCTCGGGCTGAGCTTTCTTCCAGAGAGCGAAATCGGCCTGATTACGTTTCTCACCGACACCGTCCAGCTCGCGGCTATTATTGACAACGTCATCTAAGTTGCGGTGAGACAGAATGCCGTAATGATGATCTTTGTTGTATTTTTCTATGTCGAAGTAAATCGATCCGTTGCTTTCGTAGGCATAACCATTGGCCAAAATCTCCTTGACTAACTGCTCTTGCTCGATGATATGACCCGTTGCGTGCGGCTCAATGCTGGGTGGAAGCACATTGAGTGCAGCCATTGCGTCGTGATAACGATTGCTGTAATGCTGGGCAATCTCCATCGGTTCGAGTTGCTCTAAGCGCGCCCTCTTCTCTATTTTGTCATCGCCCTCATCGGCATCGTGCTCCAAATGCCCCACGTCGGTGATGTTCCGGACATACCGAACCTTGTAACCGAGATGTTGAAGATAACGGAAAAGCACGTCGAAAGTAATGCCGGGACGGGCGTGTCCGAGGTGAGGATCGCCGTAAACAGTGGGTCCGCAGACGTACATTCCTACGTTCGGAGCGTGCAACGGGGTAAATAACTCTTTGCAACGGGTCAACGTATTATATACGAAAAACTTCTGTTCCATTGGTATAATGCTTGTTTATCTGTGTGCAAAGTTAGTGAATTTTATCGGATGAAAGCGACTTTTACGCATAAAAAACGGCAGAGATCCACGGTCTCTCGACTTGAATCTCTGCCTGACTAATAGTATAAAAACAAAAAATTATGGATTACTTCACTTCCCAAATATCGTTAGTCTCGAGCAACTCTGTAAAATTATGATAGCGTTTCTTGCCTTTCACTTCTTCGATTTGCTCATTAACGGCTTGGTCATAAGTAGGACCGGCTACGTCGCGGAAAAATCCCCACGCT
>ERZ1645004.222-NODE-222-length-13526-cov-5.241630_pt1 | contig 13526 bp, 16 predicted proteins | sample MGYA00579304_ERZ1645004 | MGnify/ENA primary metagenome ERZ1645004 (study PRJEB40715, sample SAMN01906944) | human oral metagenome | study: EMG produced TPA metagenomics assembly of PRJNA78025 data set (Human Oral Subgingival Plaque Microbiome).
AATGACCTATTTGGAAAAGTGGTTTGACTACAACCGCCGTCAAAAGGAAATGGAAGCCATGTTAGAAGAAACCATCGCCCAGCAGACTGAACAAAGGTTGACCTTGAAAGAGTTTTACCTGCTCTACTATCTGGATTTGGCCCAAGAAAAATCTCTACGCCAGATTGACCTGCCAGATAAACTTCATCTGAGCCCGAGCGCTGTTTCTCGGATGGTGGCTCGCTTGGAAGCCAAAAATTGCGGTCTACTTAGTCGCATGTGTTGTGATCAAGATAGACGTTCTAGCTTTATCTGCCTGACAAGTGATGGGCAAAAGACACTGGCCTCTCTAAAGAAGGCTGTCGAAGAAAGCTTGGAAACAGGTTTGGATTTCTTGATTTAAGATGATTTTAGAAAAAAGTTGCGTGCGCAATCATTTTTCTTGACATTCTCTTTTACAAGGAGTAAAATAAAGTCATCATTAAACAAAGGAGTTTTTAAAATGATTGAAATTACCTATCTAGATGCCAGCAAGAACGAAAGAACTATAACGTTCGAATCTTATGACGACTTTGATCGTTCACAACAAGCTTGCCTTATCGGCGTCGCAGACTACTACCCAGTCCAAAAATTAACTTACAACGGTCATGATTTGGACTATCATGGGACTTATGGAGATGTCTTCTTCTATCTCATGAAACAAGATTTAAGCCAATATAACTAAAAAAGGAGAAATACAATGGCAAAAGCAATTACAGATGCAACATTCGAACAAGAAACAAAAGACGGTTTGGTCTTAGTAGACTTCTGGGCAACTTGGTGTGGTCCATGTCGTATGCAAGGTCCAATCTTGGATAAATTGTCTGAAGAACTTTCAGAAGATGTCTTGAAAATCGTCAAAATGGACGTTGATGAAAATCCAAACACAGCTCGTGCCTTTGGAATCATGTCTATCCCAACCCTTCTCTTCAAAAAAGACGGCCAAGTGGTGAAACAAGTTGCTGGAGTACACACTGCAGAACAAATCAAAGCCATCGTTGCTGAATTGAGCTAATCAAATGAGAGACCAAGTACTTGATTTGGTCTCTTTTTTCTTGCCCTTTGCCATTTTTCAAAAAATATGCTAGACTGTAGGTAGAATATTACGATGTTTGGGACATGCCATCGCTAAAAAAAACCTCTAATTGGTATTTTTTAGCTCCCCTCAAGGGAGCTTTTTGCGTGCTCTGAACATTTCCCATTTTGGAAGGAGTACTATGAAACGTCAATCAGCCTTGGTCGTCTTTAGCGGCGGTCAAGATTCCACAACCTGCCTCTTTTGGGCTAAAGAACACTATGAAACAGTCGAAGCCGTCACCTTTGCCTACGGCCAACGCCATCATCTCGAAATTCAAGTTGCTAGAGAAATCGCTAAGGAACAAGGCATTCGTCATCACATCTTAGATATGTCTCTGCTGGGACAAATCACTGAAAATGCCCTGACCTCTGATCTGGAGATCGAGCAAAAAGAGGGAGAGATTCCCAATACCTTTGTTGACGGCCGCAACCACCTCTTTCTTTCCTTTGCGGCAGTTCTTGCCAAGCAACGAGGCATTAAAGATATCGTGACAGGTGTCTGCGAGACAGATTTCTCAGGCTACCCTGATTGTCGGGATGTCTTTGTCAAATCCCTCAATGTTACTCTCAACCTTGCCATGGATTACGACTTTGTTATCCAAACACCTCTCATGTGGCTAGACAAGGCTGAAACTTGGGAGTTAGCCGACCAACTTGGTGCCTTTGACTACGTTCGTGAGAAGACCTTGACCTGCTACAATGGGATTATCGGTAGTGGCTGCGGAGATTGCCCAGCCTGCCATCTACGTCAGCATGGACTAGATGTTTATCTTTCACAGAAAGGAGAGGGCTAATGTTTTTTGCACCCAAAGAAATCAAACAAGAAACTGGCGAGTCTCTGGTCTACAATCCTCACAGAACCTTGGTATCAAAAGAATTTACCTTTGATGCTGCCCACCACCTCTTTCACTATGAGGGAAAATGCAAGTCCCTGCACGGCCACACTTATCATTTACAAATCGCTGTCAGTGGATTTTTAGATGAACGGGGCATGACCTACGATTTCGGAGATATCAAAGCCATCTACAAGAACTACTTAGAGCCCCATTTGGATCATCGCTATCTCAATGAAACTCTGCCTTATATGAACACGACTGCTGAAAATATGGTTTACTGGATTTTCCAAACCATGAGTCAAGAGTTGCCTGACGAGCGCGGTCTCCGTTTGGAATATGTTCGTCTCTATGAAACTCCGACTGCATTTGCAGAGTTTAGACGGGAGTGGTTAGATGACTAGGGAACGTGTCCTCAAACTACCTGTTCTGGAAATTTTTGGCCCTACCTTTCAAGGCGAAGGCCGTGCTATCGGGCAGAAAACCATGTTTGTCCGAACTGCTGGTTGCGACTACCATTGCGACTGGTGCGACTCTGCCTTTACTTGGGATGGTTCTGAGAAGCCTACTCGCATGACAGCTGACGAGGTTATTGCTGCCTTGGATAAATTAGGAACCTACGACTATGTAACCCTATCTGGCGGAAATCCCGCAATCTTAGCAGCTAACATGGCTCAACTCGTCACCAAGCTCAAAGAACGTGGTGTCACTCTGGCAGTTGAGACTCAAGGTTCTCGCTGGCAAAATTGGTTAAAAGATATCGACCAAGTCACTCTGAGTCCTAAACCTCCTTCATCAAAGATGGAAGTCAACTTTGAGACCTTGGACTTTATCGTTTCCCAACTAGATCCAGACAAGGTCACCTTTAAAATCCCTGTATTTGACGATAACGATTTGGCCTTTGCCAAAGGGATTCAAGAGCGCTACCAACCAGATGTCCTCTTCTTATCAGCTGGAAATCCTGAGCCCAAGGCTACAGGTAATATTGTCCAAGACCAACTGGACCGTCTCAAAGAACTCTGGGAACGCGTCGCTACTGACGATAGCTGGGGCAATGTCCGCGTCCTTCCTCAACTCCATACTCTCCTCTACGACAACCAACGTGGTGTTTAAGATTAGAAAGAAAAAATCATGTCACAACAAGAAGAAATGAAAAACCTTAGCCTTCTCGGCAACAAAGAAACCAACTACATTTTTGACTATCAACCAGAAGTCCTCGAATCCTTTGACAATCGTCATGTGGAAAATGACTATTTTATCAAATTCAACTGTCCTGAATTTACCTCGCTTTGTCCTATTACGGCTCAGCCAGATTTTGCGACGATTTATATTTCCTACATTCCTGACAAGCTCTGTGTCGAGTCAAAATCCCTCAAACTCTACCTCTTTAGCTATCGAAATCATGGGGATTTTCACGAAAACTGTATCAACACCATAGGGAAAGACTTGGTCAACTTGCTAGACCCTCGCTATTTAGAGGTATGGGGAAAATTCACTCCGCGCGGTGGCATTTCAATCGACCCTTACTACAACTACGGTAGACCTGGAACTAAGTATGAAGGATTGGCAGAACAACGCCTCTTTCAACACGACCTTTATCCAGAGAAAATTGACAACCGTTAAACAGATACGAAAAAGCCCTGTTCCTCAAACTGAGGAGCAAGGCTTTTTGAATTTCAATTATTCTTCTGTTCCAAGAAAGTTTTTCGCAACAAGGGCTGCAAGAACGCCACCAACGATTGGCGCAAGGATGAAAATCCATACTTGTTGAAGGGCTGCGCCACCTACCAAAACAGCAGGTGCCAAGCTACGAGCTGGGTTAACTGAAAGTCCAGTAATGTTCAAGCCCACAAGGATCAAGGCTGTCAATGACAAACCAATCACCAAACCAGCGATTGCGCCATTGCCTTTGCTTGCTGATGTTACAGTCATGATAACTAGGACAAACAAGAAAGTTGCGATGACTTCAAACAAGAATCCACCAAAGACAGTGACACCTTTTGCCAAGGCATTTTCACCAAGACTAGCAGTTGACATGCCTGAGTTAGACAAGAGGAAGAATACTGCAGCTGACGCAAGGAAAGCTCCAACTACTTGTCCAAGGATGTAGTTTACAAGTTCTGAAGATGACAAACGTTTGTTTACAAACATAGCAATCGAAACGGCTGGGTTCAAATGAGCACCTGAAACAGTTCCGATTGAGAAAGCTGCAACCACGATTGCCAAACCAAAGGCAAAAGCAATTCCAAGGTGTCCAAGGCCATTAAGACCATTTCCAAAAACAACAGCTCCTGTTCCGATGAACACAAGCATAAATGTACCGATTAATTCAGCAACAAATTTTTTCATGATAAGTCTCCTTTTTTTCAAACTATGTATTAGTCTATCAAAAGAAGGAAAGGGTTTCAAGAAAATTGACTGGAAAGTTTTTGTAGAAAGCCCATTAGAATTCTAAAAAAGACTACTACAAGAGAAAATAATAAAACTCTTTTTCTGCTTATCCTTCAAGAATGTCAGAAGCTTTCAAATACTTGCTTAAAAGAATACATCCCTCAATCATACCTTTTCTAGTAATTCATGCAAAAGAATGAAGAGAATGGTATAATTGATACTATACAATAAATGTTCTTGGCAAAGGAGACTACCATGAGAAAAAAGTTTAGAGTTTATTTTCTAACCACTGCTACAATTTTAGCATTTGGCCTCGTCGGCTGTTCATCTAAACCATCAACCACTGCTACAAGCAATACAGAAGCTACTACAAATACAGAGACAAGAACCTACCATAAGAAAGATGTAACTGGTCCTGCTGCTTCATTTGACTGGAATGCCAAAGTTGAACCTACCAACTATGAGAGAACCTTTGTTGAAACCAACAGTGGCAGTCAATTTAATAAAACTTTAGATCGCACGAAAGAGGCGGCAGAGAATCTTGAAAAAAAGAAAAAGGAAATTTCGGATCCTAAGGTTCAAACAGCCCTCAAATTAGTGGATGCTGTCTTTGTCAATCAAGAAAATTTTGACCTAGTTGTGAAATCAGCGGGTGCTAGCAATCAAGAAGAGTTATTTGATAAGATTTGGAACGAATATTTAGTCCCTGAGTTAACTAAAATCCGTCCGAATTTTTCAAATGATACCGTCTTTGAATATAAAGGAGAAAAATATCCTCTCAAAATTTATGCTCCTATGTTTTTCAAGGTCAACACCAATGCATTAGGAAAAGCAGGTGCCTATACTCTTGAGGACTATAAGGTGGAGGGCGACATGGTTTATTTGAAATTTATGTCCCCATCTGTTGATACCTACCAATACGAAGTCAAGGCTACTTATCATGATAACTTCCAAGACTTCTTTCAAGGACTGGTGGAAGAGCAACAAAAGGTTGGTCAGTCCGACTATGCTAAGGCTCTAAATATTCGATTTGTTTATCAATTAGCGGCGCTTGATTTTAAAGCTGACAACTACGTAGACCTAGAGGGCATGGATTATCTTGATCGTAACACCCATTACCTTGCCATAAAAGTGGATAATAATGGTGAAGCTAGCCTTGACAATGAAAATCTCGCCAACCTTTTACAAATTAGCATGAAGGCTTCAAACGAGGCCAATAAAGGAAAATTTGAATAAATCTTTAAAGCATAAAAAAATCACCTCAAACAGGTGATTTTTGTGTATTCATCTTATCGATAAACCGTCTTAAATCCGACACTGGATACCCTTACTCTCCCAACTGGGCACTGTAAGCGATAATCTGGTCAACTGTGTCTGACAAAAACTGAATGGTATCACGGAGTGGTTTGTCCGTTGAGATATCGGCTCCGATAATCATGGCTGATTCAAGTGGTGTCTTGCTACCACCTGATTTGAGAAGATTGAGCCAGTCTCTAGCACCATTCTCAGAGTTTTTCAGATGAAGGTAACCCGCAGTCGAGATAACTAGTCCCGCTGAGTAGGTATAGCTATATAAGCCCATGTAGTAGTGGGCCTGGCGCATCCAAGTCAAAGCCGCATCGTCGTCAATTTCAATGGCATCTCCCCAGAAATCCGTCAAGACTTCCTTCATAATGCTGTTGAGCTTGCTTGCTCCAAAGGTTTCTCCCTCTTCAATCAATGTATAAACCTTACGCTGGAAGGCTGCTTCCAAGAGGTGGGTGATGAAATTATGGAAGTAGGTGTCTGTCAAGCGATGAGCAAGAGCGAAGCGTTTTTGACGTGGATCATCAGACTGGTGCTCCAAGTAGTCACTGAGAAGCAATTCATTGAAGGTTGATGGCGCTTCGACATAGTAGGTCGACATGTGGGCGTTGAAATAGCTCTGGTGGTTGTCTGAAAAGATGAATTGACCAGAATGCCCGATTTCATGAATCAAGGTATAAACATCGCTCAAACGACCAGTCCAGCTCATGAGGACATAAGGGTGCACGCGATATGGATTCGCCGCATAACCACCAGAATCCTTGCCACTATTAGCAGCGAAGTCCACCCAGCGTTCTTCTTGATAGCGCGCAACTTCCTGACAATATTCTTGTCCCAAAGGTTCTACTGACTTCATGACCAAATCATAGGCGTCATCAATAGTCACTTCAGGATTCAGGGCGCTGTCCAAGTCCAATTTCCAGTCTGCAAAGGTCATCTTTTCAAGACCATTCACCTTGGCAACATGCTTGAGGTATCTCTGAGCAACTGGCGCAAAATCCTTCATGATGAGGTCAATCTGGCGGTCAAACATGGCACGGTCAACTTCTTGCTCAGCTAGGAGATAATCAAAGACTGAGTCATAGCCCTTCATATCTGCCAAGAGTTTTTCCGACTTGACTTGGGCTAAATAGGCTGCTGCAGCTGTATTTTGGTGCTTACGTAGTCCTTCTGAGAAGGAACGGAAGGATTTCTCACGAACCTCAGCGGCCTCGTGGTTTTGGTAGAAATTCTCATAGGTAACAAAGCTGTTTTTATAGGTCTTGCCATGGGCTTCAAAGTCAGCCATTTCAAAGTCCCCAGCTCGCATCTTAGTGTAAATGTCCTGTGGACTGTAGAAAACTTCTCCCAGATTTGTCAAAGCCTTCTCCACATCAGCCCCTAGGTAGTGGGCTTTTTTGATTTTGGCCTGACGAATGGCTGCCGTCAAGTGAGGCAATTTACCCAAACGGTCCAAGACCTCCTCGTCTGCAGCCACCAAGGCGTCGTCAAAGAAGGTCAAGGCTACGCTGGCATCAGTTTCAAATTCCATCCCAGCCTGGGCAATATTGGCAAATTCTTCATTGCTATAATCTGTCGTCTGAGGCATAAAGGCGTAATTGCCGATATGGCTCATCTGGATATAGATTTGTTCCAATTCCGTAAAGGCCTTTTCAAAATCCTCAAAAGTGTGAAGATTACCCTTGTAATCACAGCTAAATTGGTTGATGTCTTCGCGCGTTTTCTCGATTGCACGCAAGAAATCCTCACGGTCTTGGTATAGGGCAGTTAAATCCCAAAGTTCCTTTTCTGGAAATTCTGAACGGCGTTTTTGTTCCATTTTCTTCCTCTTATTTCTCTAATTCTACTAAAACACTAAGGGCTGATAAGGCGTAAAGTGGTGCTGTTTCAGCTCGCAAGATGCGAGGACCAAGCCCTGCCAAGACTGCTCCTTTAGCTTCAAAACTTTCAATTTCTACTGGTGAGAGACCGCCTTCCGGACCAAAGATAAAGAGCAATTTAGCTCCTTTTTCAAGGCCAGTGACTGCTTGTAAGAGCGCAGCGGTTTCTCCTTCTTTTGCTGACTCTTCATAGGCCACTATGATAGAGTCAAACTGGTCTAGTTGGGCTAGAAAGTCTGCTTTTTTCTCAAAAAGTTTGATACTTGGAACGATATTACGTTTGCTTTGTTCTGCTGCTCCAAGGGCGATTTTTTCTAGTTTTTCGACTTTCTTGCCCAATTTCTTGCCGTCCCACTTGGCAACTGACCAGTCTGCAGGGAAGGCCCAGATTTGACTGGCTCCGAGCTCGGTTACTTTCTGAGTAATAAACTCCAGCTTGTCTCCCTTGGGAAAGCCAGATGCGATGGTCACTTGGATTGGCAGTTCCACATTGTCAGTTAATTCTTGGACCAATTCAAACTGACATGCTTCCACATCCAGCACGCGCGCCAAGCGCTTGATGCCATCATCAAAGACTAAGGTCACCTCATCCTCTTCTTTCAGCCGCATGACCTGAAACATATGCTTGATGGTTTCCTTGTCCTCGATAGTTACAGGAGAGATTGCACTGCCTTTGACAAAATACTGCTGCATGCTAGCCTCCAATCACACCTGAAATATCCTTAGTCTTCTTAAAGACACAGGCATTCCATTCCCCTTGAATCATGTGGGTTTCAAGGAAAAATCCAGCTGACTCTGCTGACTCGCGCACCATGTCCCATTTGTCCTTGATAATGCCACTCATGATCAGGTAGCCTTCATCCTTGACCAAGCGATAAGCATCCTCTGTCAGATGAATGAGAATATCCGCCAAGATATTAGCCACGATGACATCTGCCTCAATCTCAACCCCCTTGAGCAAATCACCAGGGGCTACATGGATGTTTTCCATGCCTGGATTAAGCTCAATATTTTCCTGAGCCACACGAACTGCCACATCATCAAGATCATAGGCGAAAATTTCCTTGGCACCAAGAAGAGAGCTAGCAATGGAAAGTACTCCTGAACCAGTACCCACATCTAATACTGTTTCTCCACCACGAAGGACCTGCTCCAAAGCGAAAAGGCTCATCTTGGTCGTTGGATGCGTTCCAGTCCCAAAAGCCATGCCTGGATCCAGCTTGATAATCTTTTCTCCAGCAGCCGCCTCATAGTCCGTCCAAGACGGCACAATGGTCAAATCATGAGTAATGCGAGCTGGCTCATAATATTTCTTCCAGTTGTCAGCCCAGTCTTCCTCAGCCAAGGCAGTCGTGCCCATCTTGACCTCTCCTAGATCCATAAAATCGGTCAATTCTGCTAGACGAGCCTGCAAATCCGCCTCAACCACTGCCACATCAACCGTATCAGGATAGTAGGCTGTCACTATGATTTCTTCTTGCTGCTCGACTTCAGGGAATATTTCACCAAAACGGTTGACATTCCCCACATAGTCCATACTATCTTCAATCGCAACACCTTGCGCTCCCAGCTCAATCAAGAGATTAGAGACCAGCTCCTCTCCCTCTCGCTTCACTGTAACTTTTAACTCTTGCCACGTTTCCATTTTGAATCTTCCTTATTTTTCTTAAATTCTTCAATCACATCTGTGTAGTGTTCTTTCATTGCGCTATGAATCTGATGTTTAAAAATACCAAACATAAGATAATAAACAAATAGAACAATTCCTGCTAACAGTATCAGAAACAAAAAATATTCTGAAAATGAGAGTGTTTGATTATTCTCACCTTGTAAAGACAGAACATACAGCAACCCCCAGATAAGGGCCATAGAAATCCCAGCTACTTTCGTACCACTTTCTCTCTGCTTCTTTAACTTTAAATATTCCAAATAGATGAATGTAGCTTCTTCTCTAGAATATTGTCCTGTTTTTAGTTTGCGTTTAACTTCCTTGTTTAACGTCGTTGTTGCAATTGCAAAAATCATTTTACTTCCTCCATATAATCCTTCACTCTATCCTGCAACTGGGGCACAACCTTATCTGAGCCAAGAAACTCCTCAACGCTCATCAGTCTATATCCCTGCCCTTCATCACCAAAGACAATCTTGTCAAACTGTTCCTGCGTTAACTTTCCCACTAGAAAAACGGATTTCTTCCCCTCAAAAAGCATACTTGGATACACCTTACTCCAAAGCAGGCAATCCTCAGTCAGATGAATTCCTAATTCTTCGTAAACTTCACGCGCCGCGCACTCAAAAGGACTTTCATCGCCCTCTCGTCCGCCACCTGGCAATTCCCACATATTGGGCCAAGGAATGCTTGCCTTATCATCACGCAAGATAGTTAAAATCCTATCCTCACAAAAGAGGGCAATTTTGCAACCTGTAAAATCAGAAATTTTTATTTCCATATCAGACTCCTTCGGATAATTCTTTCTCCAACTCTGCTAACCAGTTTTCATAATAACGTTTCTCATCCCGCACCAAACGGCTAGTCACCATGTTTTTTCTAGCAATTTTTATAGCCTTGTCAGTCTGATCCCTATCTTTCTTTACCAGAAATTGATACAAGGCTTGCATTATCTGCGTGTCTGCCATTTTTAGAGATAAGAAGGACTTGACTCCTCGATTACTTGCATACTCCTCCGCTTTTTCATGATCTTCTTCTAGCAAGGCAATTTGAAGAAGATATAATTGAGAAATCGTTTTAGACATTGGATTATCTGTTTTCTCTAGCATAGACTGAAACTGTTGCTTTGCAAGCTCTATATTATCATCCAATATGAATACCAAGCCCTGAAGAGTCTGAACACTTTCTGCAAAACTCCCTCTCGCATCCTCAGCAACAGGAATGATAAAGTCTTTCAAATCATATTCTTGAGGAGCTAGCAAGGTCTGGGCAGAATGCCTCAACACCGAGTAGGCGTATTTCGTATTTTCAGGCTGTTGTAGCAATTCCCAGATTTTCGCTCCATCGGTAATCCCAACTGGCTTAGCATTGATGAGAAGAAAAGATAGATTTAGACAAATCCAAGTAGCTGCAAAATACCAGTTAGCTGTCAAAAAACCATACAATATCGCCAATAAAATCAAGCCAAGATGAACCATCAAGCCACCTGCAAGCATCAGGATGATTCTTTGGTCGCTTTCATCTTCTTTCAATCCAATATACTGAGCACCAACATTTTTCAGAACGGCAGTTCGGCTAAGAGAAAACTTGCCTAACTTTTTGGTCAGAAGAAAATTCCCTAATCCAAAAGCCACCAGTCGATAGCCTGTCAGGTATCCGAAAAATGCATGACCCCACTCATGAAGGATAAATATCAGATAGATGCTGAAAAAAGTAAATAGGTAGCCTGGAACAAAGACAAACGAAAAATCTAACTCTTTAAAGGCAATTGTTCCAAAAGCAAATCCTAGCATCAAAAAAACAAAGGACAGACCAGAAATAAGATACAAACCTATTTTCTTCATATACTTCCTCGCTAGTTTCTAATACCTCGGATAAGGATAAAACTCCCCTTCCTCCAAGCCTACTTTTCCTTCTTCAAAGACTTCTTGGTTCCATTCCATGACAAATTCTTCGGCTTCTGGGTCTTCCAAAAAATCCATAAGGGCATCTAGTCCAACCTCGGCAGTATCTTTAAGGAATAGCGCAAAATAAGCTAAAAATTCACGAGAAAATCCTTTTTTAGGCAAGTAAGGGATGACAGTCAAATAGTCTTCTGCATTGACTGTTGATTTGGCAGGATTGTAAAAAAGCACTGCTTCTTCAAAGAGAATATCATCCGATGAAACCTCTCCATCTTCATCCACCATCTCCACACCTGCAGCATTTTGTGCTTCCAATAAAAAACTCACTTCAACTGCATGGTTGCGCTTATCCCAGCTAATCTCAAAGTCAAAGGGAAAGTTCTTGTCCAATTCTTCCTCTAAAACATCTAAAAATCCGTATGTTGCCATTTTGTCCTCTTTCTATGCGACTCTTTAATCGCCCCGATTGCTCGGAAATATGCTAAAATAGATACTACCATCTTACCACATATACATCAGAAAATCCATGTTAGAAAGGACTGCTATGCCAGACAATCTCGCGCTTCGCATGCGCCCAAAAACCATCGACCAGGTCATCGGTCAGGATCATCTGGTCGGATCAGGAAAAATCATCCGCCGCATGGTGGAGGCCAACCGCCTGTCCTCCATGATTCTCTACGGACCTCCGGGTATCGGAAAGACCAGTATCGCCTCTGCCATCGCTGGAACGACCAAGTATGCCTTTCGGACCTTCAATGCCACTGTTGATAGCAAAAAACGTCTCCAAGAAATCGCTGAAGAGGCTAAATTCTCTGGAGGATTAGTCCTATTACTGGACGAGATTCATCGTCTCGATAAGACCAAGCAAGACTTTCTTCTGCCACTCTTGGAAAGTGGACTGGTCATCATGATTGGGGCCACAACTGAAAATCCCTTCTTTTCTGTCACTCCAGCCATTCGTAGCCGTGTTCAGATTTTTGAGTTAGAACCCTTGTCTAATCAAGATGTTAAAGAGGCGATTCAAATTGCTCTAACCGACCCTGAGCGTGGTTTTGATTTCCCAGTTGAGCTAGATGAGGAGGCTCTGGATTTCATCGCGACCTCTACAAATGGAGACCTGCGTTCTGCCTTTAATTCACTAGATTTGGCTGTTCTCTCTACTCCCGAGAATAACAAGGGTATCCGCCATATCACACTGGATATCATGGAAAATAGCCTGCAGAGGAGTTATATTACCATGGATAAGGATGGGGACGGTCACTACGATGTCCTCTCAGCCCTACAAAAGTCCATTCGTGGCTCGGATGTCGATGCCAGTCTCCACTATGCTGCCCGCTTGATTGAGGCTGGGGATCTTCCTAGTCTCGCTCGTCGCTTGACCGTTATCGCTTATGAAGATATCGGTTTGGCCAATCCTGAAGCTCAGATCCATACTGTAACTGCTCTAGATGCTGCTCAAAAGATTGGATTCCCCGAAGCTCGCATTCTCATTGCCAATGTCGTGATTGACTTGGCCCTTTCTCCAAAATCCAACTCAGCCTATGTGGCGATGGACAAGGCCCTCGCTGATCTCAAAACATCAGGTCATTTACCTATTCCGCGCCACCTGCGCGATGGCCACTACAGTGGAAGCAAGGAACTAGGGAATGCGCAAAACTATCTCTATCCGCACAACTATCCTGGAAACTGGGTCAAGCAGGACTATCTGCCAGAAAAAATTAAAGATCAGCACTACTTCACTCCGGAAGATACTGGCAAATACGAACGGGCTTTAGCTCAACGCAAGGAAACCATTGATAAATTACGGGACTTGTGAAATCCTTTTCAAATAATTGCATTTTCCTCTTGATTTTTTTTGAAAAAGTGGTATCATATAAACATAGAAACGCTGTGGTGTACGACTTCACACTTAAGTGTTGACCGACTATTTTTTGTATTATTAGGGAAACAAAAGTCTTCTAACAGCATGTAGGCCGTCTCACACGGAAACAGCTTCAGTTAGAGCGAGTTGCCCACCTGCTTAATTGCGCGGGTTCAATACAAACCGTGAAGTTTCGGCACCAATACAGCTTTTTTCTTTGCCTCCTTAGCTCAGCTGGCAGAGCAGCGGACTCTTAATCCGTGGGTCACAGGTTCGATCCCTGTAGGGGGCATCTAAATACAACAGGAAAAGCCTTGGAATCAAGGTTTTTTTGCTTATCTATAACTGATTTGCCTCATCATTTGCCCCACTTTTAAATCTATCTTTTCTTTTTGAATCAAATTACATCTTTACAAATAGTGTAAAGCCAGTTACTTTTGCTTTGATTCCATACAATATTTTCATGTAGAGAAGACAAATTTTATCTTCTCTTTTTATTTTCAAAATGATAAAAACTGATTTTCTTTTCATGAATCAGACTGAAACTTCCAAATTGTTTATTTATTTTATTGACATTTTTTATAAAAC
>ERZ1645004.229-NODE-229-length-13356-cov-2.456808_pt1 | contig 13356 bp, 14 predicted proteins | sample MGYA00579304_ERZ1645004 | MGnify/ENA primary metagenome ERZ1645004 (study PRJEB40715, sample SAMN01906944) | human oral metagenome | study: EMG produced TPA metagenomics assembly of PRJNA78025 data set (Human Oral Subgingival Plaque Microbiome).
GTACGACGAGATGACAATGAACGAGTACGAGGGGTACAGGTCGGTTCCTGGCGGCACAATGAAGGTAACGGACAGGTACGTTGACTGCCCTGAGTGCGGCAAGCAGTTCAAACTTACCGCTAAGGGTGTCATCCGCAAGCACAAGATCCCAAAGAAGAAGTGACCTACTGCCCGTCTGCTCGCCTGCAAACTGGATTGTGGGCGGCAGGTGGGAACAAGCCGTCGCATCTGCTCTATTCGTGAGGTGGGTGCGACGGCTTTCTCTCATCGCATGCTCGTCGTGAACAGGCGGCAAGGCAGTTAGGGAGGGGTTAGGTTGATGAAGTGGTAGAGGGACTTTACTGAAGGGCGCTAGAGCAGAATGTGTACACTCAGATGAGCACTCCCTGTCATAACGTGGGGAAGGTTGAGTTGTTGGCAGGAAGTGGCAAAGGGAGCGTGGGGCAATCTTGTTGCCCTTTCGCAATACTGGGATAATGTGCCGGGGTTCACACTCGCTCATGTTGACTGGAACGCCACCTTGGTGGGACAATCTGCTCAGACCAGGCCATGCTCATGGTTCTGGGAAGAAACTATCCGAACCTGTATCCCAGTGAATACAGGTTACAAGCAAGGAGTAGAGACATGCCCCATAAGAACGTGACCCGCAACTATCACATCGGAGGAGAGGACTTCTCCCTCGTCTGCACTCAGTCGTCAGGGAAGGGTAAGAAGTCCTATAACGTTGTCAACTCTCGCAGCCGTGTGGTTGGCCGGGTTGTGTCCATTCGTGGTTACCGTGACTGGTGGCAGAAGGGGCGCAAGACGTCATACCTTGTCTCTGTCCCTGGGGATCGCTCGGTGCTTCAGGGGGGTGCTCTTCGTTACCAGACGCTCACTTCTGCTGTTGAGGCTATCGCTAAGGCTTCACTGATTAAGGTGAGTGCTCTTAGCGCCTGAGCCCGCGCTAGAAACAGAAGACTGAAATGCTATGGGAGTTTCAATGGTAAACGGTAATCATGATACCATCCGTGACCAGTTGATGCACCTCATTGAGAGCACATCTCTTGAGGATGCTGCAATGATGCCACATAAGGCAGATGAGGCCACTGCGGCTCAACTGGCTCAGGAGGCACCTGGGTCCGAGTACCTGACCTCCTATGGTATTGACCCCTTCTGGAGTCACAATGCGTTCTCTGATGAGCGGCAAGAAACATGGGAGGACCAGAGGCGAAGGTTCGGGTTTGATGAACGTCAGACTTGGAGCCTGGACCTGACACTTCTTGGGCTCATCTTCGAGCGCATGGTCATGTTCCTCCCCTTGCAGGAGGATGCTCTGGATGTTGATGCCATCAAGGACGGGGAGCCGCGAAACACGATCACCATCCATGGTGTCACCAAGCCAGTGTCATTCTGGACACACATGCTGAGTGAACTGATCCGGGCACGTTTGATGGAAACGATCCTCCTGGGCGACCTGAAAGCAAGGGTCGGCAAGGCGGAGGACGACATGATGCTTCAACTCAACACTAGCCCCACAGGCGGCAACATTGTTGAGGTAGCAGTTGACAGCAGTGCACTCACTTTGCAGGCAGCCTACTATGACGTACTGGACGGGATCATTTTCGACATACTCCGAGCCGTCTTCCCTCACCTGTGGTGGTAAACAACAACGACACGAAGGTACTATAAGATTATGAGCAATTCGAAACAGACGGCCACCTCAAAACAGAGTGGACGTAAAGGTCCATCTCCTGCCGCAATGATAGTTGCTGTTTTCATGGGAGGAGCGCTTGGCTTTCTGCTGAACATCGCTATTTATGGATATGGCGAGCAACCTGATACTCCTACAGAGCCTGACTACTCTAGTTACATAGCACCCTCGCCTTCAAGCGCCGACAATGAGGGGTACAACCCGCAATTCATCAAGTCAGATGAGTACGTGTTCGAGGCGGTCAGTGCTTGCAGCGAGATTGAGCGAGTCGCTAAAGCCTTCAATAGCATTGACCCTGACTCGTCAATGGGGTGCCATGACGGTGTGCTGCAAGCCAAGAAGGATGGTCGAGGTATCGAGATCTACAACATTGACGAATCTCGACACTTCAACGAGGGTAAGCAGTCTTCTAGGATTGCTCTTGCATACTGCTCTGGTCGCTGCACACTGGAGGCGATGGTTGAGGCCACTGGTGGGAAGATCATCAAGAACCCAAATGGTAAGGGATACCTTATCAGTTTGAGTTCCGGGAACTACAACTTCGAGGTCGTTAACCTGAGTAGTACTCCTAACTGGAGGACCATTCTTCAGCGTGTTGGAGAGCCAGTTAAGTAGATCTGTTGGGGCGGTGACTTGCGAATGCAGATGCTTCCTCCCGATCTATTACCTAAGTACCATCTTGCTGCACACGCGAAAAGCGTCAACACGTGTTGAGCAACATTCTTAACAAACCTAAGGGTGGTACGTCCTGCCTGTCTACGCAAGAGCGGAGGGGAACTGCTACACTTGTGTTTGTTTTTAGGCTTTCATCATCCTGGCGAAGGTATCTAACACTGTAGCGTCACCGACTGGTTCACCATGGTCTAGGCAATGATCATAGGAGTCATCAACAAGTATGTTCGCAGTCCTAGCGTCAATCCTGCTCTTGTCGCAATGTCACCATTCGCAACAAAACACCACGCCTACATGCCGGAAAGAACAACGCCATGATTATCACTGAAGTAATCAAGTCAAACATCAAGGAAGCGACTGAAAACCTAAATCTCAACGGCGGGTTTGCTGACAGTGACACTAGAATCATCTACTGGAACTGTGAGGATTTAACGTTGGTTGCATACCCAGGTTTCTCTGAGGCGTCCGTGAACTTCGAGTTAGATGATACACAAGTGTGTGTGTCATCTAAACTGAATAGTGCATCAACTGCTGGCATCAAATGGGTTCTTGCAGACGCCATCAGAAGAATGGAGATCATGATCCTTTCCTGTGACGCTCTTACTTCTGAAGGCTGGGAACTAAGTAACACCTTCACAAAAGACAACCACATGACAGTGACAAGAGGCGAAAACGACTGGGTGTCATTCACTGTTCTTGACGATAAGATAAAGTTTTACGGCAAACACGTCGAAGACGTCACGAAAGCCCTAGTGAAGTACTCTATTATCAAAGATGAACGCAATGGGACATCCAGTTACTTCATCAAAACCAACAGGTTATCACTTGGGTGATAGCACCGCTGAGCACAGAATAACTTTCACAGCAAAAAATTCCACAGGGCACGATGTACATGTGGCGTACATCACTCTCGCCAGAGTTGCACGCCTTGAGTTTCCTCCTATACACTAAATGCGCACTCACCAAACGGGGGAAGGAAATGAAATGTCTGAGATGGCGGAGATCATCAAGAACATCAACGAGGCGTCCAAGGTTCTCGGGGTCCATATTGCCTCGGGTGAACGTGAGGATCATCAGGGAAGCGCCCCTTCGGCCAGGTTCGATGATGAGAGCAACCAGGTTAAGGGATTCGTCTACTCTGACCTGTGTGTCGTGACTGCACCTCTTGTCGTGGACGGTCGGGAGATCGCTGAACTGAGGGTCGCCAAGGAGGCTTCCGATCCCGCAACAATTGTTGACAGCATTCAGGAGGCGACGAGGATGCGTGACACCATGTTCGCATGCCTCGACGTTCTCACTGACGACAAGATGAAGGTTGGGGTTCTCGGAAACCTTGTTACTGTTCCGGGTCGCTTGTATCGCACTGTCGTCCGTATCCAGAAGGATGATCTCTACATCAGTGGCCGAGACAAGGACGAGATTGTTCAGGTTCTTCATGATGCTGGAGTTATTGGTTCAACGGAACCTGTTGACGACTATGGGATCCGGTACCCGCTCGCCAAGTAGTCACTCCCATTAGTAGGAGTGCTTCATACAAAGTAGCGTAAACACAAGCGGAAACAGGATCGTATTTCTATCCTGTTTCCGCTTGTGCTATCATCTAATATAAAGAGGGCGCACTTCACTACAGAAGGAGAGCCCCTGTTGCTACTTGTTCAGTGAGGGGCCTTTGAAATCAAGTCCAGGAAGCAATCAAGAACGCGACTGTCGTCATGGTTCGCGTAAGCGACAGCGCTCACAGCGGCGACAGTGTTATCACTGTTCCCGCCCGTGTAGAACTCCCCGTCCGCGTCATAGCGAACCTGGGGGATGTCCTCAACGGGGATGTTCTGTAGCCGCTCAACAATCGTGGACGAAGGCGCCCCGCCCACGTAGTCATTGTAGATGTCAACCATGGTATCTGCCATGATTCCCCCTATTCATCTCCTAGGTGATTTATGACTGAGGCCGCACTTTTGACCCCTGCAATCTTTCCTATGGTGCAAGGTTCGTGCTGGTTGGCCCCAGTTCTCTGTCGTGGCCAAATTAGCATGCCTGATAGGTGCCGGACAACTGTCATTGTCTATGATACTGGTCACTTATTTCCAGTCGCCCAATGAAGTCGCTGTATGGCACTGGTCTTGGTGCGTCACCGTCGTTGTTGAACACAACCGGTTCTGTCTCGATAGTGCCGTCGGCGTGCATGCTTGCCAGGTTCTCTGCGCTGCGTGACCTGAACCGTGTCGTGTCCTCTGGTGTGTTGCTCTGGTTGACTGATGCAGGGAGAATACGGCCACCGTTCCCCTCCCCAGATACCGTGTACTTGTCCATGCCTCTCCTGTACCTGGATGTGGCTCTTTTAGTGGATGTTTCTGGTGTGATGTCAACAAACACCGCCCTCAGGCTGTAGCCGCCCTTCTTGAGCCTACCAACCCTGGAGTCCATGGAGGAGCGTTTCGACATTGTGCCGTACAGAATGATGTTTTTCTTCTCCCTGATAGCCCGGTCCATGATGATGCTTGAGATGTGTGAGGCTTCATCGTGGGCAAGTGTGGAGCACTCCATAGGGGTGAGGCCACGCAAGGTCGGGATCATGCCCCTCTCGGCCATGATCTTTTTGATGTCGTCCGGGTTGACAGTGATGTATTTATCGGTGTCGATGTTGAGGTACCTTGTCAGGACAGTGGTCTTACCCGCTCCACCCATACCGCCTGATATGATCGCTTTCCCTTCACAGGGTGTATCTTCGTGCTGCTTGAATACGTCATCTATGATCTGCTGCTGTAGTTTGCGGCGTTCTGGCGTGTAGACGGGCCCAGCGGATATCTTCGTGGAGTACGTGTCACTGGTCTTCAGCCCGTCACGTATCGCCTGAGAGAGGGCTCTTTCTGCGTACTGGTGCCTCAGGGACATATCTAGCCCAGAGATGGCCTGGTGGCTGTCGCATGCTTCCTGGAGTACTCGCTCGCACTCGCGTCCTTGTTCCACCAAGGACATGCTCTCCCACTGCTTCCCTCGCTCTGGGCTGTTGTCTCTGGTCCCAACAGGTTGCTGTGCCGCTTTCCTCCCCTTGGAGGAGGCTGAAGCGAAGAGATCCTTACCCATGTACTCTGCCTTGATGGTGTCGATCTTCTGTTGCGCCTCCTGTGGGGTGGATGCGTACACATGGGGCTCACCATCTTTGGTCCTTGGGCACTGGCGGAATTCAGCATTACACTCGACGGCTACCCCATCACTACTGCGAGCATGCCACTTCTTCTTATTTCTGTGTCCAGTCACAGGTCCTCTCCTGCCCTCGCATCTAGGTTCAAGGCGGTTCTCATGTGTAGTATCTATACAACGCTTGTTGAAGAGTTAGCAGAGATGTGGCCCTTACCTTCTGATGGATTCTTGGCTGCGGCCTGATGTGATCATAGGTGCTCGCGCCTGGTTACTCTAAGAGAGATGGGCAGTGTTTCTGACTGGCACCACAGCCCGAATGGTTTGGATTGTGCCACGCGTGTAGGACATACTAGATAGCAGCAAGAGAGAAAGAGTTGTCGCCACAGTGGCGATCCAGCCAGTTAGCAGCCCAAACACAATGGAGATGGAGAAAGTAGCATGACACTACATGGAGACATGTTCGTCTACGCCCCCAGGTGCAGTACGAACATTCACTCACCGGAGTTCTATGGGACTCTCAGTGACTTCATTGTCTCAGGGCAAGAGCAGTACTTCAAGATCATAGACGAGTACAAGGCAAACTTCCCTGTACGCCACTACTTCATGAAGAACCTCAGGAAGAGTTACAATCTTGAACACATGATTCATGACCTAGGTAGCGCCATGAGCGAGGAAGCGTTCTTCTCTCACCTGGACCCAGTACGCCCCATCTTCCCTGAAGCCACTAGGGATGAGATGGAGAATCTGGCGGCAGTCATGTTCGCAACCATGAAGGACGCCCTAGCCGTCCTCCTAAAGGCCGTGGTTGAAGGTGGCAGCAAGTACGGGACCCTGGCGGACGATGTTATGGTTGTTCGCGACGACTTCCAGCACCATAAGATCATGCGCACTGGCGGAATCTTCATTGATGCCAGAATCCCTAGTAGGGCAACGTTAAAAGCATACTAGAGTATGACTATTCCTTAGGATAAACCCAACCCACTGTGCTAACAGATAGGTTATCCTTTGGAACTGTCGTGCCGCTGGTTGTCTGAAACCACGTACTGTGGTCCACCGCAGAAACCCTATTGTCTGCGGGGCACATCCTCTTGCTCACCTCCCTGTTTGGAAGAGATGAGCGAGCATGAGTCTTCTTCTGGTTCTGCGGTGCTTTAGGAGTTGGCCTGTTCTTCGTGCCAGGATGTTTGAGCGGCTTAATCTGGCACTTCGATCTCCTGATGCGTTTGGTTTTTGTGGCGTGCTTCTTCCTAGTCCGGCACACCTTCTCAAGGTTCACCCTCTGGGCGATGTTCGCCGCAGCGTTGACGTCCCGATGATAAGTGACACGACATGAGTGACACACAGGACTACTGTAGTCGCTCATATCCAGGTCAGACTGACAGGCATGACACCTTTTCGAGGTGTAGGCACAGTTGACCTTCATCACTCGACCGCCATCAGCCTCAACCATGTCACGGGTACGCCTGTGTACTTCGCCCCTGAACCATCTACCGAACATCATCGTGTTCCTGATGTGAGACAGGTCCTCGAACGACACGATGGCGTTGCCGTACCTCCAGGAGGCGTCTGTGATTTCCTGAGCGACAAGGATACTCAGTTCACGTCTTCTGTTGGATAGGTGCCCCCTGTGGTAAGCAGCCTCCTCATCCCTACCCTTTCTTCTAAGGGCAGCAACCTGCCTGGACCCACGCCTGATCTTGTTACTCAGTGACCTGGCGCGCTGCCCTAAAAGAGACCGCTCAACGATCCTCTTCTCTCTAGTGTCCCAGACCACGTAAGCGGCAGGGTTGATCACACCAACATCCACACCTATCACGTAACGCTCTGAGAAATTAGGTCTGCCTGGATCAGTTTTTCCATGAAACCCGAACATTACTCGATTCCGGCTGTCAATCCAGATGTCTGGAACACCAGGTTCACAACCCGCCTCTAAAAGTCGTGAAGGAACAGGAAAATGCAGTGTCACCCACTGACCTTGAACAACCATTTCCAGAGAAATACGTTCCGGTGTGACACTGAAGTTCTTGTGGTACCCCCTGTCTGTCGCTGACAGAGCAAGCCTAGGCTGCATTGAGCCAGGTTTAGATGAGTTAGCCGTTCTCTTCCAGCCAGCCGAGACATAGCCGCTGTAGGTCTGGTCAACAACCCCGACTCTGGCAGCCCAGGAACGTAGATTGGAAACCACCTGCTCCTGGAACATCTTCTCCAGCCGAGAGGCCCCGCTCCTAAACCGCTTCTTCACCTCGGATGGTAGTTTGAGATTCATCTGCCTACCGGCATCAGCAGGTTTTAACCCGTTGAAGTAGGTCACCAGAGCCAGGTTCTGCTCAGTCATCTCCCGCAAGGCATAGTGAGCAACCAGTTCAGCGTCTGTTCTGATGCCGTTCAGTACATCATTAAGATCCAGGGGCCCACCATTCTTGTCGTAAGCAGTGTATGGTACCCTCGGATACGTACGTGACACAGACACTTCTGGTGACCCTCCTTCCAATGACTTGATTGGTTAATGGTGTGTGTATTGTAACATAGAACAGGCGGAGGGTGCCAGTAGGAGTAGGATAGCGTAATAATACCGGACTACAGTGAAGTAGACAATGCGCCTGGCCTGCTCTTCTACTGCTGACACACCCCAGAAGCAGAAGAGCAGGCCGACGATGATGGCTAGGGCGTCAACGTGCGAAAGGAAGCGCGGAGAAGTCGGCCTTGATGGGGCTACGGCAGCGAGGGCACGAGCCTCTGTATCTACTGCAACAACCTACCTGGTGTGACCTGTTTCACCTCTACTGAGGTTGCTACCTCTCTTCCTGTGGTGCTAGAGTGAAGATATCACGCCAAGGGCAACAAGACCTAAGGCAAGACGAAAGGAAGAGAAGATGAGCACCAAGACCGAGATTCGTGCAGCAGCCAAGAACATCGAGTCCATTCTTGTGTGCCAGCAGATTGACCGGTTCGCGGAGGAGCAGGCTCTTACGGAGGACGGTAACGTCCAGTCCTCCACGGTCATCTCCTTTGGAGGCAGTCACAGCATTCGGGTCTCTGGGGCTCGTTTTGATGTCAAGGTTGCCCCTCTGGCTGGGGTTACCGTGACGAAGGTTGACTATGTTGTGATGCCCATGGACGGGTACGTGGGTTGGAGCATCAAGGGGTACCAGGGGGATGGTGGGGTCACCGACATGGTGTTCGAGATTTGGAACGCCAACGGTGAGGATGTTGACGCCGTATTGGTGGACTGAGCGTCCTTTTTGAGGTCATGGGTCTCTGGAGCACCTTCCAGGGGCCCATGTTCTTTTAGGTGGGTGTGTCATGTTCCTTTATGTTGTGGTAGAATGGGACGATAGTAAAGGTCAAAGTGACTTTTACTGTGGGTCACCCTACCGCCCAAGAACACCAAGGAAGAAGCAGCGTGAAGTACTCTATACTCAGTGTAGTTACGGGGACCAGCAAGTGCACTGTCCCCTTCAAGCCATCTGACGCCACCAGGGACATCCCGCAAGGGTGCCAGTTCTGCGTCTCTGGGCAGTACGCGAACGACAGCAACCGTGCGGCACCAGAAGTGAACTGGAGGAACCTGAAGAAGGCAGTCCGGTTGGCCCACAATGGCGGGGTTGACACCGTGGTCCTTACCGGCAGGGGCGAGCCAACTTATTTCCCTGACCAGATCACTGACTACCTGAAGGTGCTTGGCCCTGAGTTTCCGCTCATCGAGTTGCAGACCAACGGGGTCCTGCTGGCTGGGGCAAGAAATGACGGCTACCTGAAGGAGTGGTACGATCTGGGGCTCACCACGATTCTCATCAGCGTGGTCAGTAACGACCCGGAAATCCTCAGGCAGAACTACATGCCGCTTTCCAGGTCATACTATGATCTGCCAGCACTCATCGCCAAACTCAGGGGTATCGGTTACACGGTCCGGTTGGCTTGCGTCTGCACCAAGGCGTGGATGTCCACCAGAGAGCAGGTGGCCGACTTCCTGAAGTTCGCCAAGGACAGCAAGGTCGGCCAGGTCACCTTGCGCCCACTGAATGACGAGTACCGGAGGGGGACCGCCCACGCCTGGATCCAGAAGCACAAGATGACCGACAAGGACAAGGAAGGCATCAGGGACTACCTGGATGAGGTGGGGCACAAGTTGCGTGATCTGCCAGCAATTGGGACCATGTACGATGTTGACGGAGTAGGTGTCCTCATGTCTCTCCCGTTGACGAAGTACACGCACCACAACACTGAGGGCACGGCCAGGAATCTCATCTTCTTTCCTGACGGAACCACGCGGTATGACTGGGAGTGGGAGGGGTCGGTGCTACTCCAGGGGGACAATCGTCCACTCATCTTGCAGGATGGGTCCTACTGGTGAAACAACAGGTTACCCCAATCAGTATCACTCCTTGGTGAGAGAGGGCATGACTGCCGCGCCTTGTGGTGAGCATAAAGGAAAACAGCAAGAACGCATTATGAAGAGAGAAGAGCATGAGGATTGACCTGAAAGATGTGCTAGACCTGGATGAAGATAGCAGGGCGGTACTGGAGGAGTACAGGAGGAAGCGTGCGTTCGCCCCTGCCGCATATGTTGAGGCTAAGACGGCAGCACTTGGCGACTATTGCAAGAACAATGGTATCGACTCGCTCACTGTCCTGATCTCGGGCGGGATTGACAGTGCTGTCGTGGCCGGGATCGCCAAGGAAGTCTCCAACAGGTACGGTACTGGGGTTCACATGATCACCATCCCTGCAACCAGCAGTCAGGGTGTGACTAGGCAGGATGAGACTGTAGTGCTGGCTCAAGAACTGGCCGACAGTCTTGGTGAGACCCTTGATGTTCTTCCCTTTGATGGGGTTGTTGATGAGGCTGTTAGCCTGTGTGATTTGGGGGCGAGCCGATGGGGTGCGGGTCAGGCTGTCTCCTACCTGAGGACAGCGGTTGCTTACACCTATGTGACCAAGTGCTGGAGCGTGGGTGACAGGACCCTCTTGGTGGGGACGACCAACATGGATGAGGGGGCGTACATTGGTTTCTTCGGTAAGGCCAGTGACGGGATGGTTGATATCCAGCCCATCAGTGACCTGCACAAGAGCGAAGTGTACCAGGTCGCCAACTACCTAGAGATCCCCGCATCTATCATCCAGGCTACACCTCAGGGGGACATGTACCATGGGGGTAAGGATGAGCAGATTTTCGGGTGCACCTATGACTGCGTTGAGTTGTTCTACGCGACCCATATTGGTAAGTATGTGGATTCTCCTGTGAGTGAGCAGTGGAAGCGCATTGTGGATAACATTGAGGATCTTCACCAGTACAACACGCACAAGTACCTTGGTGGTTCACCTGCCGTCCACATGGACGTGATGCCGTATGCGGGCACTTTTGGGTCGTGGTCCTATCAGAACATCATAGAGCCTAGGAACATTCTTCTGTCTCACCTGACAAGCAAACAGACACCATGACAGTGGGGAAGAAGGACTCATTGGGGGTGCCTGCTGTTCTGGGCGACCCCATGTTTCAGGCGTTCGCGGATACCCACCCGAGCAAGGATCTGGTTCGTTACGGGTACTACGACGACGGCGTGACCTCACCTGACTGGGGGCCTGCTACTACCCCCGTCCCTGTGGGTGCTGTGCGGGCGTGTGAGGTCTCTGGGCGGCCTGCTGTGCTGGTGATGACTGGTGCCATGGATCCGATGCACAAGGGTCATGCTGAGGCCCTGGAGATAGCCAGGAGGCGGTTGGAGGGGTTGGGGTTCCAGGTTGTTCACACTCACGTCGTACCTGACAGTCGTGTGTACGCGAGGATGAAGCGGCCTATGGGGGCTGGGAGCAATGAGGAGCGGGCCGCCAGCGTCAGGACACTGGGGTACGTGTGCGATGAGGACTGCATGAGACACCCTGAGAGACCGAACTACACGAGCATCCTCCTGCATATCCAGCACAAGTGGCAGCAGCATGGTGTGAGCCCAGTCGTATTCAACGTGGTTGGTTCAGACAACGCCCTGTTCGCTGAAGTGACGGCAGCATACGATCCGGCCGGTTTCGGTACCGTTGTTGTGGAAACAGGCCACCAAAAAGAATTCCCTGTGCGGGAGGATACTGACCAGAACATCCTAATATGCGACAGAGAAGGGCGAAAGTATGCGTCCATGTCGTCAACCACCGTGAGAAGCGGTAACCACAGTAGCGACTTGCCTGTCATGTACATTAAAGACGACCTCGACTACTACACCAACAACAGGCAGTTCCATGACGAACTCATTAACACACTAGAGGGCATGTACACCTCATACGGGTACCAGGTGAAGGTCGGCCACTACCGGACACAAGTCGAAGAACTGGTCAAACGCACAGCATCCAAGTACTCCCAGGAAATAGAGAATGGTGCGATCACAGTATCCTTGGATCGACATATCCCAGCACAGGTCCGGTTCCCCATACACCGACTATTCCAGTCAGACACCCTACAGAAAATGGGGTACCTCCCAGACAGGCACCTTCAAGTGCATTTAGGACAGAAGTTCATCCTGCTGGACGACGACATGGACACTGGCAACGGGATGAGATTCGTGAAGCACATCATCAGCGCCCAGGGTGGAGAAACCATCGGTGTTGAAACCATCTACCAGGACCCGGGGCGCGAGTTCGATGTTCTGGACGCTAGCGATGTCACCACCATTGGCAGCACAGGGCTCATGATCCAGTCACCTGACCTCACTAGGAGTAGGATCCCCTACCTGCACCCATTCCTTGACCTGCAACGGTTCTCCAGCGTGCCAGACAGTCAGAAAGAAGAGTTCACTCGCCAGGTCACAGGCATCCTGAAGAAACACAAGATCGGCGCATACGAGAGGTAGGGGGAGATAGAGAAACTGGGTGGCGGGCTTGTCGTTCCAGATTGAGCCCGCTACCAGGTTCGCAACATCTAGTCACCAGCCGTAGTCGATGTGACCAGCGTCCTCCCGCGACACACCGAACCGGGCCGTGAGACGATCCTCCGTGTTCCGGTAGATCGCCTCCTCGCTCGGATCCCCGTCATCTGGAGTGAAGGACGCGCTGTCCAGCCCCACCAGGTTCGGGTAGGTGTCGCTCAGTGCGGCCACCTCACCGCCCTCGTCCTCCACCATGATGGTGCACTCCCACACCGCCCCCTCTCCCCAGTTTCCGTCCTCAGGGGTGTCCGTGAAAGCGGGGCCTGACCACTTCAGGTAGAACGGCACCTCCTTCAACGAGAAGTTGCCTGTCATGACCTGGAAGATGCTTGACATCATTACTCTTTCTGCTATGCGGGTGGGAAGCGTCGTCGTTCCCTCAACTTGACAACTCAACCATATGTCCTGTTACCTTGTGGCGTCAAATCCAGATAGTGTGAACTACCCCACTTCACTAAGCGAGCACCCACTTATCTAAGAACATCAGAGGGAAGACGCGATCTTGCCGTCACCCACCGTTTCACCTGTCCTTTTTGATGACATACAGGTCAGGCCATTCGCCTTCATCATTCTCACACTGAACATATGAGTGGTTTTGCAGGTCAATGGTCTTATTGGGAAAAGTAAGTTGTTGTGCAGAAAATTTCTTCACACGAACATAGAACTCATCTACCCTCACTACATCCTCACCCGAAAAGAGGCAAGTTAAGTGACTCTCAGCAGGATGGCGGTACATTGATTTCCTGAACGGCCTTTGAGTATAGAGGGGAACACCTTCCATGATGGACGAGTTTGTGGAGATAAAATTGTCTGCATCTTCCTCAGATGTCACGTTATGCAGCGGGAAGTAACCAACCCACCTGCCGTCTTCATCCTTCCTGAATCCTGCAAACATTAGATCCATCTCAACGCTTGCGCATTCCACGTCGGGGACCA
>ERZ1645004.238-NODE-238-length-13175-cov-2.468216_pt1 | contig 13175 bp, 11 predicted proteins | sample MGYA00579304_ERZ1645004 | MGnify/ENA primary metagenome ERZ1645004 (study PRJEB40715, sample SAMN01906944) | human oral metagenome | study: EMG produced TPA metagenomics assembly of PRJNA78025 data set (Human Oral Subgingival Plaque Microbiome).
AGATACAAGCATCAAATGGAATCTGATGCTAAAAAGGATGCTCTAGCAAAAGAATCTGGATGGACTTGTCTAAGGATAAGATGGATTGATATGTATCGAAATCCTCAAAAATGGATTCAGATTGCTGTAGATTTTATAAATCCATAATGCCCTGTTGGTCTAGTCTGGTCAGGACGCCTCCCTCTCAAGGAGGAGAACACCGGTTCAAATCCGGTACAGGGTACGAAGGGTCGGCGAGACATTTTCTGAAAATGCTAGGGCAGGCTCGAAAACTGTACACAACGCCTCCGTAGCTCAACAGCAGAGCAGCGGCCTTTTAAGCCGAAGTGAGTAGGGGCAGCACCTACCGGGGGCACTATTTTCAAATGATTCGTTATAATGTGAATTATGAACGAAGATTTGAAAGTATGCGGCATTTATGGCATTTTTGACACACTTACAGAGGGATGTCTTTATGTAGGTCAGTCAAAGAACATTCATGAACGCAAGATGTCTCATTTTCGCCGCCTTCATGGTGAAAGACACCTCAAATCGTTTACAGAATGGTTTGTCAACATCAGGAAAGATGAGTCCAGACTAGACCTCAGAGTTCTTTGTAGATGCTTTGACAACGATGACATCAAGAACGAACTTGAAATCTTCTGGTTCAATGAACTTCACCCAAGATTCTACGGTGCTGTTCCATCTGTTAATAATAGATGGTCACATTCCGAGGAAACAAGGAAGAAGATTGCTAGAAGGACATGTGAGTCTGAGAGACTTGGGAAGCATTATACGTGTGCAGTGTACTACTATACATGTAAAATGTGCGACAAGTTTTTTATTCTCTCAAAAAAGAAGTCTGGAAAGCGTATCTTCTGTTCAAAGTCGTGCTCCCACGCTTATGATAAGTCCCTGAAAATGGACACTCTTGACTATAACAAGGTCAAGGACCTGTATGAATCTGGTGTCACTCAGGTGAAGATCGCTAAGATGTTTGGCGTGTCGAATGCCACTGTCTCGAAGTTCATGAGGGATAATGGCATTTCTACAGGATACAAGCGTCATGATCCTGGGTTGAAGAGGAAGTCCAGGAAGACAAGCAATGCGGATGTAGTGTAGTGGCAGCACGCGACCCTTCCAAGGTCTTAGGGCGAGTTCGAGTCTCGTCATCCGCTCCAGTCGCTTTCGGCAGTCATGCTGACACTCAGGAATACATGTGGCCTAACTCATGTTTCCTGGGGTTGACTCATCCTTTCCAGGTGTGTTAGGATACGAGTCATCAAGCCGGGCAGGGGTGCTCCTTATAAGTCCTGGCGACCATTGAGCCCAGTAACGGAAACAGTGGTTTTGGAAGATTGTCAACTACATAGTGACTCAACAATCCGCCTATAACTCAGTTGGTTAGAGTACTTGTCTCTTAAACAAGGTGTCCCTGGTTCGAGTCCAGGTGGGCGGACGATCACCATAGCACCAGGTTTTGACGTGGCCGGTGCTGCCTCATCTAGTTTAATGACAGAACACCGCGTGCTCACACATGCACGGGGAAGACAGGTTTGATTCCTGATTGGGGTTGTCGTTTGTGATTCAGGCTTTTGTGGGATTAGTATGTGTGCACCCCTTAGGCTTGCACGTCAATCTTCGGAATGTAGCTCAGGTGGTAGAGCGCTCGCTTTGGGAGCGAGAGGTCCGCGAGTTCGAGTCTCGCCATTCCGACTGGGTGAACCGGAAGAAACTCGTCCGCGGCATGGGTTTTCTTTCACATAGGAGTTGCTGTCAGCACTTGTGGACGCACAGTGTGCGGGTGACCGAATGAATATGGTGAGTGGCTGTAGTTTAATGGCAGAATGCTTGGAAAAGAGGACAAGGTTCGATTCCTTGAAAAGCCAGCCCAATTTTCTTGGTAGTGTGTGCCGAGCGGCGAAGGCAGCAGGCTGTAAACCTGTTACATTGGAAACACCGGGGGTTCGATTCCCTCCACTACCACTAACTATGCAAGAATCTCACGCAAAATTGGCTACCCGCGTGTGAACAGTGAGGGTTCGACTCCCTCGTCGAGTGTTAGCCGACTCGGGGCGGTTCCCTGGTGCTTGCATGGTTTCTTGGGGATGTGGCGCAATTGGTAGCGCGCCTGCTTTGCAAGCAGATGGTTGCGGGTTCGAGTCCCGTCTTCTCCACTACCTTTCGGTGAATATTCCGTGAGGGTGAACATCTTTCAGAAGGGAAAGAGCAGTATGGATCGCAAGCAGGCTCTGGAAGTTTTGGCAAGGGATTTCTCTGCTGGCAACACTGAGTGTGATGCCGATGAGTATATGTCGCTCGCAGAGGCATTCGATGACTATGGGTTAGATTATGAAGATGACAATGATGGCACCATTGATGGTTTTGCTAATAGTTTGCGCACTCTAGCCCGATCGATTCAGCCTAGTCAGAGCGAAATTGATGAGGCTGTTAAGGTTCTTTCTTCTTGACGAAAGTCTTCCTGTATTATGCTTACATTTGATGATTTGTGGTAGGTGTGGTGCAGGTTTGCTCGTTTAGCTCAGTTGGTCAGAGCCGCCGGTTTACGCCCGGTGTGATGTAGCGGGGGTTCGAATCCCTCAACGAGCACTTTTTGCCGGTGTAGCCAAGTGGTAAGGCGCCTCTCTCATAATGAGGTCATCGCTGGTTCGATTCCAGCCATCGGTACTTATTCCCCCTTGGTGTAGTGGCAGCACGACCGACTTTGGATCGGTTAGCCTAGGTTCGAGTCCTGGCGGGGGAGCGGCGCTGTGGCGTGCTTTTTGGGGTGCGTGTTGGCGTTCTTTGCCTCTTAGTGTAATTGGTAGCACGACTGATTCTGGTTCAGTTATTCTAGGTTCGAGTCCTGGAGGGGCAGCGATGTGAGGTGGTTTTTAACTGGTGCTGGTGGGCCTAGTGTTTTCAGGTTTTTGCTGAGTGTGACCTGGATGGCGCGACGTTTTGTTTGCACCACATTACTATGCTGTCTCATATTCTCCCAGTTTGCCTGACACTGGGGTCTAGTGAGTTGGGCGCCTAGCGTAGAGACCGTCCCGTTGGTAGGGCGGCGAGCCGGTTGTCATGAAGCCGGTACTTTTGCTCACGGGTTGCGCTAGTTGCCGGGCATTGGTGGCCTTTTGCTTGGTTTTGTGGGAAGTGGTGGAAGTTGGACGTTCTGCTGCGTTTTTGTTTTCTGGTGTCGCCTACTCTTGCGAAACTTCCTCCTCTCTTGCGGGAGTGGGTGGCGCCGGAATGTGCAGATGTGGTGTTAATGGTAGCACGCGACCTTGCCATGGTTGTAGAGCGGGTTCAAGTCCCGTCATCTGCTCGGAGTTCATGGAGATGTGTAGTGGTCCGGTTACTTCATATTTGGGTTATGTATTGCACCGGATTACGTCTTTTCTCTCTGTGCCTCTTTCCTCAATCCTGCCGCGTTCTTGTGGTGGGGTTATTCCGGGTGACGCTATTGGCTTTTAGCGGGTGATCTCCAAAGTCACTGTCATTGGGGTTCGATTCCTCCACCCGGGGCGGACTACCTATGGTCTGACATTGTTGGGTGTTTGATGATCGTGGGTCCTTTGGGGATGTAGCACAACTTGGTAGTGCACCCGCTTGGCTTGCGGGAGGTTACGGGTTCGAGTCCCGTCGTCTCCACCATGGGTTCTGGCCTCACCCTTAGCGCCTTTCGTACAGGTGCTTGAAACAGGTGACGCTTTTCGGGAGTGTCACTTTGTGGGGCTGTGTGCTGGCGCCAGGGTGGGTGGCCGAGTAGCGGGACTTGTAATCCTGTGAAGCGGGTAGCGCTTGCCGATTGTGGCGGGCGTCCGGCTGAGGTAGTACGACATTCCGTCCTGGTGCTGACATGCTTTAAAACGATGTGCTTTTCACTATCTGGCTGAGTAGCATCACAGGCACCTTGGGTTGCTCCAAGAATTGTTCTGCGGCGTGAAGCGGGACGCCTCTTCCTTAAGAAGAGGGTGTGCAGGTAGTCCGACCGAAAGTGCTGCAAAGATGACTATTCTTTGGTCGTCTTTGACTTATGGTGTGAGCACACTGACCTTGAACATGTTGGGTTGGTGGCGCAGATTCGACGTCTGCCTCCAGGGCTGGTTTCGAGCAGGCACAGATAGTGTGCATGATAATGTCAGCAGGAACACAGACAGGAGATCAAGTATGAGCGAAGCAGAGAAGACTGCCCTCAGTGAGGCCGAGAAGACTGCAATCAGTGATGCGATTGGGCTTGCTCTTAGTAAGATGTCAATGAGTGACATTCATCGAATGCTGCATGAGCAGAACATGGACGTTAAGAGGATTGTTCAGTCACACTCCGCAAGTTGAGCCAAATTATCCATAATGCTTCCTGGTTACATCACATGTTAGATAGTAGGTTAGGTTTATGTGTTGACTACTATCTTTGGTGGTGACTGGTTGTGTCCAAGGTTCATATTCGTCCTGACACGCATGAGATTGAACGTTGTCGTGCTGTGACTGGTCCGTGTAGTTTCGGGACCTGCTACGACTTCATGGATGAGGCCAGACAGGCACGTCAGGACATTCTCTTGCAGGAAGCGAAAGATATGTATGGCGATAACTGTGTCACACCATATGACATGAATCTCCCCACTGGTGTTGACGGTGTTCTGAAAGACCTCAGGGATGTTGGTAACCCTCTAGTCGTTGGTGGTGCTGTTCGTGATTCTCTGAGCGGGTACCCTAGTAAGGATGTTGACATAGAGGTTCATGGCTCCAGTATTGGCTCCATCATTAAGCACCTGAAAGAACAGGGATACCATGTTGATGAGGTGGGCAGACAGTTTGGGGTACTCAAAGTCTCCAAGGGTGGGGTGAAGAACCTTGACGTGTCTATCCCCAGGCGTGAGAACCGTGTCGGTGTCGGCCATAAGGCGTTCACGGTCGAGTTCAACAAGGACATGAGTGTTTCTGAGGCGGCCGAGAGAAGAGACTTCACGTTTAACGCGATCATGTACGACCATCACAGGGGCGTGATCGTTGACCCAACTAATGGTGTCAGCGATTACCGTAACCGGGTGATGCGTGCGGTCTCTGACAGGTTCCGTGAAAACCCCTTGCGTGTCCTCAGGGGCTTCCAGTTCGCCGCAAGGTTCGGCATGCGCTACGACGAGGACACAGCCAGCATGTGTCGAACCATCCGGGGCGAGTACAGTGACCTGTCTGTGGAGCGTGTACGTGAAGAGTTCAACAAGTTCTTCACCAAGGGTGAGGACTACAGTTCTGGCGTGAAGGCTCTTCAAGACTCTGGTTGGAATGACATTGAGCCAGGTTTGCGAGAGTCACTGAGAAGTAGTCGAACTGTGAATGCTCTCAACAACCTCACTAAACTTGGCTCCAGTCAGCGCCCTGTTATTGGTGCCGCTATCATTCTCAAAGGTATCCCCGCTCGTCCCGATAGGGAGAACTTCGCTAGGGTTGCCACAATGAGTAAGAGCGACACCACACAGGCTCTAGCCCTCAGTGAGTTAGGGCACTCTGACATGTGTGACGACTATACACTCAGAAAGACCGCTCTGGTACTTGCCAGGAAAGGGACCTCGTATAGGCAGGTTCGTGCACTAGCGAAAACCTATGGTGACAGCAGGATGGTGTCAGCCGCCAACAAGGCAATCAAGATGGGTATGGGCGACAAGCCCGCACCTGACCTTGTTGCCGGGAAAGACATCCTCTCCAGGACCAGCCGGAGGCCAGGGAAGTGGCTTGGTGATCTGTTGAGCCAGGTGCGTGAAGCCCAGTACAAGGATGAGGTAACTAGCCGACCCCAGGCGCTTGATCTCGCGCAGAGGCTCATCAACAACCGGGAAGAGAACTAACCCACACTGCAACCTGTGTGGACTCATTATCTGTCAGGTGTGACAGTCGGCACACAAACACGCACTTGACACTCACCTGGTGGCGGTGGTACACTAGGTCATGTACTCAGGAAGTTAGAGAAGCAAGGTTCTTGAACACTGAGTGCACACAATCTCATACACACGTGGTTTTCTCACCACACTGTTCCTTCATAAGAGGGGCAAGTCATGGTGAAGCGTGTGTTTGCGGACATGGCTCAGTTGGTAGAGCACCTGGTTCCCATCCAGGAGGTCGCGGGTTCGATCCCCGTTGTCCGCTCGCTCAGGTGGCGGAATGGTATACGCGCTGCCTTGAGGTGGCAGTGGGCTGTAAGGTCCATGCAGGTTCGACTCCTGTCCTGAGCACTTGACAAACCCCAGAAGTGTAGGCTTTCTCTTACTTCTTGTGGAATAGGAGAGGACCAGGGTTCGAGTCCCTGGCTGAGAAGGCTAGTCCTTCCAGTGGTGTATCGGGTTAGCACGTTAACGTCAGAGGGGGCCGCTTTTTCTCTGGGGTTTGTCACACAACTCGCCTGACCCCTCTCACTGTCGTGTGACCATGTGGTGGCACAGTTATAGTGAGGAGGGGTGCACTCACACTGTAGAGAACAAGTTTTCTTGGTGTGGGTGTTTCTGGTTTCGTCGCCAGTTTAGGTACGAAGGCGCAGATGCGTAGTGGTAGGTTACTTCACATTGATTTGCACTCAATCCCAAAGCCTGCTGCGGCTGGTTCTCTGCGTCTAAAATTTACGAAGTGGACTCAAAGCCAGCCTGGGTCATGAAGCCATCATAGTCTCAAGGAAGGGTGAGCAAAATGGCAAGGATGAACACGAAGAACGCTGTCGCAAAGAACAATGCGTCTTCTCCGGTCAAGACCCGTAAGAGCGGCAAACGAGTCACCACAGCCGAAGGCGGTACAGGGTGGAAGCGCACCGCTAAGGGCGAGTTATTTCTCGCTGCGGTCACGAGCCTGAACGAGGACACGTTCTATGAGTCCGCTGAGGCTCGCCAGGAGCGTGTCGCTAAACTTGTGTCCAAGGTCGCTAAGGACGGCGAGTGGGTTCTCGGCCTAGTCGGGTGGCTCCGTCGTGACGCTGGCCTCAGGGCCGTTCCTGTAATGGTTGCCGCTGAGGCTGTCCACTACCGTCTCAGCAAGAGCATGAATGGCCTCAACCGCGAGATTGTTCGTGCCTCCATTGGTCGCCTGGACGAGACCAGTGAGTTCATTGCCTACTGGCTGGAGCGTTTTGGACGCAAGATCCCGTCTGCTGTCAAGCGTGGTATTGGTGACGCCTTGAACGACCTACTTAACGAGGGTTCGTACCTGAAGTGGAGTGGTCGCGCGTCTCGTGGATCCGTTTCCTTGGGTGACGTTATTAACCTGACTCACGCCAAGCCGAAGGATGAGCACCAGTCCGCCCTGTACCAGGTTGTTCTTGATCGTCAGTACGGTGCTGAGGAGGATCTGAGTACACTGCCTGTCATGAAGGCTCGTCAGGAGTTCCTGTCCATACCGGTTGACAAGCAGATCAGGGATCTGTCTGGTAAGAATGCTGACAAGGTTATCAGGTCTGCACGACTGACTCACGAGGTTGTTGCTGGTTCTATTGGCAAGATTCCGGCTAAGGTCTGGAAGAACCTGATTCCGCACATGGGGTACACCGCTTTGCGCATGAACCTCAGGCGAATCAGCGAATCCGGTGTTAGCCTTGACGTAATCGACGAGATCAACAAGGTACTCCGAGACAAGGAGAAGGTTGCTCGCGCCAAGGTCATGCCGATTGACTTCCTTCGTGCCTACAGGAATGCTCCACTAGACTTCCATGCCGCACTCCAAAGGGGAGCGAACGGGGTCCTGGACAACATTCCAGCACTGAAGGGGCGCACGCTAGTCCTACTGGACCGCTCGGGCTCAATGGGAGACTACCTGTCCTCCAAGAGCCAGATCACCAGGCAGGACGCAGCCAATGTCTTTGCGGCAGCCCTGGCACTACGCTGCGAGGATGTTGACGTGGTTGCTTTTGACACCAACAGTCAGAAGGTCCACATCACTTCCAAGGATCTGTTGAAGGTTGTTGAGAATGACATGCCGAATTCTCGTGGTGGAACCTACACCGCCCGAGCATTCAGAGAGCACTACAACAGCCACGACAGGGTTATCGTCCTCACAGACGAGCAGACGTCCATGTCCTCATACTGGACGGGCGGAGAGAGTCTTGACGAGGCTCTGGATGCTGGACTGAAGAAGGGCGCAACAGTGTTCACCTGGAACCTAGCCGGGTACACTGCCGCACACAACCAGTCCAAGGATCGCCGCTGGACCTTCGGTGGGCTTACTGACAAAGGCTTCCAGATGATCCCCTTACTGGAGAAGGGTGTGTCTCAGTCCTGGCCCTGGGAGAACTGAGACAGAAACAGAACGTGACTGCTATCACACCATCATCAGTTGACATCAGTCTTCTGTCAGTGGTAGAGTAGTCATCATCAAGCCGGTCGGAGAGAACAGGATGAGGCCAGGCGGGGAACCGAGCAACCCCTTGTTCTCTCTGACCGGTAGCAAGCCGGAGTGGTGAAATGGTAGACACGCCAGGTTTAGGTCCTGGTGCCTTCGGGTGTGAGGGTTCGACTCCCTTCTCCGGTACCAAGTGCAACATGCGCTAACAGACAGAGGCGCATGCGCTTGAACCACAACTACATAGCGTAAGATATAGATTTCATGCTGGATTGGCGGAATGGTAGACGCGCTCGCTTCAGGTGCGAGTACCCATAAAGGGCGTGAGGGTTCGACTCCCTCATCCAGTACGATGATGAGACCACAGTCACACCAACAAGTGTTGACAAGTGTCCGCAAGGAACGCTACAATAGGTCCCGTCAAACAGACATGGGAACGAGCAGATCACTCGTTTGCTTTCGGCTGATCCCCGAAAGACGTGCGTAAATCCTCGCACGGTTGTGTACATGGCGTCCGTAATCAAAGGGGGCGGTGGAAGGCCAGCAGGGCTGGTCACAAGCCGCCCCTGGAGAAATAAGGGAAGAGGTTCGACTCCTCTTTACACAGCGATGGCAGCACCAAACAAAAGGGGCCTGCCACAACAATAAATACATCTCTCCGTTCGTCTAGCGGCCAAGGACACTGGACTTTCAATCCAGCAACGCGGGTTCAAATCCCGTACGGAGGACCATCTCAACTCAATAGAGAAGAGCCCCACCAGAGTCACTGTCACACAGGATGATGGCAGTAAGGTGGGAAACAATGCCCTGGTGGTGGAATGGTAGACACGGCGACCTCAAAAGCCGCTGCCGCAAGGCGTGAGGGTTCGACTCCCTCCTGGGGCACAATGATCCAAAACACAATCGTGAGACACCATCACAAAAGTGATGCAAGCAACATGGATCAAACTCGACAAGGCCAACCTGAAGGTGCTACAATAGAAGCACAAGATGAGAAAACTTGTCGAGAAAAACCGAATAAGGATTTGTTCATTGCCTGTGTATCTCCGCCGACTCCTAATCGGTAAGGCAGTAATTGGATGATGCGGGTTCGACTCCCGTCACAGGCTCGAATTCAAGTAAATGTGATGATTTTCTTCTTGCATTAACTTGAATTAAAACAAAAAACAATGCCCCAGTACCAGTGTAGGCTTCTACCCTATGAACTGTAATGGATGATGCGGGTTCGACCCCCGTCTGGGGCTCTATTCCAGAGAGAATATAGTCTCTGGACATGCCCCCATAGCTCAATAGGTTAGAGCAGCGGCCTTATACACCGTTTCGTGCCTGATAAGCACAAGGTTCTGGGTTCGAGTCCCAGTGGGGGTACTCAGTGTAAATTGCGTTATAATGTAGACAAAACTACCTCACGTTGTCTATTGAAGGTGCGCAATGATAGAGTACGATGAAGACCTTATTTACATTAAAGATGACGACAATGAGGGCGTCAACTGGAAGGGTCTTTCTGCGAAAAGTAGCAGGCGCATAACTGTTCGATGTGTCAAGTGTGATGGTATTTGGAATACTAGACCTAGGGAACTATCCTACAATAGGACAAATTGCCCACATTGTCGGATGATCAAAAAAGCAGAATCCTCAAAAGTATCAACTGAGTATTATGAGATTCTTTTTCCAATGCTCTTAGATAAAGTCGCTCTTAATGGTAGGGGCGATAGTTCTGGGTGCGCGATTGATGTTCTTTGTCCTGTATGTCATAAAGCATTCAGGGTTACTCTAAAGAAGGCGATAGAGAGGCTAAAGGCCCACACTCCCCTGTGTTTAATTTGTCACCCAAGAAAAGGTGGGAAAACGGGGGAGTTGTTTAAATACAACCATCAAGATATGTTGTCTAGAATCAAGGGCGAGATACCTGAAGAAGACTTTCTGCTGGCGACTTCAAGGAAGTTTACTTTTAAATATGATTGCGGGCATTATTCACTGTCAACACCTAAGAGGTTTATCAAAAACCACTCATTGTGTTGCGAGTGTAAGAATCTCCTAAAGCCAGAGAAGACCTCATATGATATTCACAAAGCCATATGTTCAAAATGCAACAATACTTTTGAAATCGCATACAGATACTTTCGTTCTAATACTAGTAAGCATAACGGTCTTTACATTTGCAAAATCTGCGCCTCCTCCAATGGTATCCGTCTTTCTGAGAAGTTGAGGGGGCCCGAGTTTGCTCATGTGTTTTGGAGTGAGAAGAACGATTTTTCTCCTGATGACATTACTGCTTCGTCTGGACGTCGTGTGATTCTTGAGTGTGTGAGGGGTCATGAGTGGTCTCCTTTTGCGTACGCGATTGGTGGTTGCCCTCGGTGTGCGCAGTTGGCTCTGGTATCTAGGGAGGAGCAGAGCCTTGTTGACTTTGTGCGTTCTCTTGTGGGCGAAGATAGTGTGAGGACTAGTGTTCGGGATGTGATTCCTCCGAAGGAACTTGATGTCTATGTTCCGTCTAGAGGTGTTGCTGTGGAGTTTAATGGGATGTATTGGCATTCTGAGGAGAATGGTAAGCATAGGGGTTATCATTTTGATAAGTGGCTTGCTTGTAGGGACAAGGGTGTCACTTTGATTTCTGTATGGGAGGATGATTGGCTATATAGGCGGGGTATTGTTGAGCGTGTGATTGAGTCTACTCTTCTTGCCGACAAGCACTTCTCTCATGGTAATCATGACGCACCACAGTCTTTCTCTGTTCGGAAAGTTGTTACTCCATCTGTTGACACCCTCAATTTCATTAGTGCCTATGGCTTGTTTGAGCAGCAGTGTCTTATGGATAGTGCGTCGTTCTTTGTTGTGTGTAGGGGTGACTCAGGAGGCCTGGTTTCTGTGTCGGGTGTGCTTGAGGGGCCTGGTTTTGTTGATGTTCAGTCGCATGTTTGTATTCCTGGGTTTGAATGCTCTTTGTCCAGCGTTATCGGCTTTCTGAAGACAGATGGTGCTGAGGTAGGCGTTTTGGAGTGTAATGACTATCCTTTGTTGTCGCAGCATACTTTAGAGAGTGCTGGTCTTTCTTGGTCGCGTGTTGTGGATTCTGCTAGGAGGAGTGTTCTTTATGCTCATAACAGGTATTTCAGGGGTTCCAAGTGTGATGTAGATGATGTGGTGCATGTGTGGAACTCTGGCTACACCTTGTGGTATGGTTGAGTCATCACATCGATAGGGTTCTAGGGTGTCTCCTGCTTGGGTTTGGTGTCACTCTAGGGTCTTAAGTGACATCGTTTGTTGGTGTGTTGACACTTGTTGGGCTGGTGTGTTATCATTGTCTTGCCGGACTAGTTTGAATGGCACAACGCTTCCTTGGTAGGGATGAGGTACCGGTTCGATTCCGGTGTTCGGCTCTGGTTTTTGGTGCGTGGATTTGAGCACTTGCGGGTTGGTAGGGTTTGGTAACCTTGTTGGGTCTTCTCAGGTGTTGGATTGGAGAGGGTTGTGGTGTCACGTCTTGGTGGTTTGTTGCGGAATGCTGTCACTGTTGTGGCAAACACCACTTGACGCAGTGTTGACATAGCGACCTCGTCTGCTCTATACTATAGGTTATTGAGGGGCCAGTAAGGATAAACTTTCAGGTCAACTCACGCCTGTGGTGACACTTGATACCCTTAAGTGTCACTGAACCTCTTGTTGATGACACTTAAACACGTAAGGTGTCACCACATTGCCCGGCTAGTTTAGTGGTCAAAACACTTCCTTGGTAAGGAAGAGATGCCAGTTCGATTCTGGTGCTGGGCTCCAGTATCTCATCCCATACACGCCCCTGACCCTTATGGTCTCATGCTGCCCCTTGTGGTAGTAGGGTTTGTGCGGGTTAAAGGTACGCTGCCGGATTAGTTCAACTGGCTAGAACGGTCGCCTCGTAAGCGACAGGAGCGGGTTCGAGTCCCACATTCGGCTCCACATTGTTCTTCCGGTCTCTTCATTGTGGAAGGGGCCGGTTTTGTTGTTTCTTGTATTCTCGTGGGCGGAATCGGGCTACTGCTACCGTCTCCCTGCCGCCTAACCCATGCGGGCTTTGCTGGAGGGTATCGTGTAGGGCACCCTGGGTGTTTAGGTCCTTGCCTATCTGCTATTCCAATGCATATAGCAAGTATGCGGGCAGATAAGGACGCACCTAGTTATGGATATTGTGAAGCCAGTTGGTTATGACGTGACAACCCCAGACAGGCGCGACCTCCCAGCATGGTATCTGACACTGATGCCATACGCTCTGAAGGCGTGTTTTGTTGTATCCAAGCATGAGGACGTAGACTCGTCGTTCTACTATATGACAGCACCCGACAGGAACCTCTGGGATCCGGTGTTCTCCACCCTCACTGAGACTGTGGACTTCCTGAGACGTTACGACACTGGCTTCTACCTAGACAACTCCTGTGGCAGAAGGGAACAGGGGACCTTCCTGGACTGGTCGGATTATGGGCGCATCCAGGCTGTTCGCCACCGCACCGCATGGTTCACGCAACGTATTGCCTGCCAGTACGTTATCAACCCGGAGGACTATCAGGCGTCCAGTGACTTTGTAAGGAATCACCCAGCCTTATGGAGGCTGCGGGCACCCTCCACAAGGATCAACCCAGGCTCGGCTGTCTCACTCCCCACCGCTGACCCAATCCTCATCCAGGAGACCAACGACGGGCTTCATACTGCGGGTATTACTGAGTTGGCTGCACTGGAGTCAGCGGTGATAATGGCTAGTGACCTATGTGCCAGTGACATACCATCTGGGGTAGGTGTTACCGCTGAGGATGCTGTGACAGGTCTAGCGGCAAACATGGCAGCAGTGTTCGACCATGAGGGTAACCTCAGAATGTAGTAGAGGCTCGACCTGTCCACCCCTCTGC
>ERZ1645004.247-NODE-247-length-12924-cov-3.453726_pt1 | contig 12924 bp, 12 predicted proteins | sample MGYA00579304_ERZ1645004 | MGnify/ENA primary metagenome ERZ1645004 (study PRJEB40715, sample SAMN01906944) | human oral metagenome | study: EMG produced TPA metagenomics assembly of PRJNA78025 data set (Human Oral Subgingival Plaque Microbiome).
GCCCCCGGGCCCCCCCCCCCGGGTTAACCCCCGCCGGCCAGCACGACCATATCCGCGACTCGGTGATTCCCACCTTCCTGCACTATAACCTGCCGCTGATCGTGTCCGGGTGGGTGGCAGCCATGGTGCTTTAGTTGATCTCTAGTTGATGCAGCGTGGTCCGTTGCCGCCGGCATCAATGGTGGGGGAGGCGCTGTTTTTATCCATGGCAGTGCCCTCCTGACCGACCACGCCCGCCCCGGAGCCACTACTGTCGTCGGCGCTGGTGGGGCCAGCATAGTCTGCGGCGAGAACGACAGTGATAGTGCCATTGGTGAGCGTGGCGTCGGCAACAACCGGGAGTCCGCCTAATTCTTGGGCGATCGCTGCCGCTTCCTCGTTGGTTTCTTGCGGCGCCAAGACCTGCGACTGGCTGTAGGTGCCCACCTCGGCGTTGCCGGTATCGCCGACCGTGTAGCCGGCGCTCTTGAGGACGCTTGCCACGGTGGTGGCCAGCCCGGTGGTCCCCGAGGCGTTGAGTACCGTCACTGTCGAGGTTGCTGCGGGCTGCGCCGACGTGGTGGCGGCCGCGGTGGAGCTGCCCAGGTTCTCGTTGCCGCCTAGGAGCTGGTCGAAGAATTTATGCACCTGGCGGGGATCCACCGTCACCACAGATTCACCATTGTCGCCCGTGCCGTCAATAGAGGTCACGGGGATGGTATTGAATTTCACATTGCCGCCGGTCAGGTTAGACATTTGCACCGCCAGTTGGGAGAGGTCCCAGTTGCTGTCGAGGGTGAGTGACCGCTTGGCGGCGTCCTGGAGCTTCAGCAGCGTACCGCCCTGCAACATGTTGGTCGAAAGTATCTTCGAAACCAGGGAGGCCATGTAGGCCTGCTGCCGCACGATGCGGTCTAGGTCGCCGCGCGGTAAACCATGCCGTTGCCGCACGAACGCCAACCCCTGCGCCCCGTTGAGGACTTGCCTGCCGGCGGGGAAATTCGCCCCCGAAAACTCGTCGTTGACCGGGGCGTTGAGGCACACCTCGACCCCGCCCACGGCGTCGGTAAGCAGCACGAACCCCACCAGGCCGACCTCTGCGTAGTGGTCCACGCTAATGCCAGTCAGGTCGGAGATGGCATTGATGAGCCCGCGCTGGCCCGCGGCCTTAGCCTTGCGCTCCAAGCTGGGGCCCTCTTTCTCCCCCTCGGCGAGGAGTCGCTCCTTTTCGATGGCCTTGTGGCCGGAGTATACGCCATTGATTTTGGTGTTCCCGATGTCATCATCGTGAATATAGGTGTCGCGGGGGATAGAGATCGCAGTTGCCGATGACCCGTCGTTGGGGATGCGGATCACCATGATGGTGTCCGTGTTGTCCGCCTCCTCGTCGCCGGCGTGGAGCATTGCTATTTCTTCTGGGGTGAGGGGGTTGCCCTGCGCATCCGTGCGAGAATCATTGCCTACGAGCAAAACATCCATGGCGCCGTCGGGGGATCCGGCATTAAGCGGTATTGATGGCGAATCTATTTTTGGTATGAGGAAATACCCCACCCCGGCCACCACCAGCATGATGGCAGACAGCAGCGCAATAAGCGCCTTGACGGCGGGCGGGCCCTGCTGTCTAACGGCGGGGCCAACATTCGACCTAGATGACGAATTACGGGAATTACGGTGATGGGACGTAGCACTCATACTGATACCAGGGTAACCAAATAGCCAGGGCTAGACCATGAGCTACCCACAGGTGTCGCCGTGGATATAGTGAAATCATGGTAGATATGACGGAATCCGATAACATGTTCGAAACGATAGATGATGTGTATTGGCGTGCGACGGTTGGGGATATCATTGCCGCGCACTCCGACCCGCAGCACCCCCTTCAAGCCCTTGACCCGCAACGCTTTACGACGGTGCATCGCCAGGTCACCGAGCTGCTCACCAGGGTTGCCACCACCATGGGTCGGTTTCGCCTCCGGGACCAGGTGCCCGTGCGCCCACCCGGCCACCAGGTGGCCGCTACGGCTTCCGACACATCAGCCCTGGATCTAGTCGGCCAGCTGCGCGCCGACATTCGTAACCTGCGCACCCCGCATGACCGCTCGGAAATGAGCCGGCTCATGTCCCAGCATTCGGCCACTATCGACGTGCTGGCCCGCACCATCCGTGCCGCGGACGCCGACCATGCGCTGGCGCTCAAGGAAAGCGAAATCCGCAGGCTCCAAGCCCAGCGGCGGGAGCAGGCAGCTCGGCGAACCGTCCGATACTATGCGGCAGCCAGTCTTATCCTCGGGATCGTGGTGGTAGTGATGTGGCTGGGGTAGCTCGCTGGTCACCTTTCGGGATAATTGCTAACGTGTAGCGAGTAACGCCAATGTGCCACCCCACGTTTTTTCTATTTCGGCTATGGCAGCTAATGCTGTTTCGAGGGAATAATTCTCGGGAATGAGAGCTCTTGGTGGGCAGGAAGGAACATTTGGCGTGGAATGAAGCAGGTCGGTAAATTCCTCCCGCATTGTCGTCACGCTCAATATTTCCTGGGAGCGCACATTAGCGGGCAGGTTCCGCCGTGCCTCTTTCCATGCTTTTCCTCGGCTGAGTTCCGACAGTTCGATAGAATCTTTATCCCTGTAGAAATCGACCACACTTTCTATGGTACGTCGCTCGGTAGTCGTCAAGTTTGTGGAATCGCCGCCTGGCTTGCTTCGATCGCGCAGAGCAACAGGGATGGGGCCGTTCGCCCATGCCTGCAACGGTTCCTGGAACAACGGGCAACCGGCCCAAGCGAGCTTCCACCCTTGGGAAAAATAGCAGAGTTTATAGAGCTTCATTGTGTCCACGGTTGGAACTAACTCCGTGATGTATTGACCCACGTCGTAAACATTTGCCATTGCTCAAACTCCTTTCCCACTGTGCTGTTATGTGGTCAGTCTAGTGTTGAATAGACTCCATGCACTAGACAAGCAGGGTCATGATGACTATGGGCAGGTTATTGGCAATATGCAGCAGGCTTGACAACACAACATTACGGCCGGACAGCACATAGACCAGGCCAAGTCCCAGGCCGGTGGCGGTGAAACTTATAGCATTAATCCACTCGGATGCCACCAACGAATATATGTGGAACATGCCAAACAGCACGCTCGACACCATCAGCGACATCCAGGTGGGGGCGTGCTTCCCGAGGGAACCAATGAGGAACTGGCGGAAAAACAACTCCTCTACTATCGGCGCCACAATCCCGATATATATCATGGGCAGAATCAACCGAACCAGGCTTGCCCGGGGCTGAGACAACTCGCCGGTGTTTTGCGGGTCGGCGAGAGCAACACCGAAATAGTCGAAAAGGTATTGGGTGAGATACCCGACCGCCACGGTCAGGGCCAGGATCCCCAGGTAGCCACCAACCACCATGGCGAACGATCGGGCCCGATGCTGCCACGCCCGACGGGCGGCCTCGGCCAGCACCCGGTGGTAGGCCACCAGGGCGGCAATAACCACCACAACATACACGCCAGGCATGACCACGCTTGGGAGAACCGACCCCAGCAGCGGCCTCGACGCATAACCCAGCACAAAAACCCACGTGGCTATCGTGGTGACATAACTCCGATCACTGACCATGCCCAAACGATACGCCGCATCCGACCACCCCAACGCGCGGGTGTGCCTATCCGGTCGGTCGTCGGAAAGGCACGAAAAAACCAACGATGGCAGGTTCGCCACCGTTGGTCACCGCGTCGAAAAGCAAACTAGCAGTCGAAATACAGTTCGAACTCCTGCGGTGTGGGGCGCAACCGCACCGGATCAATCTCGTGATCGTACTTCAACTTGATATACGTATCAATCAGATCCTCAGTAAACACCCCATTATCAGTCAAGAAGTCATGGTTATCCGCCAACGCCGTTAACGACTCCTCCAACGAACCCGGGGCCTGCGGAATCGAAGCAGCTTCCTCCGGCGGCAACTCATACAAATCCTTATCCACCGGTGCGTGCGGCTCAATCCGGTTCTTAATACCGTCCAAACCAGCCAACATCATCGCCGCAAACCCGAAATACGGGTTCCCCGACGGGTCCGGCGCCCGGAACTCAATCCGCTTCGCCTTCGGATTCGAACCCGTGATCGGAATCCGCACTGCCGCCGACCGGTTCCGCTGCGAATACACCAAATTAATCGGCGCCTCAAACCCCGGCACCAACCGGTGATACGAATTCAACGTCGGGTTCGTAAACGCCAACACCGCCGCCGCATGGTGCAAAATGCCACCAATATAATAACGGGCGATATCCGACAGCCCCGCATAACCCGACTCGTCATGGAACAACGGCTTCCCATCCTTCCACAACGACTGGTGCGCATGCATGCCCGAACCATTATCACCAGCCAGCGGCTTCGGCATAAACGTTGCCGTCTTCCCATGCCGGAACGCCACATTCTTAATAATGTATTTAAACGTCTGCAAATCATCCGCAGCATGCAGCAACGTATTGAACTTATAGTTGATCTCCTGCTGACCCCCACCAACCTCATGGTGGAACCGCTCTAAATCAAACCCACACTCCAACAACACCTGGACCATATTATCCCGCACATCTTCCGCCTTATCGTACGGCGGCAACGGGAAATACCCGCCCTTCATCCGGGTCTTATAGCCCAGATTCGGCTCCCCATTGAGCTCATGCTTCTTCCCCCGATTCCACCAGCCCTCAACCGAATCCACCTCATAGAACCCGGCATGCGCATCCGTGGAATACCGCACCGAATCAAACAGGTAAAACTCGGCCTCCGCACCAAAGAAACACGTGTCCGCAATCCCCGTCGACGCCAAATACTCCTCAGCCTTCAACGCCACCGTCCGCGGATCCCGGCTAAACGGCTCCTGCGTAAACGGATCCACCACAAAAAACTTGATATTCAACGTTTTCGCCGCCCGGAACGGATCCACCTGCGCCGTCGCTAAATCCGCAATCAGATTCATGTCCGACTCGTCAATGCTGGTAAACCCGCGAATAGACGAACCATCAAAAGCTAAACCATCAGTCAACGCGTCTGCATCAAGAATATGGGCCGGGATAGTGAAATGCTGTTCCGTGCCGGGCACATCAGTGAATCGAATGTCAATGAACTCGACATTCTCGTCTTGAATAAACTTCAGCGCCTCATCGGCGGAATGAAAGGCCACGATTACTCCTCAAAAAATTCTGGCAGTACCACCCCATGGTAACCTATTTTCTATAGTGCGACCAATAAAATATTTGGCCTTATCGCCGCCAGTTAAAGAATAATCCCCAAAACAGCTACATTATTAACCATGGCAAAACGTGACCGCAGCACTGGCCGCACCTGGCTCGACGGCCCAACAATCCCCGCCCCCTACGACGACGACACGCCCGCCAAATGGCCCGGCGAAAAACTCGGCCTTCCCCAAACCGGACCCGGCGCCCTCGCATCCGTCGCCCGCCGCGCCGGGGGAGTGGCCATCGACTGGGTAATCTGCTGGATCATCGCCGGATTCCTCCACATGTTCACCACCTACCTTGGTGACACCGCCACCTTAACCCTCATGCTGTTCGTGATCCTTGGCATTATCAGCGTTGCCCTATTCGCCCGCACCCCCGGCCAGGCGCTGCTCGGCATGGGGGTGGCCCGCGTCGACCAGCGTGACCAGCGGGTTGGCTTCGCCCGGGCCGCGGCCCGCACCCTGCTCACCATTTTTGTGCTCCCCGCCGCCATGGTCGACACCGACGGGCGCGGCATGCACGACCGTGCCACCGGCACCGCGGTCATCCTCGGGTGATCGGCGCTTATAGGCGGTTCCCTCGGGAGGGCGTCGGCAAGCCTACTTGCCCTTGTTCTGCCGTTCCGCGTGCCGACGTGCCCGCCGGTTCATGCCCGACATCTTTGCCTGCGCTCCCTTGGGCAGCGGGCCGCGGGGCAGGCCCTGACGGTTCTGGTCCGCCGCATCCATGGCCTCAATGCGGGCCGCGATCTCGTGCACGTCCTCCTTCTTGTACTTGCGCTCCCTCCTCATCAACCGGCTCTGCAACTTCCGTAATGGCACCTGGTCTTCGTCATCGCCCACAATAATCGTGTTGATCGGCACCCCGGGTGCCAACCTACGCAACCGCTTCTGCTGCTGCTGGAAGAGCGGGCGCAGCCGGTGCGGTTCGCCCTCGCCAACCAGCACAATGCCGCCCACACCAATCACCCGGTGCACAATATCCATCTGCGTGTTATAGGCCACGGCCGACTTGGTGCGCCAGGCCATGCCCACCCCTTCCCGCATGTTCTCCAGTGCCCAGCCCGCGGCACCCGGCTGGCCGGCCGCCTGGTTATACACATTATTCTGCAACCGACGGCTGAAAATCCACAACGCTATCGCAACACCTAAAAGCAGTCCGGTGATCAGCATGAGCCACTGGCCCCTCCACAGCAACCCAATCAGGAAAAATAGCACCCCTGTGCCAATAACGGCCAGCAGCATGAGCGGCACAAGCTTGGAGTCCTGCTTCCGCTGCATTTGGAACGCCTGCCACAATTGCGCCCAATTTTCTTTCCGCCGCGCCCGCTTCGCCGCGCGCTCTTCCTTCTTCGCGTTTTTATCCTCAGCCATGGTCAATACAATAGCCTATGAAAAACCCTAGGTCAGAATAATGCAGCAAACCTGCGCGCCACTGGACCGGCCACGCCAAACATTCGCCACCCGCCCAACCAATGCGGCAGGTCCGACAACGGCAAAATATGAATCGGACGAGCCAGGATTGGCACCCCAAACACCAAGGCCCGATCGGGGACGGCACGAAAAACCAGCCAGCACCACGACTGGCTGGTTCACGCCGGCACACCCAGCGGGGCCGCCCCGGCTCACGCCGCGGAAAAACCTACCGCGACGTCGACACCGGTGTGTCCTGGGACGCACCATAGCGTTCCAGCAATGTGGAAGCCTCCTGCGCCGTCGACACATGCGCGTTCTTTGCTAAATGCCGCAAATTCTCCGGCAGCGGCAATCCCCGGGCCTCCATCGCCTGCGCATACAACTTGCCTGCCCGATACGACGACCGCACCAACGGGCCCGACATCACCGCGCCGAAACCAAGCTCCAATGCGAAATCCCGATGCTCAATAAACTCCTCCGGCTTCACCCACCGGTCAATCGGGTGGAACCTTGGGCCCGGCCGCAAATACTGGGTAATCGTCAAAATGTCGCACCCAGCCGAATGCAAATCCATGAGCGCATCCCGAATCTCCTCCGGGGTCTCACCCATGCCCAAAATCAGATTCGACTTAGTAATAAGACCAAAATCCCTAGCCTGCCGAATCACATCCAGGGAACGGTCATACCGGAACGCCGGCCGGATTCGCTTAAAAATCCGCGGCACCGTCTCTAGATTATGGGCAAACACTTCCGGGCGTGCCTCAAACACCTCATGCAATAAATCCGGCTTGCCCGAAAAATCCGGGGTGAGGTTCTCCACGCCAGTATTCGGATTCAGCGCATGAATCTGCCGCACCACCTCGGCATAGAGCCATGCGCCCTCATCGTCTAAATCATCCCGGGTCACGCCGGTAATCGTGGAATAATTCAGGCCCATTTCCTTGACCGACTCCGCCACCCGGCGCGGCTCATCCCGGTCTAACGGCTCCGGCTTCGCCGAATTAATCTGGCAGAAATCGCACCGGCGGGAACAATTCGCCCCACCGATTAAAAACGTGGCCTCCCGGGATTCCCAACACTCGTGAATATTGGGGCACCCCGCCTCCTGGCACACGGTGTGCAGGCTCGAACCCGACACTCGTTTTTTAATGTCCTGGTATTCCGGGCCGGTTTTGACTGTGGTGCGGATCCATCGTGGCTTGTTTTCAATGGGGGTTTCAGAATTTCGTACTTCTACTCGGAGTAATTTGCGTCCATTGGGGGCTGCTGTAGTCACGCCCCACACCCTACTACCAATTGCGAAATGTGTCGAAATAAACAAAATCCTTATAATGTTGCCAATAATTGGCTGGTGGCCCATCGTTGGTTACCGGCGCGGCAGCCCCTTGGTTGGGTCGGGTGCCGAATCAAATGTGTGATCCGCAACCACTAGCCGGCCGGAAAAGGCGTCGTCAAGCGCCTGTAATGTGGGCTGGATCATTTCCGCCACCGACACGTCCCGGCCGAGTTCGCGGCTGAGCGTGGTCACGCCCGCGTCGGAAATGCCGCAAGGAATAATGTGCTCATAGAACTCCAGGGTGTTGTCGCAGTTGAGCGCCAACCCGTGCATGGTCACCCCGTGCGTGATCCGAATCCCCAGGGCGGCAATCTTCCGGTGCTCCGCCGGGGTCGCGCCGGGCACCCACACGCCGGAGCGTCCGTCGATGCGGCCCGCGGTGGTCACCCCGGCCTGGCGGACCACTTGGATGAGGGCTTCTTCGACGCGGCGCACATAATCCACCACGTCGATGGGGTCCGCCAGCTTGATGATGGGGTATGCCACCAATTGGCCGGGGCCGTGCCAGGTGATGCGGCCGCCCCGGTCCACGTCAATGACGGGCAGCCCGTTCGTGGGCCGATCCTCCGGCTGGGTGCGTTTGCCGGCCGTGTAGATGCTGGGGTGTTCCAGCACGATGATGGTGTCGCCGATGTCGCCGCGTGCCCGCTGCGCCGCCAGGTCGGCCTGCATGTCCCACGCCGTGAGATAATCCACCGTGCCCAGCAGCTGGACCGCGATGGGGGAGTCGTTGTCCTTGCGAATGGACTGGTCGGCGGGGAAAAATGGTTGGCGGGGCGCGGTCATGTGTGACTCCTTGTGGTCGGGTGGTGCGGCGGTGCTGGGCATTGGTCTATCACGCCGCGGGCTTTTCGACGGATTCCCATGGCGAAGCGCCTTAAGACCCGCGGGGGAGGGGTGCTTAAGGCGCAATGCATTAGTGAAACCTTATATTTAAGGTTATGGTTGGGGGTTTGAGGTTAGATGCCGTTCTTTTCGGCGTATTCGGCGGCGGTGAGCAGCGGGCCCACTTCAGTGACCTCAACCTCGAACAGCCAGCCGGCGGTGAACGGGTCACCATTGATGATGGCGCAGTCGTCCAGGGCCTCCTGGTTCACCGCGGTGACCGTGCCCGTGACCGGGGAATACAGGTCGGACACGGACTTGGTGGATTCCACCTCACCGCAGGTTTCGCCGGCCTCCACGGAGTCGCCCACCTGCGGCAGGTCGGCGAACACGATCTCGCCCAGCCGGTCGGTGGCGACGGACGTGATGCCCACCTTCACCTTGGCGCCCACGGCCTTGTCGGCGGTGGTGTCGATCCATTCGTGATCGTCGGAGTAGGAATAATTCTCAGGCAATGACATAGGGGGAGCCTTTCAAAAGTAGATGATTCTGGTTGGGATTCTAGCCGGTCGTTACTTGGCCCGGGAGTAAAATGGGAGTTTTACCACCTCAAACGGGTATTTCTTTCCCCGAATGTCCGCCTCCAGCTTGGTGCCGGGTTCCGCGAGTGCCGTATCCACATAGGCCAAGGCGATCGGGTGCCCAAGCGTGGGGGAGGGCTGCCCGGAGGTGACCTCGCCCACCACGGTGCCGTCCGCGTCGAACAGTTCGGCGTGGGCGCGGGCCGCCCGCCGGCCGGTGGAGGTCAACCCCACCAGGACCCGGGTTGGCGGGGTGCCGGACAGCAGTTTCTCCTTGGCCACGAAATCCCCCTCTTTCTTCTTGCCCACCAGGACGCCCAGGCCAGCGTCGATCGGGGTGAGCGTCAGGTTCAGCTCGTTGCCGTAGAGCGGCATGCCCGCCTCCAGGCGCAGTGAATCCCGGGCGGCCAGGCCGGCCGGCTTCAGGCCGAACTCGTCACCGGCTTGCAGGATCCGCTCCCACAGGTCTGCGGCACCCGCGTTGGGGAGGAATAATTCGAACCCGTCTTCCCCGGTGTAGCCGGTGCGGGCCAGCAGCACCTCGTGGCCGGCCACCGTGACCGGTGCGGCGGAATAATATTTCATCTCCTTGATAATCTGGCTATCCGCTTCGTTGGTGAGCGTGACTAATAATGCTTCCGCATTGGGTCCCTGCACCGCGATCAGGGCGGTGTCGGTGGATTCATTGACGAGCTCCACATCAAACTTGGCTGCCCGATCCACAAACGCCTGGAACACGGTGTCGGCGTTCCCCGCATTGGGCACCACCAGGAATTCGTTCTCGCCCAGGCGGTAGGTGATGAGATCGTCGATGATATGCCCATCCTCGTTGACGATCATCGAATACTTGGCCTTGCCCACCTTAATGATGGACAGGTGGGAGATCAGCGCGTAATCCAAGAACGCGCCGGCGTCGGGGCCGGTCACCCGGATTTCGCCCATGTGGGAGAGGTCGAACAGGCCACAGGTGGTGCGAACAGCCCGGTGCTCTTCCAGCTCATTACCGTATTTGAGCGGCATGTTCCACGGGCCAAAGGCGGTGAAGGAAGCGCCCAGCTTCTCGTGCTCGGCATGGAGGGGGGACTGACGAAGTTCGGTCATGGGTTTCTTAGTTCTTTCTTCTTGGGAAAAGTTTTTATGTAGTGCTGGTTCCGGCGGCCGAGCATTGGGCTACTCGCTGCTCGCCGGATGGGTGCCCGGCGGCCGGAACCAGTGTGAGACCAGCGGCGGTTAGTTTTCGATGTTGAACGCCTCGGGTGGCGGGCAGGAGCACGCGAAGTGCCGGTCGCCGAACGCTTCATCAATGCGGCGCACCGGCGGGAAGTACTTCACGCCCTGCCGCAGGGAAGTCACCGGGTAGGCGGCTTGCCGCCGGCTGAATGCGTAGCCCCACTCGTCGTCGGACACCGACTCGGCGGTGAATGGGGCGTGATGCAGCACGGACTCTTCGAATGTGATGCTCCCCTGGGCGATCTCTTCGATCTCGGCGCGGATGCTGCGCATGGCGGCAATAAACCGATCCAATTCGGCCTTATCCTCTGACTCGGTGGGCTCCACCATGAGCGTCCCTGCTACCGGGAACGAAAGGGTGGGGGCGTGGAAACCATAATCCACCAGGCGTTTTGCCACATCTGTGGCGGACACGCCGGTGTCGTGCTCCAGGCCGCGCAGGTCGAAGATGCATTCGTGGCCTACCAGGTCGTTCTTGCCGGTGTAGAGCACCGGGAAGGAATCGGACAATTCCTTCGCCAGATAGTTGGCATTGAGCACTGCGGTTGCGGAGGCCCGCTCCAGGCCTTCGGTGCCCATCATGGCGATATACGCCCAGGCGATGGGCACTACACCGGCCGAACCGTAGCGGGCCCCTGAGGTCGGCACCCCAATGTTGATGGGGGTTTCTTTGGTGAAATCGACCGCATTGGCGTCGGTAGGCAGGAACGGCACCAAATGTTCCGCTACCGCCACCGGTCCCACGCCGGGGCCGCCGCCACCGTGTGGAATGCTGAACGTCTTATGCAGATTTAGGTGGGAAACATCGCCCCCGAATTCGCCCGGGCGTGCGATACCGGTCAGGGCGTTCAGGTTAGCGCCGTCGATATACACCTGGCCGCCGACGGCGTGCACCTTCTGGCACACCTCCCGTACCGTGTCCTCAAACACCCCGTGGGTGGACGGGTAGGTAATCATAATGCCGGCAATGTTGTCCGCATGCTTTTCCAGCTTGGCGTCCAAATCGCCCAGGTCAATGGAGCCGTCCGGGGGGGGGGGCCCCCACCACAACCCGAAGCTTCGCCAGTGTTGCCGAGGCAGCATTGGTGCCGTGGGCGGATTGCGGAATGAGAATGATGTCTCGCTGATGCTCACCATTGGCCTGGTGGTAGCGTCGAATAGCGAGCAGGCCGGCAAGCTCACCCTGCGAACCTGCGTTCGGTTGCACCGAAACTTTCGCATACCCGGTGATCTCCGCGAGCCACTCCTCCATTTCGTCGAGCAGCGCCTGCCACCCGGCGGTCTGCGAATCGGGCGCATACGGGTGCACGTTGGCGAACTCCGGCCAGGTGATCGGCTCCATGCCGGTGGTCGGGTTCAGCTTCATGGTGCACGACCCCAGCGGGATCATGGTGCGATCCAACGCCAAATCCTTGTCCTTCAACTCCCGCAGGTAGCGCAGCATTTGGGTTTCCGAATGCACTGACGAGAAAATGGGGTGCGTCAGGGTTTCTGTGGTGCGCGGCAGCGGCAGCGGGCGGGCCTCCGATTCGGTTGCGGTAGCACCGAACAGCTGTGCGAGCTTTTCGACGTCCTCCCGGGTGGCGCCCTCGCCGAACGACACCGAAACCTTCGAATCCCCCAGGGAACGCACCAGGTAGCCGGCCTCCGCCGCGGCGGCCACAATCGCCGGGGCATCACACTCCACCGTCACTGTGTCGAAAAAGTTTTCGTGCACCACCTTATCGCCCACGGCCTGGGCGAAATCGGAAGCATACTGGTGCACCCGCTCGGCAATCGCTCGCAAACCGGCCGGACCATGCCAAATGGCGTACATGGCGGCGCACACCGCCAACAGCGCCTGGGCGGTACAAATATTACTGGTGGCCCGCTCCCGGCGAATATGCTGTTCCCGGGTTTGCAGTGCCAGGCGGTAGGCGGGGCGGCCTTCGGCATCCTTCGACACACCAACAATCCGGCCGGCCAACTGGCGCTTCAACTTGTCGGTGACCGCCATGAATGCGGCGTGCGGGCCGCCGAAAAACAGGGGCACACCAAACCGTTGCGACGAGCCCACCGCAATATCCGCCCCCAAGGTGCCGGGGGACTCCAACAATTGCAGGGCCAGAAGATCCGTGGCGATCGCGGCCAGGCCACCCCGGGAATGAATGTCCTCAATGGCGCCGCGAACATCGACAATATCCCCCTCGGTGCCGGGGTAGGCCAACACCACACCAATCAGCGACTCGCCCACCACACCGCTGGAAACGTCGGCGATTTCCACCTCTAAGCCCAGGGTGCGGGCCCGCTCGGCGGGGCCCCCCCCAACCCGCGGGGG
>ERZ1645004.254-NODE-254-length-12739-cov-2.282088_pt1 | contig 12739 bp, 10 predicted proteins | sample MGYA00579304_ERZ1645004 | MGnify/ENA primary metagenome ERZ1645004 (study PRJEB40715, sample SAMN01906944) | human oral metagenome | study: EMG produced TPA metagenomics assembly of PRJNA78025 data set (Human Oral Subgingival Plaque Microbiome).
GCCACTGTTGCCTGCGGAAAATCAGAGGACTGGAACGAGCGACGGTATTTGTTGACTTCGACTAGCCGCACCATGCCGAGGTTGGGGAGCAGTTGTTTGGCGATTGCCGCGTCTCCGGGTTGAATTGGCAGGTTTGTCTCGGGCTTAATGATCACATTGTTTTTCGTATGTGTCGCAGCGGTCGTCGCGGGCTTATATGTCACCTCGGCAAAACCATCGCGCTGGCGAATCCGCAAACATTCGACCGTCTGCATAAAGTCGACATCAGGACGAGAATAATACGTATCAATTTCGTGGAGATTACTATGTAGTTCAAAACCAAGTTCTTGCAACTGCTTGATTAATTCTTTTGCGTCGCCGGTTAGCTGGCGTTTGTGTTCGATTTCTAGTAGTTTTTTGGTCATTCGGTGGCCTTTCGGGTTCTTATCTAGTATTGTGTTTACCTAGATAATTAATTCATTGGCGCGAATAGCGGCGGCGATTCGACGGGTAATAGCACTCATAAATTAAGGATAGAGCAGTTTGCTGCATCATGCAATAACTATTTAGGAGCGTCTTGTAAGGTTTATGCTATAATTAAGTTATAAAGGTTATCAATACTGCAATCCTTGCTGGATATCAACAGCCAGTAAAAAGCAAAGTTCGCTTATGAAAGGTGTAAAAATGTCTGTAGCGCTCAGTAGCAAAAAGATAATACTAATCGTAATATGCGTGATACTTGCGCTGATAGCAGGATTTGCGGCTTGGGCGTTTCTGTGGCCTAGCCGTAGCGCCGACCTGCAGAAAGCTGATATCCAGCGGCGCGATTATGGCCAATCGGTGGCGGATATCCAAAAAATCATTGCCGATGATACCGCCAATAATGAGGTGCGGCCAGATTGCCGGCCGATTCTGAAGACTCACGGCAAGAAAACTGCCCGAGCGGTGATGATTCTTCACGGCGTTAGCGCTGAACCTTCAGGAATGGTTGAGCTGGCAGACTGGTTTTACCAGGCGGGCTACAATGTGTACGTACCGCGAGTGCCGCACCACGGTATGAAAGACAATAAGCTACACGGGCAAATTCGCGTCAGCGAATTGGTGAAGTTCATGGGCGACAGCGCTGGGCTAGTCAGCGGCCTGGGCGACGAGCTGGGCGTGATCGGCCATTCTGGCGGCGGCACGCTGGCAACCTGGCTGGCGCAGTATGGCGACGGATTATTCTCTAGAGTATTACTGCTAGCGCCGTACTATGAACCAGACGCTTCTAAAGCGCCGAAGTGGCAAATGGCGCTGCTGCGCAATGTTTATGGCAACCATCTGCTGCCAGATCAATTCTTTGACGGCAATTTGTCGTACCGGGCGTTGGCAAATTATGTCATAATTAAGCAGAATTATCGCAATGATTTGAAAGCTGAAGGCTTGAAACATCTCGGCTTGATAATTGGCAGCAAGGACGATTTGATTGATAAAAACATGGCGCTGAATATCGCCGAGGGCATGGCTAAGGCTAGCGGCGCCAAATTTACTTACGAAACGACGCCAGCTTATATCGGCGCTGGCCACGAATTAATATCACCAGAAGACAAAGTCGTTAAGAAGTACAAGGAAGAATTGTACGGCATGTACCTGCGGGTGTATGAGAAATAGTATTTAGTAGTTGCGTACTATCAGACGTTTTTCATTTTCGGCTTAGTTAGGTGAAGGTCTGTTATAATAGTCTATTGTGACTGCACGTAAAGTAAAGATATCCACGAGACCGTTTAGGAGTGCCGTTTCTGGCGACAAAACCGCCAAACCGCGACTGCATAAGGGGTGTCGCCGAAAAACACAGTCTAGCGGCCAAGCCATGCTTGCTCGTAATATTAAGCATCATCATGCTGCGCCCGCTCGAAAAATGAGGATTAAAAAGCCATATTACGACGCCATCATGTCGGGTCGTAAAACCCTGGAGGTTCGCGTTGGCTATGGCAGTATCAAGCGCTTGCGGACTGGCGAGCTATTGCAGCTAGAAACCAGTCATGAGTCTGGCGCGGTACAGATTAAGTCGATTCGTATCTACGATAATTTTGCTAAAATGCTGGCAGCTGAGGATTGGCAGCAAATTGTACCGCAAGCTAAAGATAGAGTGGAAGCGCTTCGGCTTCTTCAGAAAATCTATCCGCCGCGCAAAGAAAAACTCGGCGTGTATGCTATTGAAATTGCGAAAGTAGAAAAAGCAAATCGGCTAAAGGCAAGAAAAACAAATAATACTTTTTAGGCGCCTCGACGGCGTATTTTTGCAATTAAGACAATTTTGTGGCATCATAAAAGATAGATGATTCAATATGAAAGGAAATTAGAATAATTATGAGTGAACTTCCACACCTGTTAACAGCGGTTCCATCTGAATATCCTAGTGGTGCGCCATCGCTGCCAGGAGCTGATTCTATGCCGACACCACTGACTACTAAGCTAGCTGGGGTGCCAGGGTTGGATATAGCAGGAATAGTGAATCGTGGTTTGGAGAAAAATGAAGATGGTAATCCTTCGGTAGAAGCCGTACAAGGCATTGGCGAGACGGCAAGCCGTGCTATGTTCAGAAATTTAGCAGATGAGGTGAGCTCAAAAGACCCAAGCTCTATCATAGGAACTCAGAGTGAGAATGACCCGACGGCCACGAGGCTGCTGGACGATCTAGAAAAACGCGTAGAAGCTGGAGAGGCTGGCGCGCTTGCTGCTCCTATTCCTCCAAAATCCTTAGAAATGCTCAATAATATAAATGGAAGGGTCGAAGAAAGAGGCGGTCAGGCTGGCGAATAGTCTCTGAATAATAGGATGAAAAAAGGTAAAAATATGGGCGCATAGACGGGGAAGTCCCGTGAAAGTCCTGAATCCCGTGCAAGATCGCCGAGTGATGAATAGAGTTTTGAATGTAGATGCTGCCTCATTTTTGCACAAATTTTACACTTTGATTATACTGCAGAGGTGGTAGACTAGTACGAATAGTTGTAAATATAATGTTTTTGTGTTATAATAGAAAGAGCAGTGATAAGAAGGAGCAATTGTAAATATGGCAAATCGTAACAGTGAATTTGGTGGTATAATGCCCATAAGCGGTAACCTATCACACGAAGACAGAATGGCAGCGTTGAGGGCTTTTGGTGGTGGCGCTAAACTGATGAGTAGTCCAGATGGTGGCTTATATTTGCAGCTTACTGATGAGCAGCATGGTGCTCCTTGGCAAGGAGAGCATATGTCTAGTTTTGTGGATCCAGAGGCTGGTGCGCGGAGTGATGAGGATGGTAATTCTCAGGCGGCCTCTCCAGACACACTCTCTGAAGAAGCTGCTGTCCGACGTGCTTTTTTGCAAAGCGGGCCAGGGCGTTTTGGCGGTTATTTGGCAGGTCTTGCGAACAATTTTGATCCGTCCTCGTTTGAATTGTAGACTAACGATTAGCATAGCAAATTCATAGATTAAATGTGCTGGCTCTGCTCGCAATGATATTGACATTGTCTAGACAGGCCAGAATAGCTGCTGAATTTTTCTACGAATGTAGTTGCTGAATTACTGATTTGGTTTTTGACTACTCAATCACTTCGCTCTGACTGCCATACTTAGCGATGATTTGTGTTGCTTGCGCCACGTCGTTTACGTTGTCTGGCGTAGCAATTGCGTGCCAACCGTCACTACCGAGCAAAATGCCCAAATCAAGCAGCATTCGGTCGATGTCGGGCGCTATCGAAGGCTCATCAGTATAAGATATGCTATGCAAATAATCGGCAAAGCGTTGATTCAGATTGGGCAAGCGCAAATCCCGGGCGACGGCCTGGACGCAGCGTATAATGTCGGCAAATTGGATTGGCCCCGATTGTACACTGAGATGCAGCGTATTAGTGACAGACATGTCTTCGGCGTGATATTTGATATGATTGTCGTCGGTGTAGGCGCCAAATTGGAGGCTAAGCTTTTGGCTGATTGATAAGTTCAAAAAGTGCATGTATTCATAAAATAGCGGCAACGTTTCGGGTCGTTGCTGGCGGAATTGCTGAGTTAGCTGAAAGGATATATAGAGTTTGCGTGGAATTGCTGACGGCTGGTTAGTTGAGTAAATTATACTGCTGATTTGGCTAGTGCTGCTATTCAGCCGCTTGATATTATCGATGTTTTGCCATGGCCGAGAGTCAAGCTGTCTTAATTCGTGCATCATTCGGCCGCTGTCGGCAACGTATAGCTGGTTTGGCTCTTCGGCCAGCAAACGGTACAGAGCTAGTGAAACCGGCTCGTTGTCCATCTCGCCGAAATCAGTTGGCAAGGTTAATATCTTGTTGGCTAACCGCGTGGCATCGACCGAGTGCCAAATGCTCTTAATAATGATAATGCCGCCAGGGTAAGTGTGTCCGTCTAGCGTGTAATCGATCAGCTGATACTGGCCTTGCTGGTACATAAATTCGGCCGCCGTCGCCAGAAACATATGCTCGTATAAATGAGCCAACTGCGTGCATGGATGGTGCTTAACCATAGTGATGCGCTTCATTATATTAATTATAGCAGAGAGTTAGAGCTGATGCTCTTTGATGCGGTAGCGAACGGCTTTCACGGGCAATTTTAGCTCGCGTACGATAGTGTTATACTATATGTAATATGAAAGTCAGCCTAAATCTTATCAAACAATTGATTAATTTTGAATTGCCTCCCGTAGATGAGTTGGTGGCGCGGGTCAATCAGCAACTCGGTGGCGTCGAAGCAGTGATCGACCTGAAAGCTAAATATGGTGGCGCGCGAATCGTTCGGGTGGTTGAATGTGCCAAGCATCCTGATGCTGATCGGCTGAGCGTAGCCAAGATTGATGATGGCGGCGTGGTAGCGGATGTGCCGCGTGATGAGAACGGTCTGGTGCAGGTAGTCTGCGGCGCGCCGAACGTGCATGCGGATATGTGGGCAATTTGGTTGCCGCCAAAAAGCACGGTGCCAGCAAGCTTTGACGACGACGAGCCATTTGTATTGGACGCGCGGCCGCTGCGCGGTGTGCTCAGCCAAGGTATGTTGGCGGCGGCGGACGAGCTGGATATCGGTACGGATCATGAGGGGATTGTTGAGATTCATGAGCACGACGTGCCGGCGGGCGTTGAGCTTACGGCGGGTGTGGGTTTTGCGGAAATGTTTGGGCTGGATGATTACGTGCTGGACATTGAAAATAAGATGTTTACTCACCGGCCAGATTGTTTTGGGCAGCTCGGCGTGGCGCGCGAAATCGCTGGGATTTTCCACCAGCAGTTTACTAGTCCTGATTGGTATAAATTAGTCCAACAATTCACGGGCGCTGAGGGGTTGGATTTAACAGTAACGAACGATGCACCAGAACTAGTGCCGCGCTTTATGGCGGTGGCAATTCGTGACGTTACCGTGCAGCCAAGTCCGCTATGGCTGCAATGCCAGTTGGTGGCGATGGGTGGTAAGCCGATTAATAACATTGTCGATGCCACGAATTACATAATGCTCATGACGGCGCAGCCAACGCACGCCTATGACTATGACAAATTGCGTGGGCATAAACTTGAAGCGCGGATGGCTCGTAATGGCGAGAAAGTCAGTCTGCTTAATGGCAAAGAATATGAGCTGACGACGGACGACATCGTCATTGCTGACGGCGAGGGCGTGATTGGTCTGGCGGGAATTATGGGCGGTGCTGACACTGAGGTTTCAAGTGACACTAAAAATATCGTCCTCGAATGCGCTAACTTTGATATGTATGCACTACGCCGCACGGCCATGCGCCACGGTATTTTTACCGACGCATTGACGCGGTTTAATAAGGGCCAGTCGCCGCTCCAAAATGCTGCCGTATTGAAGCAGCTGATGAGTATGGTTGGCGGGGTACAGGCGAGCGAAGTGTTTGATTTGAAACAATTTGATGACTGGCTTGATGATTATTTTGATGGAAAATACACACCAGCAAACATTGATATTGATAGTAAGTTTATCAACGAAAGACTAGGCTTGGGCTTATCTGACGATGATATTTGCGACTGGTTGAATAACGTAGAAATAAAGAGTCATGGTCCGGAAGAAGAATTGGGCTATATTTGCATCCAATCGCCGTTCTGGCGCACCGACCTTGAGCTACCGGAGGATATTGTCGAAGAAGTCGGCCGGCTATATGGCTTTGATAAACTACCGCGCCAATTGCCAATGCGCAGCATCAAGCCGGCGCCGAGGAATCCGCGCTGCCAGCTCAAGCAAGCGATTCGCCAGAGTTTGTCACGCGCTGGTGTCAACGAAGTCCTGACCTATAGTTTCGTCCACGAACGTGTCCTGAAAAACGCCGAGCAAGACCCGAGCCGCGCCTATCGGCTAAGCAACGCTTTAAGCCCTGATTTGCAGTACTATCGCACCAGCGTGCTGCCGAGTTTGCTGGATAAGGTTCACGCCAACATCAAAGCCGGCCACGATGAGTTCATGTTGTTTGAAATCGGCAAAATTCACGATAAAGAATTGCCGCTTACTGACGAGAATCTGCCAAGCGAGCAGACGTTTGTCGACGGTGTTTACGCTAGCAAAAAGCCGCGATCCGGCGCGCCATTTTATAAAGCGAGAAAGCTAGTGGATAGGCTGTTGGCGGATATTAACGTTGAGGCTGATTTCGTGAAAATGGTAGAGACTGACGTGGATATGCCAGCGCCGTTTGACGGCCAGCGCAGCGCTTGGATTGTCGCAAAAAACGGTGACAATCTGGGCATTGTTGGCGAATTATCTCAGACGGTGCGGCGTAATTTCAAGCTGCCAGATTACACAGCGGCGTTCTCGCTTGACATTGAAAAATTGCAAGTCTGTCTGACTGAAAGTCGCGAACATAATTACCGGCCGCTGAGCCGTTTCCCATCAATCAGTCAAGATATCTCGCTGCGCTCAAGCGTGGAAATTTCGCATGATGAGTTGCTGCGAGCAGTTCGGCAATGCTTGGACGGGTCAGAAAATCTACATTGCCAGATACAGACGCTTGGCGTATATCAGCCAAAAGACGACGCGACTATCAAGACTGCCACTTTCCGGCTAACGTTTACCAGTTATCAGCAAACCCTGACTGACGCTGAAGTCAAACCGATTATGGATAATATTGCGACGGCAGCGCTTACTAAACTTGACGCCGAGCGAGTGTAATTTTATTTTAGTTGTTTTTGATTAGAACGCAGCGGGCGTTCTGGCAGGTTGTTGCGCAATGTTACCAGACTGCGCCGTGTTGGGCGGCCGATAAGTACGCCGAACGAGGCGCCAGCAGCAATGGCTACCGCGATTAGTATAGCTCGCATCAATAACAGAGTACCGTCTACAGCGGCCGGATTAGCGACTAGTGCCATTAGTCCGTTATATAAGGTTAGGCCGGGAACCAGCGGTACGATACCGGCATCGATGATTGCTTGGCTAGGAATTCTGGTTAAGCGTGAAATAACAGTAGCTGTGAAGCCAACAGTAAATCCAGCGACAGCGTTAGCAGGGATAATTATCAAGCCTAATTCTGATACAGCTAACAGCACATAATAACCCAATAGTCCGCTGGCGCCAGTGATTAATAATCCAACTGGCCGCGAATTATTACTTAATGCAAATGATGCCGAGATGATGACGGCGCCAATATACTGATAGGTGGTGTTTGAAAAGGATAAGCTGTCGGGGGTTGCGACAAACGCTAAGCCAAACTGTCTGGCGGCATACAGACCCATACTTACGCCCAGTACAATACCAAGCGTCAACATCACCACCTTCAACAGCCGAGCGCTAGCTGTAACGTAATATTCGTCAATTGCGTCTTGAAAGGCGCCGACAATCATCATACCGGCTACTAGCAAGACGATACCACCAACGGTTAATATCGTCGGATCAATCAAAGCAAAAAATTCCCAATATTTATGATTAACTAGCCACAATATACCAGTAGAGACTAACGTGACTGATAACGCGGCAATAATCTGAATGAAAAATGGCGGCAGCGCAGCGCGGCCTAGTAGCTTTATCAGAAGAGTAATTAAAAAACCTATGATAAAAGCAGCCAAGATAATCGGTATAGACGTCGTGTAGAGCGCAACCGAGCCAGCACTCAGGCCGCCGCCAGCAATATAACTGACAATGCCAGGATAGCGCTTATTGTTGGCAATGATGGCATCGAGTTCATTTTCGGCATCATCTAGAGTGACTTTATGGTTGGCAATTTGGCTGGCTAGGTTTTGTAATTTGCGCATTAGCCGGTAATCGGTAGCGCGCGGCGAGATAGTGCGGATCAGCGTTAACGGTTCGCGATCGATGCCGCGGTCTTGCGAGAGCGTAATTTGATTAAAGCTGACATCGATATGTACTTTTCGTTTGCAATATGTGTCGGTTACCCCGAGCGCCATATGTACGACGCTGTTCGCTGGCGTGCCCATTGATAGCAAATGGTCTGACATATTCATAACCAACCGCAAGGCTCGCATATTCGGCGTCAGTGTCTCGTCGATTTTCTCGATATCAACTTGATCAGCATCGTCGGTTGCTGCCAAGATGTTTGTTAGTGAGTGGCGCATGAAGCGAATCAGCGGATTCATATCTTGATTATGGCAAAAAACCTATTAGTATTCTAGAGGCATATGATGTCATTTTCACAACTCCTTCAGCGGGTCATGGTCGCGGTTGCTGGTATATCGAATGCTATTGAAATTAACCCGCTTTTGCTATACTGATTTAATATGGGTAGACAGGGGTTGTTACGTGATCAAGTAGTTATTCAACGTGAGAAATATGGTGAGAATCGATTGCCTGACCGCGAAAATAAAAGCATTGTTAGGCTAATTTTAGCAATTATTACCGAACCGATGATTTTCTTGTTGCTGGCAGTGGTAGTGGTCTATTTTTTCTTGGGCGATTGGCACGAAACAGTTGTTCTGGCGCTGTCGGTAGTCGGCGTGGTGGCTCTAGAATTGTATCAAGATTCTAAAACTGAGCGGGCGTTAGAAGCGTTGCGATCGCTGTCTGCGCCGCAATGCCAGGTGGTGCGCGCTGGCGAATATGTTACCATTCCTAGCGTAGAGGTGGTAGTTGGCGATATTTTGGTTGTCGGCGAAGGTAGCCGAGTGGCTGCTGATGGTAAGCTCATTGAATCGTCAAACGTCGCTGCTAACGAAAGTATTTTGACTGGCGAATCGCTGCCAGTCGAGAAGACCGCTGGCAACCAAGTCTTCTCTGGTACGGTAATAACATCTGGACACGGACTTGTCGAGGTGACCGCTGTCGGCGAACAGACCGAAATGGGGCGCATTGGCGTGTCGCTGCACGAAATTAAACCAGAAAAGACATTATTGCAAAAGGAAGTTGGCCGAGTCGTGCGCTATATAGCGGTGGCGGCAGTGCTCTTGGCAATGTTGTTGACGTTGCTGTTTTGGTTGTTGCGCGGTGACTTTTTGCATGGATTTTTAGCGGGACTGACGTTGTCAATTGCGATTTTGCCCGAGGAGTTTCCTGTGGTCTTGTCGGTATTTATGGCGCTGGGAGCTTGGCGCTTGGCCAAGAGCAACGTGCTAGCGCGCAAGAATCAGACTATCGAGACACTTGGCGGCGCAATGGTGCTTTGCACGGACAAAACTGGGACATTGACCGAGAACCGCATGGCGATAAATCAGGTGATCGCGGCTAGCGGTGAAGAGCCTAGCGACGCTCAGCGCAACGAGATTATTGCCTATGGTATTCTAGCGTCGCAAAAAAATCCGTCTGATCCGATGGAAGAGGCGTTCTTGGCGGCGGTCGATGATCTGTCGGCGATTTATGACGGCATGGATATCGTCAAAGAATATCCGCTAGACAGCCATTCGTTTTCGGTAGCACAAATTTGGGGCCGCGGTGGTAAGCCTGAAATTATAGCGTTGAAAGGCGCTCCGGAGGAGGTTTTTCGACTATGCCGCTTGCCCAGTGAGCAGCAAAGACGACTGCAAGAGATTGCTGATGATGCAGCCGATGACGGCTTGCGTGTATTAGCAATTGCCAGAGCAGCAGCGAAAAACATTGAACTATCTCGCGATAGTTATCAATACGAGCTTCTGGGTTTGGTGGGGCTGTCCGACCCGATTCGTACCGAGGCTAAGGATGCTGTCACCTTGGCGCACCGAGCTGGCATCAAAGTGATTATGTTAACTGGCGATCATACCGAAACAGCGCGGCGTATCGGCCGCGAGATTGGTTTGAATACTGAGCAGGTGGTAACCGGTCAAGAATTTTTGTCGATGAACGAAAAACAGCAGCGCGAGCTTGTCAAAACTACAGAAATCTACAGCCGAGTCGCACCAAATGTTAAGCTGGCGATTATTTCCGCTCTTAAGCAAAACGGCGAAGTGGTAGCGATGACTGGCGATGGAGTTAACGACGGTCCGGCCCTCAAGAGTGCGCATATCGGTATCGCTATGGGCCAGCGCGGTACCGACGTTGCTCGCGAAGCGTCGTCAATCGTGTTGCTGGATGATAACTTCGCCTCAATTGTTCAAGGTGTGCGTATCGGCCGAAGGATTTTTGCCAACCTGCAAAAGGCGGTGATGTATATCATGATTGTGCATATCCCGATTGCTGTATTGTCAATTGTGCCGGTGGTGCTTGGTTGGGATTTGATTCTGTTGCCGATCCATATTGTTTTCTTTGAATTTATTATTGATCCTGCTTGCACGCTAGTGTTTGAGGGCGAGCCAGAGGATGAAGACACGATGCGCCGGCCGCCGCGGCGAATTTCGCAGCCATTATTTAGTCGAGCGGTAGTGCTAGAAAGTTTAGTAATTGGCGGGTTGCTGGCGCTGATGGCCGTTTTAATTCATGGCGGGATGCTGGGTGGCGGTGCTTCTAGCGATCAAGCGCGAGCGGTAACTTATTTAACGATAATTCTCGCTAACATCGGTATGATTTTGGCGCTATCCGGCCGCAAAATCATTCGCTTGGCTGTTAAACAGCGTGGCAAGAACGCCTTGGCTATTGTGGTGGTCACGGCTTCTGTCGCCTTGGCGGCGGTCTATAGTCTGCCATTTCTGCGCAATTTATTCAAAATCGCACCGTTGCCGCCAGCTGAATTCGGCTTAGCGGCAACCGCGGCGATTTTTGCGTCGCTGCTGGCGGCAATTGTGCGCAAACTATGGCACTAATCGAGATTTTATGCTATAATGAAAGGATAAACTAGAGAGGGGAAATAATGGCAACGTCAAAGAAGCAACGTGCTGGCATTTTGATTATTGTGGTCGCGACTGTTCTAGGTACGCTAGGATCATTCGCGGTGATGATTTTATCAATGCAGTCAAACAAGCAAGCTCAGGCGGACTACCAAAAAGTTCTAAGCGAGTATAAAAAAGAGCAAACTGCTTACGAACAAAAAAAACAAGCGCAAGCTGATGAATTATCAGCTAAATATTACGAGACGTTCAAGCAGTATTCCAGCCAAGTTGCAAAGTTCGAAATCGATAGCGTCAAATCACTAGCAGCCGAAGATCTAACAGAGGGCGATGGCGCATTGGTAGACGATAAAACTAATTTTGCGGCTTATTATATTGGCTGGGATGCAAATGGTGATATCTTCGATCAGAGCATTGATAACAATAAGCTGAAAACACCATTGCCAGTAAGCGGGTTGAGTACGGCTGGTATAATTAACGGCTGGAAAGAAGGTCTGAAAGGAATGAAAGTCGGCGGCGTGCGGCTGCTGTCTATCCCGGCGGATAAAGCTTACGGCGAGGCTGGGAGGAAAGAATTTAAAAGCAAAGAAAATATCGCGCCGTACATGCCATTGAAATTCGTCGTTATGGCGATTCCAGCACCAGAAACTATCACTCCGCCAGATATGACGAAGCTGATGAACGCATACCAAGAAGCTCAACGAGCGCAGTAAGACGAGGAGGAAATCTGCATGGAAGATATTAAGCCTGTGGTGATGATTGGCGCTGGCCCGAGTGCGCTAGCGGCAGCGATTTATACTACGCGCGAAGGTATTGCTACGACTCTTTACGAGAAGGGCGTTGTTGGCGGTCTAGCGGCAATTACCCATAAAATCGACAACTATCCTGGCTTTCCCGATGGCGTCCCAGGGATGGAATTAGCAGATAATTTGCGCAAGCAAGCTGAGCGCTTTGGTGCCAAGATTGATTACGGCGACGTTGCAGCGCTGCGCCATCAGGATGGAGTTAATATTTTGACAGTTGACGGTCAAGAGGTTAAAGCTCGCGCTGTACTGATTGCTACAGGCAGCGGTTATAAGAAACTTGGCATTCCTGGCGAGGCAGAATTTTATGGCCGCGGCGTGCATTATTGTGCGACTTGCGATGGTGCTTTTTATAAAGGCAAGAGACTGGTCGTCGTCGGCGGTGGCAACTCGGGTGTGCAGGAAGCAATGTTTCTGACGCGATTTGCCGAGCATATCGATTTGCTGGTGCGAAGTACTATCAAAGCCAGTAAGACTTTGCAAGACGATTTGCAGAAATATATTGATAATGGCAAAATTACTGTACATTTGCAGACAGCAGCGCAAGAAATCGTCGGCGAGGACGGCGCGGTGGCGGCGGGGCGGGCGCGCGCAAACGGCGCAGAAACGACTTTCGAGGCTGACGGCGTGTTTGTTTTCATCGGCTTGAAGCCGAATACGCAGTTTTTGGCGGATAGCGGCGTTGAGTTCGACGAGTACGGCTTCATCAAAACCGACGACCGTTTGGCGACGACTTTGCCGGGCGTATTTGCTAGCGGCGATGTCCGCAGCGGCGCTACCATGCAGGTGGGTAGTGCTGTCGGGGC
>ERZ1645004.258-NODE-258-length-12680-cov-2.559366_pt1 | contig 12680 bp, 10 predicted proteins | sample MGYA00579304_ERZ1645004 | MGnify/ENA primary metagenome ERZ1645004 (study PRJEB40715, sample SAMN01906944) | human oral metagenome | study: EMG produced TPA metagenomics assembly of PRJNA78025 data set (Human Oral Subgingival Plaque Microbiome).
AATCAAAATATTTACCCTGAGATAATACGACCTTCATAGTACCCCCAGTCAAAACATATTGATTAATAGGTTCCGTAAGTGCGTACTCTCCTGTAATATCAACTTTTGAATACGCTGCTGCTGCTTGCAAAACCTCATAATTTAAAATGTATTTACTGATATTTATATAGTTACTTGGAGAGTTTTCTGGAGAAGGCTTTTCTACTATTTGATAATAGTTACCCTGCGTATCAAACTCAATCACTCCATATTCCCCCACTCTATTAGGGTCGACTTCTACACTAAGCATCGAACTAGCACCTTGAGGTGTTTGCATAATTAAGCGAGCTAGTTCGGAACTACCATCATAGTTATAAATAAAATCATCACCAGTCAAAACTGCTACCGATTCACCAGGGCGTATATATGGAAAACAAAGCCCCACAGGTATAGCAGTACCGTATTTAGTGTTAACCTCTTGCTCGATAAAGTAAAAATTAACACCTTGCGGAGGTGCAATATAGCGCAAATATTCTGGCTTACCTGCAAAATTTAGATACTGCTCAAGCTTTGGGTATGGTTTGTAGTATTTTTCTATCTGATTATCTTCAGAATTTACGACAAAATAAATATCTTTTATACCCGCTAAGATAGCATCCTGTACCACATAGTCTATTACTGGACGATTGCCGATTGGAAGCATACACTTTTCTACTGATTTAGTTATTGGAAGACGTCTCGTACCCCAACCAGCTGCCAGTATAATTGCTTTTGTAATCATATAACCTCTCAATTTATTTTATTTGAATTTAAATTTATCTATTTACGCATAATAACAAATCGACAAAATCCAATAGTAGCTACAGCAAGTACACCCATACCCGCACCAATCACTCGCCAGTCTAACCAATTATTGGTTTGGCTTGGATTATCATTGTGATTTTTATCGTTGGTTAGATTACTACTTTGCGGTGCTGTATTAGACTTTTTAGCTGTAAGTGTTATAACCTTTTCTGGATCTGTAAGTTTATCTACATTATTAGATTTAGTAGTTATACCATTTATCATATTTCTAGCAGATTCACTCCTAGAAGCGACTCTAGTAGGTGTAACAGCAGTTATAGAGTCACTCTTTTTAGAGGATGTTACTCCAAACACATATGGAGCTGAAAAGTTCGTCGAAAGATGAGTATCGGACTTTACAGGCTCAAGTGTTTTTAGAGGCTTACTATTTATTATAGCCTCTTTTGGCTCTGGTTTTGGTTGAGGAGCTGGTTGTGGCGCAGGCACTACATTATTGGAAGCAGAATTTTCATTAGGTGATGGAGGAGGTGTAATTTTTGGTAAAATTTTTAAATTAACCTCTTTAGATTTATATAATTCACTCTGACTATCATTAGATGTAGCAAGAATCTCCATTACATAATCACCATGCAGTAAATCATCACTTCTTAGATAATTAGCAAGGTTAATCTCGCCTGCAGTCTCATTTATATTAATTAGTTTTGGAGGCGAATTTGGAATATCTACCCTAGTGACTTTTAGCTTTAATTTATAATTTGTATTATTTTTTATAATCTTAGCCTTAAGATCAAGATTATCTCCATAAAAATATTGTTTTGGCAACAAAATCAATTCTATCTGTATCTCAGTAGGTTGTACTGGCTGCCCTGCTTGATTTTGAATAGTTGGAGTATTTGTTGCTGGGTTAGAAGGAGTAGATTGAGACTCCCCATCGTTCAGAGCACAAGCAACATGACCACTAAGTACCATGCAAGAGATAGTCGCTGTGATTATACCTATCTTAGCTGACTTTTGTATGGTCATTCTAGCCTCCTATTTTATTCTGATTCTTTTTTAGATGATTTAACAGATGATTTACTTGGCGTTTTTTTCTTTGCTGATGGCTTAGCATCCTTAGGTGTCGCTTCACTACTATTTTTCGTAATATCTGTATCTTGATTATCTGATGTATCTAATAAAGCATCTGGCATTGGCGGCTTAGGTGCTGGAGGATTCAGAGTATAACGTGGCATTTTATATCCATCTGTTATAAGACGAATAACTATACCAGTGCCTATAAACAAAGATGATAGTATAGCAACTACATTAACAAATGGAATCATACAAAGTGCCACAAAGAATACTACACCACCCAACATACGTAATGGAATATTTTTCACACCGCTTAGTAAAATCGAACCAAGCAAATATACAAAGAAAGGAGCGCTCATAATAAGGATTATTACGTAAGCGAATCCCATAACTATTGCAACAGGTATACCTATAACAGATAGTGCCAAAAGTATAGCTACAATAGGAACTAGAAATACTGTAGCCACACCAGCTAAGATCACTGTAATAAAGTTGCCTTTAGCAATCTCACTGGAACGATGTACTCTACCAGGTACAACAAGGACTACTATCATAGATAGTACTAGCAACATCAGCATAATCATAATCACAGACAGCGCCGCGTTATCATTATTCTGTACTTGATTATAATTAATTTTGCCTTTTACTTGACCATTAGCGAAATTAATTTCATCAACAGATGAATAGCTAAGATCACCACCGATCTTAACCATATTACCAGCCTTTAAATTGTGTGAGGAAATATAAGCATTATTGCCAATTTCACCGCTTATCTCTGTACTGCTACCATAAATTTGCAGGTCCTTACTGATTGTCGATTCTGGTGCGAGGTTAACTTTATCTAATGAAGCAATTGATGCATCACCATTAACCTTACCTTTCAGAGAAATATCTGATCCAGCTATACGTAAATCCTGTCCAATTTCACCATTTATAATTACCTTAGAAGCAAGACAAACTACATCACCGCTAACTCTACCATTGATAACCAGTACCGATGAAGCAGCACAGTATAAGCTACCTTCAATATTTCCATTAATCTGTATATTACGAGATGAGGTATATATGTTACCACTATGCTTTTTGCCAGCTGGTAGACTATATCCAATATCGGTACTCTGTTTATTGTGATTTCCCTGCTGTGCGTTAGCAAACGGCGCAAAACCTAATACAGCCAATGCGGTAATGGTTATAAAACCAAATATTACTCTCTTCATATTCTCCCCTTACTGTTTAAATCCATTGTATCATGTTTTGTAAATCCTAAGCAACGAAGCGATAGCCTATTAATATTTCTCGTTATCACATACTTCTACACCTAATACCTTTAGGGCTCTATCTGCAATGGATTGGGCAAATTTCTGACACTCTGATACTCCTTTAAGATCAATTCCTTCGCCTTTATTAATAACAAAACTATTTGGTGGTATCTTTGAAAAAATTTTTGAAGGCACTCCATACCCACCTCCGCTATAAAAACCAGCAACCTTGCGTATTTTATCTTTCTCGGTTTCATTAACTGCAAACATGGCTCGCCGCAAGAAAGAAGGATGAGCCAGACAAAAAGATGCTGTATCAATATCAAGATAGTTTCCTGGTTCAATAATTGGAATATAGTACTCTATACCATAAATTTTATGTTTTTTAGAGTGTCTTTCGGGCTTACTGGATTCTACCATAGTCAAACCCAATGCATAACCTTCTGCACGTAAAGCTTCAATTGCTGAATAGATAGCAGCCCCGCGCTTAATAATTCTTTCTGGCGAGACACTTGAAGATAAAGAGCAATTAACTAGCATATTAGCTTGTTTTCCGTATTTACTATCCTCTAGATGATATTCAACCATATTTTCTGGATCACCAGATAAAAACCTATAAATATCAACCTCATCACCAGTGTAATCCGGAATCTGATCAACAGTGCAGCGCTTTCCCACTAATTCATCAATCGCTATTTTACCTATCGCTTTCTTTAACTTTAATCTTCCTTCTTCCCATCCATAGCGCATTAAATCCATAGCCTCTTCCATACTACTAGTGCCATACCAGCTACTATCTGAATCAATTTCACAACTACTAGATTCAAGACTAGAATTTCTATCGTTTTCTTTGGAATTTCGCATTATATCAACAACTTCACTTAGGCCGTCAAGATGTCTTACATAAGCAACACTACCATCATTTCTCACATATTTGCACTTGCGCATCAGCTCATCTACCTATTTTTGTTATTAACTTCTGGATTCTGCATTAACCAATTAATCATAGTGATGGCTCCAGGAGTAAAGTTATACTTAGACTCAAACTGGCGTACATAATATATAACACCATCTTCACTTAAAGACTCGAAATTACAAGCTACTTTTTCAACTCTATCAGGAGAAAGCTCCCATGGTAATAATTTTACACCATCTTCATATACGAATTTAAAATATTCCTTATCAACTGCATCTTTTATAGAGATTCCAGAGTCTCCATATTCTGTTATAGGTCGAGAACTAAACCAAGAGGTTGGATTACCCATATTTTCACCATCAATAGACTTAGTCGATTCGAAAGCCCAGCACATAGCTAGTAGGGTTTTCATTTCAGGAGAATTCATCATTCCTTCACGATTAAATCTCTTGCTACTATATTTCTTTTTATAATTAAATAGCATAAATTCTTTTGCTTCTTTAAGATATCCTTCATAGGCTATCTTATGCATATCATCTTCACTGACTATAATTTTTGTATCTGGTACATCAAACCACAAATCCCGCTCTACCTCTTGATCTCCATCCAGATTAGAATCACGATTAGGTAAAGTTTTTATATTTGGACTTATAGGTAAATCTTGTATTATTAAATCTCTATCGTATTTATATAAATGTGTTTGAGTCGATGGAATAGAATTTGTATTCACACTAGAAGATGATTGATGACGACTTGAACTTATAGTGGAATTTGGATGAGAGTCTCTAAGCTTATTCTGATGTTTTCCAACCAATTTACCCGCAGCACTCTCCAGCTTTTCACGATCATACTTTTTCATGCCTTTATAAAGTAACATTTCACTAAGCCAGTCTTTTCCAACCCCTTGCTCAGCTAAACGTTTTCCATAAAGAGCAGCACGCTGACCGATAATTGCCCTAATTCCCAATTCAGATACAGCCTCTCTATGCGCACGAACAACCGCCAACCATTCCCTAGCATTAGGTACTCCACCAGAAGAAATATCTACATAAGAATCTTTAACTTGATCACCTAATACTAAAGCTTCTTCTAGCTCGGGATCAATATCCATAGGTACAAACGCAAAACGGTCAATGGTAGCTGCATCAATCGGAGTACGACCAACATATTCAGCAGTTGCACCGCGACCAATCGTATTTGCAGCCGCAATGAAACGAGTATCATCGTGGCGAGATATTCGCTTATCTGGAAACTAACCTTGATTATTCGCGATTGAGTTATTTAATATAGTTAATACAGATGGGTGAGCATTATCTATTTCATCAAATAAAAATACACCGCCGTCTTCATATGTTTCACGATATGCTGTACTGCGATATTCCCCAGTAGCATCACGATAACCCATAAGATCAGCCTTGGAAGTTGATGGACCAAGCGAAATAGAGCGGAAAGATAAGTCCAGTTCATCTGCCATCTGTTCTGCAGCCGTAGATTTACCACTGCCCGCTTCGCCATATAACCAAACAGGTACATCTGCCATTAACGCAGCCTTTAATAAAGGTGCGTTTAGGTGAGAGGCTCTCAACTTTTCGTGTTGTAGATTTTGAAATTGTGGTTGATCAGGTGTTTCATTAATCGTAATTCTGTTATTTATATCTCTACCTGAATTTAACATAAGCACACCCCCATTAATATGAGTAAAATTATTATCACCTGAATTATAGTTTACAATATTCTATGTATAATAGCCAAATCACCAAATTGTTAGGCAATATGAAGAGCAATATCAAACTCAGCGCCCTCAATGGTAGCTTTTGATCTATTACTATTAGATTCACCAAAAGATGCCAAAGTCTCGGCAGCTATCGCCGTGCAGTGTTCATTAATAGCTTGACGAAGCTGATCGTCATTGGTTGTGAGCTGCAGAATTATACGATCATCAACCTGTAAGCCCGCTTTCTTACGCGCACTCTGAACGTGACGAACAATCTCGCGCATCAAACCTTCGCGTTTGAGCTCGGGTGTAATAGTGAGATCGTAGACAACACTTGGCTGCGCAGACGCTTCAGGAACATCAAGTTCTGAACCAGTCACTACTTCCACCGACTTAACATTCAGCTCGTCCCGTGCAATATCGACTAGAAACTGAGCAACTTCTTCTGGTGTATTTTGCGAAATAGTGCTGACAAGTTTAGCGGAAGCTAGCGGTTGGCGAACCTTGATCCCCTCGGCAGCACGCTTCGATAGACCGTCGTTGACAGCAGCACGCAAAGCATTCATATCGCGTAGCATTGCCCTGTTAACTTCGCCCGCAGGCAACCAATGCTTCAAGTGAATCGACTCGTCATCACCCGTTAGATTATGATATAATTCCTCGGCCAAAAACGGCGTAAATGGAGCCAAGATATAGCTCAGGCGCACCAACACGTAATGTAGCGTGCGGTAAGCGTCATTCTTATCGCCGTCATCTTCCGATTTCCAGAAGCGGCGACGGCTACGGCGAACATACCAGTTAGAAGCGTCATCCAGGAACGGCAAAATAGGGCTGAGTGCATCGGGGATATTGTAGGCATCCATATGACGCTCAACTTCGGCAACCAGCTGGTGTAAGCGTGATACAATCCAGATATCAAGCGGGTTCGTCATCTCGTTCAGTGGATCTTTCAGTTCGCCATCAAACTCCCAGCCATCCACCTCCGCATACATAGTGAAGAAGTCATACATATTCCAAATCATGGCAAGTTTCCTAGCCACATCACCAACGCTCTTATCGTGCAAAGCAAAATCCTCACCGTTAAGTAGCGGACTACTGAGCAGTAAAAAGCGCAAGCTATCCGCGCTGAACTTGTCCATCAGCTCATTCGGGTCGGTAAAGTTGCCGAGAGATTTACTCATTTTGCGGCCATCGTTACCTGCCACCACGCCGGTGGTAATGACATTGCTATAGGCATTTTTATGCTGGCAATCAGGACCAAAGGCACCGATCTCCGCCAGCGCCGTATTGACCGCATGCACATAGTAAAACCAAGCCCGCACCTGGCCAATATATTCGACAATGAAATCTGCCGGATAATTCGCCTCAAACTTCTGTCGGTTTTCGAACGGATAATGTAACTGAGCAAATGGCATACTGCCCGACTCAAACCAACAATCCAGCACCTTATCAATCCGCGTGAATTTCTCGCCATCAATCTCAAAAGTGATATCATCCACCCACGGGCGGTGATAATCATCCAGCTCCACGCCGCTTAGCTCTTTGAGCTCTGCATATGAGCCAACCACTTTGACGGTACCACGGTCACCCTTCCACACTGGCATGGCCGTCGCCCAGAAACGGTCACGACTGAGGTTCCAGTCGGGCGCCTGTTCAATATTCTTAGCGAATCGGCCGTGTTTCAGGTGACTCGGGAACCAATTGATATGCTCATTTTGCTCCAGCATCAGCGGCTTCTGCCCCTGAATCGCAAAGAACCACGACGGAATTGCCCGATACATGATGCGCTGCTTGCTGCGCGGATTGAACGGATAATCGTGGCGAATGTATTCGATTTTCCAGACAATTCCCTTTTCTTTCAAATCCTTGGCGATAAACTTATTGTTTTCCCAAACTTCCAAACCCTTGTAGTTCGAATCAACGTAGTAGCCGTTGTCATCGATGACATGAAAGGCGCTAATGCCCAGACTTCTAGCCAGATCAAAGTCGTCCTCACCATAAGCCGGCGCGATATGCACAATGCCCGTACCTGACTCGTGCGAGACGAAATCCGCCGCGTAAATGGTGTGGATCTTGTCATTTTCTGGCCAGGTCGAGCCAGTAGCCAGCGGCTGGTATTTCTTACCTACCAATTCGCTACCCGGGAATTTACGTAATACTTCGTAATCAAGTGGCTGGTGCTTTTCGTCTTGTAAAGTACGCTCAAAAGCTTCTTCGGCGATAATCAGCTTTTCACCATCCACCAACACCTCACAGTACGTCATCTCTGGATTAACCGCCAGTAAGAGGTTTGCTGGCAATGTCCACGGCGTGGTGGTCCAGGCAAGGATCGAGTAATCACTATCGACTAGTTTAAACTTCACATACACACTCGGGTCCGTCACTGTTTGGTAGGCATCGTTATCCATAGTTACCTCGGCCTTGCTCACCGGGGTGGCGAACTTAGTGTCGTACATCAGCACCTTTTCGCCTTCGTAGATCTTGCCCGCTTCATACAGCTGCTTAAACGCCCACCAAACACTCTCCATAAAATCCTTGTCCATGGTGCGGTAGGCACCTTTGAAATCCACCCAGCGGCCGATGCGGTCGATCACTCCCTGCCAGGTTTCGCTATTAGCTACCATGCTTTCGCGTGCCTTGGTGATGTATTTTTCCAGGCTGATAGTCGGCAAAGGATTACCGTCCTTATCCAGAGGCGCTGACTGGTCGCTATTCGTCACAATCTGCCGCCGATCCATAATATTCATCTGCTTTTCGACGAAGTTCTCTGCCGGCAGGCCATGACAATCCCAACCCCAGCGGCGCTCCACACGCTTGCCTTTCATCGTCCAGTAGCGCGGCACCGCATCCTTAACGATTGAGCTCAGTAACGTACCATGATGAGGTACGCCAGTAATAAACGGCGGCCCGTCATAAAAAACGTAGGCATTATCTGCTGGCCGCTGCACCACTGACTTTTCAAATGTCTGATCATCCTTCCAGCGTTGCACCCAATTTTTTTCATATTCTGCCGCTCGGCGGCGTGTTCCGTGTTTGAATTTCATTACTTATTTCCTTTCGATCTATTATGTGATTTACATAGCATTTCGCAATTCTCCATCGAGGTCGAACCTCCCTTGCTCCAGGCGCTGACGTGATCAGCATCCATTTCGTTTAACTTCCATATTTTTGCCTTGTTAGCGTCGTGGCCTATTGCACAATAAGAACAGTTTGAGATACCTTTTTCTTTTGCAGTGTCGGTCTGCTTTTTATAGACAGTTTGTTTAGTCGCATCGTCAAACATCCTGACCTCAAGCAGCTTTGTATCACCAAGGTCGCCTTTCTGCCCAGAATACAATCCCAAAACATATTCAAAGATCCCCTTACGATTTTTTACAAATGGGTCGCCATATAACTCACTAACTTTTGCGGAAACTCGGTCAGAATCATAAGAAAACTTGTGATACTCCTCATATAGCCTGCCCCATTCCAGACCACGCATTTCTTTCTCGACTTGATTAAAGGTATTTGACACCCAGTTCAGTACCGTATCGAAATAAGTCTTCACTTCTGCAATAGAATCATCAAATCTATGCTGCGACATATATTCCGAGATTGTTATCCCCTTTGCCGTTGCAATCCACCCCAGCGCTACATGCCAAAAGTCTTGCCGTTTAGCATCACCATTGATATATGCACTCCACATAGCAATCATCGCGTTACCGGAATTTGAGAAAGTCTCCTTACCTAATGTCACAAAAGGCCCAGAATAAATAGCATTCAGCAATTCCTGCTCATTAAGCGGCACACCAACAATGTTAATCGTCTTAAACCATTCCTTAATTTCACTCTCCAAGCCTTCGCATTCATACACCAGGAGCTCGGTTTCCAGCAACTTCTGTCGCAAATCCTGCGGCAAAGAATCAAAATGCGTCTGGTTACCATTACGTATAATTGAGAAGCGTCCTTCGATGAATCGACCAATCGAGGTGATTCGTTGCTGCCCATCCAGAACCTCCAAGTTGCCATCCTCTAATTTATTAAAATAAATTAAACCAATCGGGTAGCCTTTTAATATCGACTCAATAACCGCAACATCTTTCTTGCCGTCAGCATAAATGTAATTACGCTGATACTCTGGCTGAATCGTTAGTTTACCACTTAGACCAAACAATCCCTTCCCTTCAAATTCATTATAAGTAAAGCCCTTGGTAACCTCGGCAATAGTGTATTTTTTTAGATTAGCAATCATTTTCTTTTCCTAATTCTCCTAACGCCTGAATCTTTTTAATACTTTCCGCGTCAAGCCTCTCTATGCCCATTAGATTTAGTATTGCGCCCATAGATTCTATATCCTCTTTTGATGGCAATTTGCTTTTCTTCAGCTGGTTTTCCAGTTCAGTTTTCAGCAACTCAATCATTCTTATTGCACTCTCATACTTTTCCAAAATTTCATTATAAGCTGCTTTATCGTATGTTTTATTCTCTTTGTATTTTGCTAAGCTTCCTTTCGACTCTGCTATTATCGCCCCTATTCCAGAAATTTTAAGCTCCATCTTTGATTCCTTTCTTACGTTTAATTAATATCCTAAAATATAATCTCTTACCATCAATATACGGTCTGTCGTACTTCTCTTGATTCGGTATTCTTATGGCGGATAAAGATTCTCTTATAGACTCTCTCTCGATCACTGGTTGCGATACTCTGCTTTTTTCGTCCCATAGCCCGTTTGAAAACCCTTTTCCTTCACTTTCAGTAGCGCCTAGTATCTCAAATTGATCTGGACTGTATTTATCCAGAAATGAGATAGGCACACCCATCACACCACTGAAATCACTAGGGATAGCATCGGTAAATGAAACTTCAATCGCATCATAGTTGTCATACTTTTTATAACACACATCACTACCGATCACTTTCTTGTTGAACTTCCTGTTTTCCGCCATGGTCATCAACTGCAACTCCTGATGACGCTTGCCATGGTCAAGATTAGCAAACCATACTACATTGCGGAACTTAACTAGTCCAGTTTTTTTATCATAAACGCCACTAGCAAATTCCCTCTCTTCTGACTTAGCTATCTTAAAATAAGCATTACCCCCTGAAAATCCATTTCCAAGCCACATCTTATTCATCATAATTTTTGGAAAAATTTCCTTATAAGTAATGGCGTTCATATTGCCAATAATCAAAAATTTCTTATCATATTCAAACAGTTGTGCCACGTATTCACGAAATAGCGAGAACGGCGGATTAGTCACCACGATATCAGCTTGTTTCAGTAGCTCGACACATTCTTTTGAGCGAAAATCGCCTGGCGGGAAATCATCATCACCTTTCAGCAGTCTACCACCACCATTAGCCTGAATAATTTTTTTAATATCCTCTAGGTCATATATTCCGTCACCATTTTCGTCAGACACCTCAGTAATTTCAATCACCCGACCTTTTGTCTCACCATCTTCAGTTGTCTTGTTGGTCTGCGCTGCAGATTTCTTAACTGATGAAATCTCTTTATCTGGCATATTTGGCAAAAGCGAAATCTGTAGCTCGGTTCCCGCCACTGGTGAATTAAAGTAACTGGTAGCAACCAGCTTTTTGATTCCATAGGCGTTGAATTTATTGGCAAAAAATTTGAAGAAATTACTCTCGTACGGGTCGTCGCAGTTGAGGTACACAACCTTTCCGCGAAACACATCCGGGTTGTAGTCAGTATACGCCTGAACTTCCTTTTGTATATCTTCGTATTGGGTATAGAACTCATCATTACGAGCTTTTTTAGCTGATGCGAGGTTATTATTCGCCACTATTATTATGCCTTTTCTTAATTTTAATATAAAAATCACCTCTTTCGACCTCGAGAATCCGTATGGGTTTTACGGACGGTACCATCTCGATTCCAAAAGAAGTGATTCTCGCCAGAGACCCTTCGGCTAAGTAAATAGGCCGGCGCTCCACTTGGTTCTTTTAGCACTTGATTATTGCTTTGTCGCAGCATACGCGGCGGGGTCTAATCTCAGCTAGCAAAACCAATTTCTTCCCGCAGGCTTCACGGTTGATAGCCGCTCACTTTATATTTCTCAAATACTCAATATAAAAACGCCCTACACATATAGTAAGGCATTTTTAATCAAAAAACAATGCAACGTTTACTTAATTTCTAAACCGCCCAAAATACATTCGCCCTGAATATAAACTTCTTTTTTAGCAGAAGATTTAGCAATACTTTTATCTTCACTACCACCGAACACTCCGCGAACTTCATTTTTTACAACAACATCATCTGGCATCATTATTGTAATACCACCACAAAATGTAAATACACTAATTACAGAGCCATCTTTAATTTTCGCTTGACGCAAATCAAGTTCGACTCCTCCAAATATAGCAGTTAAAACACCGCCTTCATAATTACCTTTTACTCGCGATTCCTGTCCATAGAATATAGCAGTTTTCTCGCCATCAGATGAATCATCATCTTCACCTTTCTTGGAAGTCGAAGGCTTAATATTAAATATTACACTTGCACCAACTAATATAATTAATGCTGGGAAGAATATACTCCAGAAGTTAACGTCAATAATATCAGATAAATTAAGTCCAATGAATAACCCTATGACTATTAGTAAAATTCCCCAAAACCAAAGTGGACGCTTACTGAATATAGCAGATAAACCAGCCAAAATAAAAGCAGATCCCCAGAATATACCCCAGAATATACCCCAGTTATTAAACTTAATAATATCGAGATTCTGCAATAACAAAATCCCGCCGAGCGCTACAATCATAACGCCAAAAAACGCTCTAGCTAAAAGATCTTTTCTCATACAAATATTATATCATCTATTTTGCAATAAAAGATAAAAACATAACAATTTTAGCTAATTAAACAAATCAGCACCATATTTTACGATAATTCCAGATATAATTATCACAATTAGAGTCCACATTAATAAC
>ERZ1645004.261-NODE-261-length-12586-cov-5.127524_pt1 | contig 12586 bp, 3 predicted proteins | sample MGYA00579304_ERZ1645004 | MGnify/ENA primary metagenome ERZ1645004 (study PRJEB40715, sample SAMN01906944) | human oral metagenome | study: EMG produced TPA metagenomics assembly of PRJNA78025 data set (Human Oral Subgingival Plaque Microbiome).
ACACTGACAAGATGTAATGAAAGATTGTTTCATAATATTCTCCTTTTATTTTTTCAAGTTGTATTACATCATGTTTTCTTATAAAAAAAGCATTTTACTAACATATTCTTTCGCCAGGTAATTCTTTAAATAAAAAAACAACCCTCAAACGGATTGTTTCACTAGACTATCAGACAAGGCCACAGACTTCTTTCAAAAATTTAGAAAAAGAAACAGCGCCTTTAATGATTAGAAATCCTCCTATCCACTCGGTCGCTGAAAGAAATCCCAGCACGCCACCAATGATAAATAAAATAGATGGCAGCATTCGAAGTTGTTGGTCTTCTTCGAAATAGATTAGCATAAAGGTTCCTAATGCAATCATCAAAATCTTAAAAAATGTCAGGAGCAGGGAAAAGGTAACCGTGACGACCAGCATTTTTGAAGGATCTTTATAGATGATGGCCCCAGTATAGGATAGCAAAAATCGTAGAACAGGTCCCAAAAGTAAGGTCACTCCTGCCACCATGCCCAGTCTCCAATTGAGTCGAACCAATCTATCTCTCTCCATAAAAACCTCCTTCTCTCGTAGCTATCATTCTACCATATTTCCCCCAGAAACAAAAGACCTTCTCCGTCACAAACAAATCCCCTACCAGCTTTCAGACAGCCGAACATAAAAAGAGAAGATCTGTCGATCCTCCCTTTTCATTTTCCAACCCTTATTTCTTAAAAATAGAGGTTCTGAAGTCGTTTGTTTGGTCAAGATAGGCCTTAAAGATTGCTCTCTTCAACTTATGAACGGCACTGTCATACTCTGGATTATAGTTGCTCCAACGAGGACTTACAGCATCCTTGAGAACAGCTTGATCCATGAGGGCTTGCAATTCAGTCACACTATTGATGGTCTTGGTCGCATAGCTTGGCCATGGTTTTGTCGGATCTTTAAAGGTCACTTGTTTCAAGTTTTTAAACTGATCCACACGTTCTTTGTACATGGCTTTCTTAAAGGCAGCCCAAGATGCATACTTGCCTTCAAACACCTTGTCCAATACAAGTTCATCTGTCACCAATCCGCGTTCTTTACCATAGAGATTGATAGTTTTACCTTTTTGTTTGGCAGCTTCTTCGTATTGGTTAGAGATATAAGGTACCATTCCATCCTTAAAGCCTTTGGCAGCCAGAAGTTCGTAAGCGATCCGACGTCCCATAAGGTCACCTGGCGTGCCTTTCTCACTGCTGAGAGCTGAATAAATCGGAGCAAAGAGTTTAATGGTATAGTAGCCATTTCGTTCATAGTCACCAGACTGGTACTCACGAGCTGACAAGATGTTGTGGTCAATCAAACTATCAAAGTTAGTTAGTTTTTGGGCCTCTTCTTCTGTCAATTCTTTGACTACGTTAGTAGCGTATACCTCATTGCCATCTACTGGATCTTTCACATACTTGTTCTCAATTTTTCTGAGAACCGCCATTTTCTGGTAAACATTTAGCTTGTTAACGATTGATTGCCCTTCGAGGTATTCCAGCATGTAGATAAGATCAAACATGTTGTGGACATAGTTCTGAAGATCTGTTGCGTTTTGGAATCTTTCTGTCGGATCCAAGATTTGCAGACGGGAGCCCTCTGTACTATCTGATTTTGAGTGTCTCAAGATAGAATTAATGGTAATGGTTGCGTCACTTGGTTGGTCAGGGGCTTGCAATAAGCCTTTTGCAAAGAACTCTGGGCCCAAGCCACTTCTTCGACCATAGCCGCCAAGATAAATATCCTGATCCGAATCATGGGTCATTTCATGGGTATAAGTAATGGCTCCATCCTTGTCTAGCATACGGTAAGACATATAGTAGACACCATCCCCTGTTGCGTAGGCTCCATGCTGGTTGTGTACTACCTTATTGCCAACTGGTCCAAAGAAATTCTTCATGGCTGGATTGGAGCTATCAAACTTAGCCTCCACTGTAGCTTTTCCTGAGGTTGTGTCATCCCCAAACTTATAAGCATCATAAAGCAAGATGGTACGATAGAGTTTTTCACGTCTCTCATTATCTAAAATACGATACCAATAATCGTAGTGATCACGCTGACGTTTGGCTGTTTCACGCGCATTTTCTTCTACAAAATCATTGAGAGCCTTGCCCGCTTTATGCTCGCTATTGCGGTAGCGATCATAGGCTCCAAATCCTAGGCTGGACATGGTCGAGATGACAAATACTGATTTCTCTGGCAAGGTTAGGAGCGGCAAGACCATATTGCGGTATTTCCATGTGGCACTCGTGATGCGATCATAAACACCGATAGAATACTTGGTACCAGCTTGTCCCTGCTTAGTTCTGACTTCTTCAATATTAGATTTTTCTTCGACGATGTAAGCCTTAGTCTCTGATTTAAACCAGTCATTGTTGCTTTTCTCTGGTAGAAAGACTTTTCGGTAATGTTCTAAAGTGCTAAACAAATCTGTCGTTCCATGTTGACTGGCAAGACTGATACCATAAGTATCGACATTATTCTTAGCTAGAAGATTGTTAAAACCAGATTTACCTAACTCAATCAGGGCATCTAGTGGTAAAGCATTTCCCTTACCAAAGAAGTCCAGGTGGTACAGAACCAGGTCTTTGACGTTTACCTGACCATAGCTGAAGTTATACCACCGTTCCAGATAGGTCAAGCCAAGTAGCAAGGCTTCCTTGTTGCGTTTGATTTTATCTACAAGATAACCTTCAGTGACTGGGTTAGCACTAGCCAGTCCAGCGTCCGCTGACAAGAGTTTTTTCAAACTGTCTTCCAAATGTTCCTTGGTTTTAGTGAACTGGTCTTCTAGATAGAGCTCAGTCTGCTTAACGTTTGGAGAAATACCGAGCGTCTTTCTGATGGTTTCTGAATGATAGTCAACCTTTTGTAAGCCTGGTAAGACTTGCTTGATGATAGAGCTTTGGTCATACAAGAATTGGTTTGGCGTATAGAGAAGTCCAGTATTTCCTAGACTATATTCTGCTAATTTGGCAAAATCATTCTGGTACTTGAGATCCAGCTTCTCAGATAAATCATCCTTGTAGTGTAGCAAGAGTTTGTTTGCAGTCTGTTTGTTAGAAACAATGTCTGTGATGACTTGGTTATCCTTCATCATAACTGCTGACAAGAGTTCTTTTTGATATAAAAGACTGTTCTCATTGACCAGATTTCCGTATTTGACGATAGTTGCCTTGTTGTAGAAGGGTAGCAATTTTTCAATGTTCTTATAAACCAAGGCGCGCTTAGCTTGATAATGAGCCACCTTAGAAAAATCACTGTCTTTTTTGCCACTTGTTGAAAGTGGCTCCACTGTTGGTAGAGTGAGAGGATTAATGGCTGCTTTTTTGCTTTCGATTTGGGAAGCATCTAGCATTGTTCCTCTTTCTTCAAAGGATTCCTTGCTGACGACCTCATCCTTGACTAAGGTGACATTGTAGACTCTGTTGGCCTTGCTGCTGAATGTGTCCTTCACCTTCATTCCGTTATAGTGGTATCCAGTAATGGCATTTCCGTTGGTTACATTGACATCACTTAGAACATTGGTCAAACTTCCAGCATGCTTTACATCACCAGAAGTTCGATCCCACAAATTGCCTGCTACTCCCGCCACTCTACCAAAATGCTTGACATTGTTGATATCACCTTCAGCATAGCTATCTTGGATTTGTGCATCTCGGTCTACTAGGCCTGCAAGTCCACCCACAGTCTGATCTGAAGTATTTGTGTTAGATGAAATGGCTACTGTCGCTTTTGACTTAGTCAGTGAAGCTCTGTTTCCTGTCAAATGACCGACCAGACCACCGATATTGTAGGCAGCAGTCGTTTCATAAGTGTTGATAATTCTTCCCTTGAAACTACTCTCTGTGATGCTTGATTGGTCCGCCTTAGCCAGCAAACCACCGATACCACGTTCACCTGCTAGAACACCATCGACATGAACTTGCTGAATCTTTGTGTTATTCTGCGCTTCATAGGCCAGTGAACCGATATCATCTTTCCCTGAAATGGAGACATTTTTCAGGCTCAATTTTTCTACTCTAGCGCCACTCAAGGTTTCAAACAGAGGCTTTTTCAAGTTGTAAATAGCATACTGCTTGCCATCTTTTTCACCAATCAACTGACCAGTAAAGGCGCCCTTGATGTAAGATCTTTCATCAGGTCCCAGTTCCACTTCGTTGGCATTCAAACTAGCTGCTAAATGATAGGTTCCAGAGAGATTCTTGTTGATAGCTTTGACCAGGTTGCTAAAGGAAGTAAAGGTTATCGTTTCCTCTGTAGCCTTCTTAGCTAAGTAGAAGGTGAAATTATCAACATATTTATTTTCTAGCTCTTGCTGGAGTTTCTCATCCTTGGCTGTGATTTTATAAACTGGCTGACCATCTTTCGTTTCAGCCGTTATTGAAGCGACTGGTAGATAGACATCTTTAAACGACGAGGATTTAACCTTAACAAAGTAAGTGTCTGGATTACTTGGGACACCGTCTAAAGAAACGTGTTGTTTGTAAGTACCATTGGTCTGACTATACAACTCCAGATCCGAAACGTTTCTTAATTCAAGTGTTTTTTCTGGATCTTTTTCTTTTGGTTTTTCTGTCGGAGCTTCCGGTTTTACTTGCTCGGTATTGCCAGTATATTCTGGAAGAGGAGCGACTTGTTCCGGTTCAACGATGGCTCCTGCTTGCTCACCTGTATATTCTGGTAGGGAAGACTGGGTCTCTGGTTCCACAATCGCACCTGATTGAGTGCCTGTATACTCTGGTTTTTCAGCTGTTTCAGGGGCAACAATCGCTCCCGCTTGAGTTCCTGTATACTCTTGTGTCGGTGGTACCTTTTCAGGCTCTACGATTGCTCCAGACTGCTCGCCTGTATAGGTTGGTTTCTCAGCCGTTTCTGGTTCCACCAAAGCCCCAGACTGGACGCCCCCAACCTCTGGCTCAACTTTTTCTGGTTCGACGATAGCACCAGCTTGGGTTCCCTGATACTCAGGTAGCGGAGCGACTTGCTCGGGTTCAACGACTGCTCCTGCTTGGGTGCCAGTATATTCAGGTTTTTCAGCTGTTTCAGGGGCAACAATCGCTCCCGCTTGATTCCCATTGTATTCTGGTAATGGAGCCTGAGTCTCAGACTCTCCTTTTCTTGCAGACTGAGGTGCTTCACTCGGAGCAACTGCCTTCTTAGTCCCTTTCTCTACTATACGTGGCAAGGCTTCTTCTACTTTAGTTGATAGAACTTCCCGAGAAATTTCTTGGTTTTCAACAGTGAAAATGCGAACAAGTTGAATCTTCTTCCCAGCACGACCTTCTTGTTTGACATGGATGGTCTCCTCTGCTAGATCTGGATTTTCTTGAACCACTTCTGAAAAGTCTAGTTTGGTTACAATTTCTTGGTCTTTGTATAGGAGCTCTGGTTTGTTCACGCGACCAGCCAAGACTTCGTCCTGAGGATCCACACTAGCAAGACCAGACGGATGTTGATTGGATGAATCTTGAGAAGGGATTGGTTTTTCAGCAGGGAGTGTAGGAGATGGAGCTTTCTGCTCATCTCCTGCCTTTTGTCCACCTTCGTTGGTTTGGAAATGAGGTTGAACCGTGTAGTCTAGTTTCTGATCCCTAGCAGCAGTTTCTTGCTGATTAATCTCTTTGTCTTGCTTAATATAGCCTAGATAAGTATAACCTGATAAGGCACGTGGCAAAGGCAGACTATCTCCTTGGGATAATTGGTATTCTTGATTGTACTGGAGCAAAAGTTGATTTTCGATAGCCTGAACTGAAGAAACCAAACCGCTGCCCATCCCTGTTACCAAAATCACATTCAAGAGGGCTTTCTTCTTGCCTTTCTTTTTGGATACAACAAAAATAAGAAGGCCAATTGAAGCTAGAGCTCCACCAGTTAAAACACTAGTAAGGCTATTCTGCCCACCTGTATTGGGCAACTGACCTAGCTGGACTTTCTCATCCATACGGTAGACTAGATAATAAGTGCTCTCACTATCTTCAGCAATCTTCGGAATGTCCTTTACAATCAAGTCTTTCTCTTGACTACTTAGCTCCGTATCCGTCACATACTTGTAGTGAACAGCTACATTTTCTTGGGCAAATACAGTACCACTGCTCGCAATGGACACAAAAAATAGGCTTGAAATCGAAGCTGACACAAGTCCAATTGCTAATTTTCGTAAGGAGAAACGATGCTGCTTCTCTCCAAAAAACTTTTTCATTCTATATCCTCTCAACTTTTCAACCTCTATCAAGAAAATAACTAGTATTATATTTTGATATAGGTATTTTACATCAACCATTATACTATAAAAAGAGTTCCTTGTCTCAAATAAATGCTTTAGATTTTACGATTATTAAAGCTTATTTATCCTGTCAAATCTACCCCTGCTTGGTAACAAAAAAAGAAGGCTAAGCGCCTTCTCTTATTTGAAAATATTCCTAACAAAAAGTTATTATTCTTGAATCTCGAATTTTTTCAAAAGTCCAAAATAGAGGGATCCACCAATGATTGTCAGAATTCCTCCTACCCATCCCAAGAATGGGATCAATCCAACAGAACCACCTACGATAAACAAAACAGACGGTGCAGGGGTCACACGTTCATCGTCCTTGTAATAGACAATAGACACAATTCCTAAAACCAAGACAGCAATTTTTACCAATGCCAAAATGATTGAAAAAATCGTCAATATACCAACTGTTGCATCCGAGTCCTCCGTCGCCGCAGCAGCCCCGACAGCTATCATAAACATAACAAGAGGTGCCAACAGCAAGACGATACCTGAAATAAGACCAAAAATCGCATTTACGCGAGCAAGTGTTTTTGTTTTCATCCGAATCTCCTTAAAAAATTTTTACAACTATCATTTTACCATATTTTCATGAAAAACAAAATAAATTTCAAAACGAGTATACTAGATGGTGAATGATTTCCAATTTCTATACAGACATTTAGAGTAAAAAATAGGTCATGTATCAATTTATTTGTAAATTCATTCGTTTTTGTACTAAGCAAGCCATTCACCTAAAAAAAGAAGATCACTTGGATCTTCTTTTTTCGTGTCTATCTTTCAAAGATAGACTGTCTAAAGTCGTCTGTCTCACGAAGATAAGCGTTGTAAATCTTCTTCTTGAGCAGGTTGACCCAGCTAGCTTCGACACGGCTAGTAGCATTGGTAATGTTGCGCACATCCTCTGCCACGGCTGCGTCCATCAACTGCTGCATCTCTGCATAAGAGCGAATGGTTACTTTCTTGGTACTGTTTGGATTTTTAAGCTCGTACTCAATGGTAATTGGTTTGAGCTTGGTCAGCTGATCAATCCGCTCCTTATACATGGCCTTCTTGAAGGCTGCCCAAGAGGTGTATTCACCTTTAAATACATTTTCCAAGACTTTCTGGTCGGTCACGAGACCGACATCTCTTCCAGACCATCCGTCCCACGTTTTCATCCCTTCATCGAAGGCTTCCTGAGAGTACTGACCAGAAACATAAGGGACAAATCCGTCATGATAGCCCTTGGCTGCCAGTAATTCATAGGCTGTGCGACGGAACATAACGTCACCAGGTGCTCCATTTGGATTGCTCAAGGCTGAGTAAATTGGTGAGAAGAGGCTGAGACTGAGGTAGCCATTTCGACCATATTTTCCGCTTTCCTTGTTCTCCCTACGAGTGATCACATCATTTTCAATCAGGGAGTCAAAGGTCTTCAGCTGCTTGATTTCCTCAGCTGTAAAGCTTCGCGTCTGGTTTCCAGCGTGGGTCTCCTTGCCATACTTATCTGTAATATAGTAATTCTCCATCTTCCTGAACCACTGTAACTTGGCAGCATCACTCTGCTTCAGCATAGAAGTACCTTCTAGATAGTCCAAGGTGTAGATCATGTCAAACATACCATGGACATAGTGTTGCAGGTCTGCTGCATTTTGAACACGTTCCTTGAAATTATAGGTATGCATACGTGTCTTAGAATCCTTGTCCACCTTGAAGAGAGTATTGAGCGTAATAGTTGGTTCATCTGCGCTCGGCGAAGATTGCAAGAGTCCCCGAGCATAGAGTTCCGCACCCAAGCCCTCACGACGGCCATAACCTTCAAAGTAAATTGCACCGTCAGAATTATGGGTCATTTCATGGGTGTAGACAGAGTTTCCATAGTCTTCTAACAATTTAGCAGCATCAAAGTGAGTTACACTACCCGTAGCATAGGCATTATAGCCCTTGCTTGGATACCACTTGCCAGCTGGTCCAAAGAATTCCTGCATAGCCTGTGATTTTTTGTCATTAGCTGGAGCCCAATATCTTTGACCATTCTTGTCAACCAATGAGAATCCATCATAAACCAGAACCGAACGGAAGAGCTTGTCCTTGCTTTCTGGACTGAGAATCTTATACCAGAAATCATAGTGGTCGCGCTGGTATTCAGCTGTTTTTCTCACTCTGTCTTCGACATATTCAACTAGTTCTGCGTCTGTGCGCACTCTGTTATTGGCATCCAGGCGGTAGCGATCATAAGCTCCCATAGAGAGGGTAGACATATTAGAGATAGCATAGACACCTTTCTCCGTCATGGTCAAGAGTGGCAGGAGCATGCCCTTGTGTTCCCAATTATCTGCTGTAATCTTGTCATAAACACCGACAGAGTACTTGCTCTTGCCCTCGGCTGCGTCCTGAAGCTGTCTCGCTTCTGCTACATCGGACTTAGCCTCAACGATGTAGGCTTTTGTATTGGTCTTGAGCCATTCATTATTGGTCTTGTATGGTAAGAAGAGCTGACGGTAGCCTTCAAGGTAATTGAAGAGTCCTCGCTTGCCAGTTGCTTCAGAGAGCGAATTATCATACGCTGTATAGTTGTTCTTAGCCTTGAGATTCTCAAGTCCTGATTTTCCTAAAGCAATGATTGTATCAAGAACCGAAACGTCAATCTTACCGTAGAAATCCATCTTGTAAGCCGACAAGTCCTTAACATTAAAGGTATCATAGTTGATATTGTACCAACGGTTAAGGTAAGTCAGACCCAATAGGAAAGCTTCTTTATCAGCAAGAATCTTCTTAACAAGATAATCCTTAACTACTTCACCTTCAGTATTGATAGCCTTATCCATAGCTAGCACTTTGCGAAGCTCACCTGATAGCTTGCTTTTCACTTGCGTAAATGCAGTGTCTAAGTATAGTTCATCTAAAGAAGTGTCTGCTGCTACCCCGAGAACTGTGCGCATAGCTGGCGAATCAAGAACGACCTTGTTCAGCTCTGGCAACACTTGATTTAGAATGCTAGTATAATCTGATACGAAGGCTTCTGGAGTATAAAGAAGGTCTAATCCCTTCATTCTATACTCAGCAATACCTTGGTTGACGAAATCTCCCTGATAAGATATTTCTAGATAGTCAATGGTATTGTCCATGTAGTGAAGCATCAAACGATTGATTGCTGTTTTATTGCTATGGATATCAGTGATAATCTGGTCACCCTTCATCGGAACAACATCCAGTAGGTACTCCTTATTCAACTTATGCTCTTTCGGAATCTTGTTCGCAAACGAAACAATGGTTTCTTTATTGTAGAAAGGAAGCAGTTTCTCCATATTTGCATAAGAATATCCACGGTCGAATTGAGCATTGTTTACTTCACCATAGTCGACAAAACGCATATTTAGATTCGTGTCATCTAGGCTAGTCGTGATGTTCATAGCAGTCAGTTTTTCTTCCATTTCTTCTTGAGTAATGGTAGAAGTAACAAACTGATCGTTTTTCAAGGTTTCACTCTTGGCAACTTTATAGGCTTGCGTAATGCGGTCGTTTTTGTAGCCCTGATCTCCAGAAATACTGTAAACGTTTGTACCGCTAACATTGCTGATCACATTATCAACTAAACCATTAAAGTAGTTCGAGCCGACCACTCCACCGATTTGACCGTTAGTGGTTGAATTATATACTTTTCCTGTCACATAAGATTTGGTGATTCGAGCATTGTTTTCTAGACGTCCAACCAAACCACCGATACGTTGTTCATTTGATCGAGCTCCACTAATAATCGTTACATCTGCTTTACTTTGGCTAAGAAGAGATTCTCCTCCTTTAAGGCTTGCAACCAAACCACCTACATTATAAGCTTTGATGTGTTGACTGTTAGATAGGATAGTTCCCGTAAAGGAACTATTTGTAATCTTCGTATTGGTTCCATTAACTACTAGACCCGCTACGTTAGAGGCGTTGCCTACTACCGATACTCTCCCCTGAACAGAAACATCTGTGATTCGCGCATTCTCCGCATTGCGTGCCAGCGCAGCTGAGTCATAGGTACCCACGATATTCACATCTTTAAAGTCGATATTTGAAATGGTAGAGCCACTCTTGAGGTTTTCAAATAAAGGCTTGGCTAGATTGTAAATCGCATATTGCTTACCATTTTGACTACCCGTCAGACTGCCGGTGAAGTTTCCTTTGAGGTAGACATAATCCGCAGGAGCTAGGTTGACCTCACTCGCATCCAAATCAGCTCCCAGAACATAATTTCCTGCCATATTTCGCTTCATAGCTTCTACCAATCCTGCAAAGCTAGTGTAGACATTTTGCTGACTTGGGACTGCCTTACTGATATAGAAGTCGTGCCCAGACTTGTAGCCCGCTTCACTTTCTTGGACGAGTTCAGGAAGGGTTACATTAACCTTATAAACTGCCTTGCCATCTTTCTCTACTTCAGAAATGCTGTGAACAGGTAGGAGAATTTCCTTGGATTCGCTTGATTTGATCTTGACGAAGTAGGTAGACAGATCCGTAGGAATAGAGTTCATCGATACAAAGCGCTTGTATTGGTCGTTTTCTTTATGATAAAACTCAACGGAATCAATATCACGGAAGGCAATCTTCTTGTATTCTAGCTCAAAGTTACGACTGTCTGTTTCAAACTCAGTAAAGCTGCCATTATCCAGTTCATAAGTCAACTTGGTTTTTAGAGTGTAGCCTGTGTAGTAGTCTAGGTCGCCAATTTTCAAGCTGCCAGCGAAGTTGGTAATTGGAAGAGTGCGAATCAGCTGGTCTCCCTGATACAATTCTGCAGTCGCTGAACGGAAGGACTGGGTCTGGTCTTCCAATCTATATTGGACCGTCACCGACTTATCATCAGCATTCTCAGTCAGACTTAGAATGGAAACGGTCGGCTTGACTTTAGGCACTCCATTTAGAGCTTCTTTGGCTGCTGTCAGGCTAGCAAGAACTTGGTTGACCTGTACTTGTGTAGCAGTTTGATTGTTCAAAACTTTGTCTGCCTTGGTCAATTCGTCAGTATAAGCTGTCTGCTTTTCTGAATCCGCATTCTTATATTTAACCGAAGTTTTAACCGTTGGATTTAAATCGTACTCAGTCTGAAGAGCTGTTTTAACAACTTCAAGACCACTTAATTGAGCCTTGGCTTGATTGATTTGTTCCACCAGTTGGTTGACTTCTGCTTGGCTGGCTTGGGATTGGCTCAGAATCGCTTGACCAGCCGTCAAAGCAGCATCATAGTTAGCTTGATGACTCTGACTATCGTTGAAATAACGGGCCTGAGCTTTAATCTGATCCGCTTCTGCCAAGAGATTATGCAGTGAAATTAAATCGAACTCCTCTAAAGCATCTGCTTTCGGCGCATCATTTGGCACCATGGTTGGTTTAGCCGTTCCAACTTTGACTATTTGCGTTACAGGAACTAGGGTTTCCTCATTAGACAACTCTTGGCGGTCAACCTCTTGACCGTTAGAACTGTAGACTCGGGTCTTAATGGTACGTTCGCCTTGGACACCCGGAGTTGCAATTTGACGAGCATCACGAACAAGCTCATCCGTTTCTTCTTCACGAATGGTGAAATTGATTTTTTCTACACGAGTTTCATCCGTGTAAGTCAGTGGATATTCTGGCAGAGCGTCTGCTTTTGGCGCTTCGCTTGGTACCATGCTTGGTTTAGCAGTTCCGACTTTGACAATCTGTGTTACGGGAGCCAAGGTTTCTTCATTCGAAAGTTCTTGACGGTCAACCTCTTGACCGTTAGAGCTGTAAACACGAGTCTTGATGGTCCGCTCACCTTGAACACCCGGAGTTGTGATTTGACGAGCATCTCGAACAAGCTCATCGGTTTCTTCTTCACGAATGCTAAAGTTGATTTTCTCTACGCGCGTTTCATCTGTATAAGTCAGTGGATACTCTGGCAGAGCGTCTGCTTTCGGTGCATCGTTCGGTACCATAGTTGGCTTAGCTATGCCGACCTTGACAATTTGCGTTACAGGAGCCAAGGTTTCCTCATTAGACAATTCTTGGCGGTCGACAACTTGACCGTTGGAACTGTAAACACGAGTCTTGATAGTACGTTCGCCTTGGACTCCCGGAGTCGCGATTTGGCGGGCATCTTGGACCAATTCATCCGTTTCTTCTTCACGAATGCTAAAGTTAATTTTCTCAACCCGAGTTTCATCGGTATAAGTCAACGGATATTCTGGCAGAGCGTCTGCTTTCGGTGCTTCGCTCGGTACCATATTTGGTTTAGCAGTTCCTACTTTGACAATTTGCGTTACAGGAGCCAAGGTTTCCTCATTAAACAATTCTTGGCGGTCGACAACTTGACCGTT
>ERZ1645004.267-NODE-267-length-12471-cov-2.384182_pt1 | contig 12471 bp, 16 predicted proteins | sample MGYA00579304_ERZ1645004 | MGnify/ENA primary metagenome ERZ1645004 (study PRJEB40715, sample SAMN01906944) | human oral metagenome | study: EMG produced TPA metagenomics assembly of PRJNA78025 data set (Human Oral Subgingival Plaque Microbiome).
GTCAACAGCGGCCCGTGCGCCCTCCATCTTGTCAGCCATATCCCCGTATCCGTTACGGTCATAACCCCTTTCGGCGATCACTTGCTCATGCAGCGCCCTGAGGTCACTAACCATATTCTTTGTGGGCATCTTCTGCCAGTTTCTCTGTCCCCCAGGGATCAGGCCCCTTTCATAGAACCAGCCCGCATGTCCCCGGTAGTACTCTTCACGATCCAGAGCCTTGTTGGCGTCCACATACGCTTTCATGGCGGCGACGTCGTGAGCCTGCTGACCCTCCAGGGTAGTGGTATCAAACTTCAGACCCGCGTCTTTCCTGGGCCTCCTGGTTCCCCCAAGGTCACCCACCTCCTTCCCCATCATCTTGGCGACAATGGCGTCACACTCCGCCTGTGTGCTCGCGTGCGGGGGGTCCCCAAATCGGCAGTGTCCCGGCCCAGCACAGGGCATCATGCTTTGCTTCTTCTCGCTCCAGTGCATCCACATAGGTGACTCCTTGGGGTGGGGTGGCGGGTTCTCTGTCCCTGGGGTAGTATCTAACGCTAGGGAGGGGTTGTCAAACGTGCTCTACACCATTGATCCCGGGTTTTTCGTAACTTCAGCGCCCTCTGCGGGGTGCTCTTGGTGGCTCTCTAGGTCGTTGGCTGGTGGTGGTAGGTGGCCGCGTTTCGTGTGACGCAGTACGCGTATCAAGGTGCACTGGCTACTGATCTCTTGCCTTGCCAGGCCCCTTAAGTCGTCAACCTTATACTGTCATCCTGGTCGGTGCGCCTGTGTCCCATGTCACAGGCTTTCAGGGTAGATGTCTGACTGTATGGTGGTGTAGGGTTAGCACCAGAAGAAACATGACAGCACAAACAACAGGAGAAGTCATGGATACTACGGCTAAGCGACTGAAGTGGATTAGCCGCAAGATCAGGCTTGCGGCATCAGCAGCAATCGACTCATGTAACCGAATCGCGTACTTCCCTAACGGGGTCAAAGAACTGGACCAGGATGACCTCACTCTCACTGAGCCTGAGGTGCGAGACGCCCTGGATGCCCTTAAGAATGTGTTGCAGGTTGTTGACCTACACGAGATGAACCAGCCCATCTTCCCTAACCGTACTGGGGACATGGATCCTGCACACAATTTCCGCGCAGACCTCATGGATGCCGCGTGGGCGTATGGGATGCTGCGGATCGACAGCCGTTGGGACGTAGACGATAAACCGATCTTTCCCTGAGGGGCAACCAGCCCAAAACTGGTAGAGAAGAAACGACAGAACCAGGAGGGAATCCCGTGGCTTCAAGGTGGGACTACTGGCGATTCTTGTGGCGCGGCCACTCCGACAGTGCGGTACGGGAACTGGATGAGATCAAGGCTAATTCGACTGGGCGAACGGTATCCCAGGCGTACCGGGTCCGCTCAAAGACGACAGGCGAACGTGGGATAGTCGTTGAGTTCGATGACGGTCACCGCATCATGCTGAGTCATCTCCCCTCCTTCGATGCGGAGCCGTTCTCTGTCAGGGAGGTTTATGACTATGGCTCAACTGGGCAGGTTATCAGTGACGTCACATGGACCATGGGGGAGAGTTTCATCATGGTTGACTTCTATGGCAGGTACGCGCCCATTATGAAGGTGATCCTCTACCCTGTTGGTAATGTCACATGACCTGGCGACCTTTTGTGATCTTCGAAGGGCACGGACAATAGGGATGAGTCTGTGGGGTAAAACACTATATGTATTGTTAATGAGTGGCACAGAGGTTTACTTAGATAGTGGAGACGGGAGAGTTCTGTGAGTAGAAAAGATCAAAAGAAGTCCACCCTATGGTCTTCTTCCAGGTGGCGCGCTAGGTTTAACGCTTATTATTTCTTCAATATTGCACAATCAATGTTTGTTACCTGGTTTTTCTGGGACCTGTCCTTCAAGGTTGAACCTAATGTCTTAGCTGTAGGTTTTTGCGGGTTGATGTCACTAATCTTTACATTACTTACCGTATGTAACATCATGGACATTGATACTATCCACGGTATGACGCCTGTCTATAGGGAGCGAGTGGGTACTCGACTCATCTCTCTGTACATTCCAGAGAAACTATTCAAGAACAAAGGTTACGGTTACCTGTCTGAGTTTGATGCAGCCTTGTCTTTGCTGAGAGAATCGCTGAATCAGTATGTTACCACTGCCCATGATACGCAGTGGTCTGACTCAGATGCTTTCCAAATGGTTATTGAGAAGGTCTCGGAGGTAGAGACCATACTGCGTGACGAGCATGTCGTTGCAGTACTGCTACTTGACGAAGACACTCCCGGTCGGGGCGAGATAGTGAACACTGTTGTGTCTAAGATCTATGATGCGGCCGAGTTTATCGAACAGGTTACTAAAAAGGTGCGCCGTGATTATGAAGATCACATGACCAGTGAAGCGGCCCATATGATCGACATGATTTTCCCTAGTGGCTGTGAGGCAGATCAGGTAGTCTTTGAAAGCCCCTCAACCATAGCGGACTTCCCTATTTGGAATAATAAGGAAACTGGCAACAAGTACGCTTCCATTGAGGGCCAGTAGTTCTTGGAAGACGACGGCGCAACAGTAGAAGGCGTCCGGTGGGTCAGGGAGAGCGTCTTTGTAGGGCAGGGCACCATCCTGTGCCAGCGAGCCTGGGGGATGGTCGATAAGGTTGAACGTCGATCAAGAAGCACACTTCAAGTAGCGAACACATGCGCGAACTAGGGCCTTGGTGTAGACAGCCACAATACTTGTCGGGTAGAGTCAAGAAGAACACACGCACAGAGAGTAAACAAAGGAGCATATTCATGCGACACTTCACAAGCGAACAGATTGAGAGCCTGTCCGGTGGATTCAGTAAGGAAGGTAAGGTAATCCAATCTGAGATGACTGACCGTGGAAGATGGTCAATCTACTACACCGGCATCGTCAAGATGAATGACGACGGAAAGTACTACGAGATCTACTGGGAGGAAGGGGCCACAGAGATGCAGGAATGCGACTACCAGGACGCCCAGGATGCTCCAGAGGTAGAACCAGTCGGACAAGTGTCCATTAGAACCGTATTCGTAGAGAAGGGGGCTAGCGACAGGGTTCTCTCCACTCCACCGGACAGCGACCCTCTCCATGATAAGCCGAACGAGTGGGGCTACCTACTGGAGAAGGCGATGAGCGAAGTAGGGTGACAACTCAACTACGCTAGAGCGAGGCCCCTGTGAGCGCCATTCCAGAACGTTCACAGGGGCCTCGTTGCGTGTTGTCAAGAGTAGGTTGTCCCAGCGGGGTTGCGCTCATTGTAGCAGGATGGCGGGTGTCGCGCAACCCCTACTAGGTGAGGGGCGGGTTCTACTTGTTGGTGACTGGTAGCGTGTTCTCGTCTACTTCATGTACCACCTTCACCTTATTGGCGAGCAGGTGTGCTGACAGGGCTAGGTAGTTGATGTAGCAGTCTTCTATGTTGGCTTCGCACTCGAAAAACCTGACTGGATTCAGACGGCCATCAGGGTATTTAGCAAGATGGGGGATTTGAAGAGAGAGAATTCCCCTAGGAGTTGTCTTCGCCTTTATGGCATCCCCGTAGTATGGAGCAATAGGCTCTCCAATATGGACCTCGGCCTTTTCACCCCGATAGGTGAGCATCATGCTATCCTGATCGGCTACTATATAGCAGGTTACCTTATTGTCAGAGACGACATACCCTAGGCAGTCCAACGCATCAAAAATGTCGCTCTGCTGTAGTTTTCTGACAGGGATGATGACGGCATTATTGTTGCCCCGGTCCCATGTGATTCCGTCACTCAAATAGGCGACACTGCTGCTTCCTGAAGTATCTGGGGCATACCCACCATAGTATGTGATGGACGATTTACCTAGAACATGGTTGATTTTTGCTTCATCTGCGACTGACAGGACTCTGCTGTTGTGCGCAGAGTGGATGCTGGCGTGGTCGTACATATCTGCAATACAGACATCTGATGCTTGGCCGATCTTGGCTTGCCCCTCTATGCACCCAACATGTCCGCGGAAGTTCGTTAGCATGCCAACAGTGGCGTTTTCGCTGATGTTCTTCACTTCGCAGTCATAGGCGATCTCACCTACTACTGCATCTCCTTCGATATCCTTGATGCAACAGTCGCCCAAGATGGTATCAACTCTGGCATTCCCGTCGATGGACTGGATATCCACACCATAGACCTTGCGCACCTTGGCATCCCCAGAGATGTTGAGAACTGCGTTGAGGTGAGTGTCTTCTGGTTGTTCGATTGTGTGAACCTCTCCCAGTACGACAATGGTGTCTCCGTCGTAACTGGAGGGATTGTTGATGATGCGCTGCCAGTCCTCGTCGGACCAGACCTCGACTGTCTTCGCTAACATATGCCACCAACGCCTCTCTAGGTCATGCTCTCATTGTGGGATACATTTAGAAAATATCCCTAATCACCAAGCATGTCTCAAAATGAGAGACGTTCCCTTTCTCTTCGGGATTGACAACTCTGCCGCCAACCTCACGCTAGAGGACGGGTCACTGTCCTCCTCAGCCCAAAGGACTACCGTGTCTGCATAAGATCTGGCGTTCTTGTCTACGACGCCTTCGACACGGCCCTCTACATCAGGATGGTAGCATCGCATCCCTAATGACTTCCGAACAATACGCGAATTAATTTCCACTATCTTGTCAATGTCATCAGCCGTCTTAGAGAGGCTGTCAGCATAGTTCCTGAGGGTTGTCCTGATGATGTCACAAGGTTCACTAAGACCTGGGCATGAACTGCGACTCAGGTAGTAGACAAACTCCTCTGTGTGTGCATTTAGATGCTTCTGCTCTTCTTGAGCCCACATTACCTTGTCTCGGATACATCCCCACTGGATGCGCTTTAACGCCTGATTGATTGACTTGTTAACCTTCTCGGTGGCCTCGTCAACCTTGAGAATGTCCTGCCATGCGAGACGATCAAGTTGGTGAAAAACATCGCACACCGAAAGGTCGAGTTGTGGCACTTCAATGATGTCGCTCTTGAAGATGTATTTAGACCCTAAGCCATTCGCGTTGAAGGCGATATCATCCTCGTCATCCATGATGCATGAAATGAAGTTGATGGCAAGAAAAGCGACGGAGACTATTGACAAGAATCATGCGACCTTCATGCTAAAAGGCCAGCATGCCAAGCCGACGATTAGGAGAAGTAGCAGGATCCCGTTCTGCTGTCGAATACTGCCTCTAGAGTACGCCTCGTCACGTACAGAGACAATCTTACGTGGTGACATAAACATTCTATACAGGACCATTCTTACCCTCACCTCAGATGCTATGCGTTATAGATAAACAACACTCTAGCAGAAGCCGCTAATGTACTTCAAGTGACACCACTCACTTACTGCTGCGTTTTACGACAACATCTGAGAACCCAATACTCAACAGATCTTCCTTGTTAAACCTGTAGGGGGCTGTCTTGCTGCTGTGGCTGACAGCATATGGTGGATACACTGTCAACAGGTTGCTTTCCCCACCCAAAGTGTCACCATTGTTCTTGCCGTCTAGGTCTTCAACAAGAACCTCTCCCACCCAGAACCCGTCAGTGTCTTGTTTGAACCCAGAGAAGCGGAGATCTCTGAAGGAGTCGCTATAGTAGGGTACCAGGGTGCCTCCGTTGGCGACATACTTCTCTTTGTCGTCATAGTGAGGGTCTTCGAATCCGACTGTCACGGACGGTGCGAGTTTGTCTGCTGGCACTCCTGTGGGCGTGTAGTAGATGCATGCGAGTTCTGAGGCCACCTCCACCTTGGAACCGTCTTCTACGTTACGAACGATGGTACGGCACCTGGCTGTCTCAACAGTTGCTGCATTCGTCATCTTCTCGACACAAGCGCACCCGTCAAGCATGAGGATGCGCCCTTCAAGACGATCCACCTGTGACATATCTTCCATCAACTTGATACAGGTGTTCTTATCTGCGAAACAGATAGTTGACTTATCGATCATGGAGTCAATCACAGAATCAATGGCCTTGTTGATTTGAGAATCACCGGACATGGACATGACATCGCAATTCTCTGCGACAAGCACCAGGGAAGCGCCATCCATGAAAAGATTCGAACCAGTAACTTTAGTGACAATCACCCCATCATTAACGTTTACGGCAGTACAGTTCTTAATACGTAGATTATCTTTATGAAATCTGACAATGGGGTGCGGTTTGACAACAAGATGGCCCACATTCTTCACCACCCCGATCCTGGAGTCAACAACAACCGCGATACCAGTGTTCGTATCGCATCTACCGGTGCCATCGATAACCGTATATGGGTCGTCAATGTTGACAACCACTTCAGTCAGATCAGGATCGCTCCAATCAACACGATCCCAGTCGGCGATACTGCGAACATTCATGTGTGTCATTAGTGACCTTTCCAATTACTCGTCACTCACTCAATGCTACGCTCTGTGGCAACATTCAACATGTTGTGCGTCACCCTTTGAGCGTCCCAGGTGTTCTTAATGCCCTTGTCTTTTGCGATGCCTTCAAGGATCGCAGTTTGCACTCTTTGCGACTCAGCAATCTGCTCCAGTAGGTCAACAACCTGGCTCATCTTGTCCTGAATGGCTGTTGCGTCATCATGAGCGGCTAGAGCAGATAGGGCCGCAACTTGTAACTCTGCCCTGGCCCACCACTTATCGAAACTACCTATCTGCTGAATATACTGATTCATGTCTATCTCTCTTCTTCTATTGTAGTGGGTTAGTGGCGAGATGAGCGGTTTCGGCTGCTGCTCCCGCTGTCGCTGCTGGACTTGGCGTCATGGATTTCACTCATCATGAGCGACACCCACAGTGCGTCCATGCCCGTGACCTCGGTGTCGGCCTTCTTCGTAATGGTGAGATCGGATGTGAAGGAGAAGAACGCGCGATTCATCTTCCAGCCAGTGACATCATTGTTGTCCTTGATGTCTGTGTTGAAGGTGAGGCCGAACTTCTGCTGAGACACCCCTACCTTGGTGTCCCTATGGTAGACTTGGACCTTTGCTAGGAATGTCAGAATCTCCGCATCCAGGTGTCCAGTCTCCTGGTTGTTCCAGTCGTAGATTCCGGCCTTGTGGGAGATGATCTGTGGGTTCTCCGACTCTGACCCTACAAGGTTCCCCTTGGTCGTGTAGAGGGAGTAGGTGTCCCCTAGGACAGGCCAGGTCTTACCCCTGATTTTCCCCACCTCTTTGTCGTCGGCGTAGATTGTCCATTCGTCACCCCAGGTGAACCAGGACTTGGTTGCCCGGATCTCCTTGGCGTTGTTGATGGTCTCGACTGCTGCCTGTGAGGCGGCTGCGTCCTTAGTGGTCTCGCCTGTGGGCTTGTTGTCTCCCGCGATTCGTACGCATGAGAACGTGAGCGCTAGCACAACAAGAATGATGGCACCAACCTTACGCGGATTCATGTCCACTTACCCTACTCCTACCTGTTTCGACTGTGTGACCAGATTCAGACCTTGATCTAGGGGTCATTCTACTACAAGGGGTGTGATCTTGCGTGTATCCTCTGGTGTGAGACCAAACACAACATCACCAGTGCGAGCAAGAACATCCTTGATGTAGGAGGTAACCAGGTGCTCGTTGCTGACGCTTGGAACAATGCCCCCTGTTGTAACAAGCGGGTTGCTGCCCACTAGAGCGATCAGAGACCCACCGATAATAGTGGGCTAGGGGGGGAGGGTGGAAGTCAATGCAGGGGGGTGTGACTTAAGGGGTAAAAGAAGAGAGAGAAACAAGTCCCCGCTCCGCTTCTCTCTTCCATGTGATCAGAAGCCGACCTGGTTCTCTCCTTCGTCACCCAGGTAGGATGCTATCTCCTTGAAGAAGTTGGTGTTCATGGTCCTAGAAAACAACTCGCTCGGACCGCCATTGAGGATGAGATCATAGTCGGCGACCAGAACTTCAGACCGGAAAGCATCATTCACCTTCGCCTCACCGGTCATCGCCATGACGGTAGTGTATCTCATCTCGAAGATCCTGGACCTGCCGCACATTCTTCCAATTCTGCCAACATCTGCCAGTTCAATGATCGCATCATCCTTCAAGGTGTGGATAGTGAAGTTCAGGGCACTGCATAGGCGGGTCTCACCGACAACGTGTACCTCATACAGGGACGACTTTCCGTCGATGATGATGTTATAAATGGCAGGTGAGTCAATAACGACAATAGGGCGCCTCCGTCGGCGTGTCAGTGCAATGCTATTGCTGAGGTTGCTCCACTCCTCCTGAGTGCGGACGATGAAATCTGGTTCCACACCATAATCACAAGCCTTCATTCTATTACCTCTCCTAGTGTGCTTCTCTCACAAGTTTGGCGTTCTCATTACCAGCGTTTGTATCTTGAGCGTGCTCGCCACTCAGGCCGTAAAACTCAAACAGATCCAGGTCGGGCCGTTCCACAATGATGTTGTCAATACTGTCAGGATCGTCATGAGATGAAGTAGTAGAAGAAGACTGGACGTCAGACCTGTCAACGGGCGCGTCTAGTTGATCCTTCGTGCGTACAAGAGCGACCGCCTGCCTGAGGGACCCCTGATCTCTACAAAGTAATCTCCTGACACGTACTCCTGTACGCCTACAGCCTTCAGGAGCCAGGAACACAGAAGCAATACCACCTGCTATAGCGCCCGAAGCGGACCCTAGAAGCAACATAGGATCATTGAAGATGATGGAGACAATAAAGGCAACAAAGCACATAAGTGACGCATTGCTCAACGCGCCAAGCCACACGTCCGCACTACTATACAGAGGGTCCTTCAACTCCGGTTCTGCGGGCTCATGGTTAACTTCACTCTCGCTGCTCTCAGCCATTCCTATTACCCTCCCTCTTGGTGGTGTGCTTCAGTTTAATTGTGGGCCTGCAAGAGTCCAGATACTCTTGCAGGCTCGACATTTCTGTCTCCCCCTGTTTTGATTTTGCCGCTACCCAGAACTCATCTAGAATCAGTGTAACCATGCCTCACTCCTGCTCCCTGTATCCTATTGGTTGGTCAACTCCCAATCATACTACACCCAACCGCTGAAGTCAACAGAAGACACACGCTTGCTGTACGTTACAAGGCTGTTCTACCTTTATCCTGAACATTGTCGGATCCGCCAACTGGTCATGCAGCAAGTCCTACTCCGCTACTGTCAGAGCAGGGTGGAATGAAGCGCTGCCACCACCCGCCCTATTCCAGAGGCGAGCAGTGGCAGCGCAAGTAAAAGTGCTCGGAGAGGCTCAGTCGTCGCTCATGTCGAAGTCCTCACCAAGACTGGCCAATTCCTCTACAGAGTACGACACCCACTCACCCTTAGGAACCCTCATGACAACCTTGCTGTCCTCGTTGTATATAGCCTTATAGAGGTGGCAGGTTTCATTGGAGATGAAGGGGAACGTCTGCTTCTCCGGATCGTAGAGGGCAGAAACACCGTCCTGATTGTGGCCGCGATCCGCAATGAACTCTTTCGCCGCATCCAGGCTGTCCACCTTGTGCTGCTGCGGAGGAGTATCGTCTCGAATTCCCGAGTCAACGCCCACAATAACATCGCGGCCTTTATTTTTGCCAATCTTGACGCTGAATCCATCCATAATGTGGACGTACTTCCAGCACCAGCCATAGACAACATATCGTTCGATACAAGACATATGGTCAAACTGCTGGCACCCCCTAACGAACACATCGATCAGCGAGTTCTTGCCCTCATCGTCCAGACGGCTGAACCCATAGGCGAGAGTACGGGGGATGTAGGAAGCCCACTGAACTGTCACGTAGTCCAGTACCTTCTCCCCGTTGTCATTAATGCTGATGGCTGCGAAGACAGAGCGCATACCCATGTTTTGGTTCTCCTTCAGGATCGTTTTGGTTGCTTTCGCCGTCTCTAACTATACACGACTAGAGCCCACGCGAGTGCAGCAGTGCTGGTGACATACGCCACACCTGCCTGCTGGGTTGAGTGGGGGTTGCCGTCAGTTCAGAGGGCGCCAATACCCCGGAGGAAGCGGTCACTCGTGATCATCTTCCACTCGTACTTGTCCGCGTCGTCGTGGGAGTTGGAGAGCACGATGGCGTACTTGTCGCCCTCGAACTCCATCACAAACCCATCCGCGATGTCAACGTCAACATTGTAGGGGTTGTTGATCTGCATCAGTGTCGGGTCGCTTGGTCCCTCACAGAAGCCAGGCGCCTTGGAGTACAGGGTGGAATAGTCGAAGAACGCTGGCCCAGCAGTCATGACGCCACTATCCTTCACCTCATTCAGGAGTTCAACCATGTCCCAAGGTGCAGCCTCAGTCGCCCAGCCGTTCCAGTAACTCTCAAGCCCATCCATGAACTTCGGGCCAACCTCGTAAACGATGTCGTTGAACTCGACAATGCCACCATTAGAAACCCACTCCCACGAGACGTTGTAGGAGTTGTGGTTGATGTTGAAGTCGTGCTCGGTTCCTATGAACGCTTCACGCCCGAGCACATGGCGGGCAATCTGGGTGATGATCTTGGCCGTCCCGTACACGTTGGGAACCTTCGTATCGACCGAGTTGAGAAGCACCCAGAGGGCCTGGATCTCGTTATGGGTCAGGTACTTGTTGCCCTTCTTCAGGGCGATGTTCCGCTTAATCGAGATCGCGGCATCAACCGCACAAGCGAACGCCTCCATCAGGTGGTAGTCGTCACCGCTCATGGTGCTGACACTCCAACTGTACACCTCCTCCATGAGGACAGGGGTGCTCGCCTTAGTCAGGGTGTAAAGGATGCACTTACTGTTCTCCTCTGTGGCGACCGAGCAAACAACGCCACTGAGGGAGGCAGCCTGGTTCGCTAACTTAGTGGACTCAGCGTCAAAGTTTGGGACACATGCTGCCTTAGACACAATTTCCTTGACGAAGTTCCAACCTGGGGCGTTCTCTCGGATCACAGAATCGGAGATCCTAGAAAGGATAGCAAGCGCCTCATAGACACTATCTCCCTCAGAGATCGCGTTGTTCTTCCGGGTGTTCCGATTCTTCACTGCCATGGCGCGTACCCTTTCGCCTGTTGCTGTCTACTTGTTGGTTGACTTGCATCCAGGTTACACCAGTTGCAAATGACGGCTCAACCCAGGAAAGTAGTGACACTGGCCACACAACCCATGTTGGTGGGGTGCTGCAAGGACCCCCTCTGCGGGACGCACCCTATAGTTGCTGCTGCCGGGGCAAGTATCACCACAGGACCCCGTAAGGACACCCTCACAGGTGACGCTATTTTGCCTCTTGCTGGTACTTCCTGTGTTATATTTCACACGCTTTGACCGGATTGACGAGTGAAGGTACGTGTGTTAGGGTAAAGAGTGACATGCAATCAGCAATCCTACAGAAAGCAGGGTGTGATATGGGGTACTACTCCAGTATTGATGACGTCTCGTTCACTTCTGATTTTAATGGTCGATTAATCTCCTTAAAGGACTGGAACGACCTGTTTAATAATGGTCGGCTACACCTCTCGTTCTTGACGCACGTTATCGAGTTCCATCCTAAACTGACCTTTACTGGCGACTATATCAAGGGACTTGATTACGAGGTCTCATACGAAGACGGGAAGGCATATGAACTGGCGTCAGAACTTCAGACGTTCAAGAAGTTCATGGACGATCATGGCATCATCTTCTCTCTTGAGTTCACCCTGCTCGGTGAGGAGAACCTGGATGTCTCCAAGTACTCTGTATCCAGCGATCTCCCTCATGTCATGGTTGCCGAAGGAGTAATGACCTTCACCGAATTTAAGCCAGCGAGGCACAATCCGTCTCTCTTGAGCCCACTAAGTTCACATACTGCTGACTTTTGATAGATAAGTCAAGATTCGATCAAGAGAGGCAGTAAGGGTGCGTGCATAGAGTTTTCTACTCTGCACGCACCCTTACTATCTAAGCGCCAATCAGCGTCACACGCCACTAAAACAGGGTGTTCTGTCTGCCGTCTTCAGTGGAAACACAGTCGCCAACCTTGACTCTTGAAGGCCTTCTAGATATTCTCATCGCTCGGGGCTCCATGAGGTCCAGAACAGTTGACCGTCGTCAATCAGGTAGATATAGGCGGTCTTTCCGTTAGGATTGTCCTTCATGGCGAACCCGGCTACGGCATACTCATGGGTGTTCTCTTCGACAATCTTGCGAACAGATTCAATGTCGCTCAGGTCGTCACAGAATCCAGGAATCTGTGAGTAGATGTCATACCAGTCGAAATCGATGCTACCTGAGTATGACACCCCACTGTTGGCGATGTCATTCAGGAGGTCTAGCGCCTTCGTCTTGCTACGAATACCCTTGGCGTCGTCGATCCACTTCTCTATGATCCCGCCAGTGTACTCAGGTCCGACGCGGAACCATTGGTAGGCGTAACTGATGGGCCTGAAGGGTGAAGAGACAATTCAAGAGTGGGGCTTCTCGGTTGGAGAAGATGTTCCAGGAACAGGCTGTGGCTGCCCTGTAATTCTGGGCCG
>ERZ1645004.269-NODE-269-length-12450-cov-4.064058_pt1 | contig 12450 bp, 14 predicted proteins | sample MGYA00579304_ERZ1645004 | MGnify/ENA primary metagenome ERZ1645004 (study PRJEB40715, sample SAMN01906944) | human oral metagenome | study: EMG produced TPA metagenomics assembly of PRJNA78025 data set (Human Oral Subgingival Plaque Microbiome).
GTTGGCGCGCTACTTACCTATGTAGTAGAGATTTACGATCAACCAGACGACAAAGCAAACTATTGGATGGAATTCCTATGCGTCAACGATTCACGCGACGAGCTCTACTGACCTCAAAGGCAGACAGTGATTCGCCGACCGATAAGGATGAACTGATGCTATTTTCTGATGATGAATTCGAAGAACCTATTGGCGTGTTTTACCAGCGCTTGTCCAAGCTCGCAGATCACATGCTTGCCGCCCCAGACCTGAACATGTATCTATGTGTCATCCAATACCCATTCGTAAAAGGTACAAGGCTTAAAGAAGCACCAGACCTTATCCCCAAATGGTGTGGGTATTTCCCCACCGAGAAACAAGAAATGTTCATGCGATTTGGTCGATACGGAGACACCGGAGTATTCATGTTCAACAAAACCGCCCAATACCCAAATGCCCTCTACCGAACCATGAGCGGCCTCATGTGGGTAGGAGAATCCATCGTGGTCACGAATGCCCCAGATTTTCCCACCAACGTAATGGACGAAATGATTCATCTATCCCAATGCGTACGGGACGAGCCCAAGGGTGAATGGTCGTTTATGTTGGGCAGCAAGAGCTTTGTTCTTTCTTTAGATTACGATGATCACCCAGAAATGGTATACGGGCATATCAAGACGAATAATGAAATAATGTGGAACATCTTCCAAGGAATAGAATGAACTCATGGATTTTAAAAAGACCGGGATCCCCCAGTATTCCATCAATGATTCGTTTCGCAAGTTCCAGGAATCATTAGAGAATGTCACAACCATTGGTTTTGGATCCCTCCGAGGCGACCTGGTCTTAGACGGAAATAATTACCTTATCGGGGTGGATCAAAATGAAATCACTGGAGAAGTAGAATGCGTTGAAGTTGCCTCACTCTTTCATGGCGACACATTCGAAGGCATCGACCTCACCAATATGTCCGCAGAATCTTTCGCCCAAGAGCTAGCAAAGATTGGTTCCACACCTGTAGTAGAAATCGATAACGTCTGGTGGCCCAAGGAACGCATGGGATTCTACGTGTATGAGAACACTCCCAGTACAATTTGCTGGTGGGGAAACACCACTGACGCTGAGGTACAGGAAATATTTTCCCAAGGACAATAAGATTTCCTGGTATAAGACAACAGTCTGTCATGGATCTGAATCACATTTCCCAAAAAGCAGCCACATATGGGAAGTCAAACCCTATTTCTTCGCGGCCGAATAAGCTTCAATAGCAACAACCGATCTAGGGCCCGACCCCAATATTTTCCATTGGAATCAGGCCCTGAAATAAAACCGGCGATTGACGCCGGTATTCGTTGCTAGAATTTAATTCCCAAAGCACCCAGGATTTGGCTGGTGAACATGCCCATAAAGGTGAGCATTCCCAAAACCACGGCAATGGTGACGGCTACGGCCCGAATCTTCATGCCGGGGCGGCCCAGGTCGGAGGATAGATCATTGACCAGCCCACTGGCCTTGTTTTCGCCCTTGGAGCTCATGCCCTTATCCGAACCATCGGTAAGGCTGTCGAGACTGCCGGAGGAGCCATCCTTAGCGGAACCCTTATTAGAATCAGCGCTGTTTTTCAGCTTGCCAACATTGGTGTCGGCACTATTCTTCAACTCATTGACTGGGTTGGAGGAGTTTTTCGACTCCGCAGCCACTGCTGGTGTAATCATAGGGGTCGCCACGACTGGGGCTACAACGGCGACGGCAGCACACAGGGCAGTTGCGATTTTTCTGGACACGGGTTTTTCTCCTCTTAGTATCGTCGAAAAGCTTTTAAGGCTAAACCTTAGCCATTTTTACCAGAATGCAAAAGGCCGACCCCCAATTTGGATGTGAAATCTGGGGGTCGGCCTGATAAAAAGCTGAATATAGCCTGTTAAGCGGTGACGGGCTCCGCCGCCGGAACAATGTTCACGGTACGACGATTCCGCCGCATGGCGAACTTCACGGCCCCTGCCTTGAGCGCGAACAGGGTGTCGTCGCCACCGCGACCAACGTTCTCACCAGGGTGGAACTTGGTGCCGCGTTGCCGGACCAGGATTTCGCCGGCCTTGACCTGCTGGCCACCGTACCGCTTCACCCCAAGGCGCTTGGCGTTAGAATCGCGGCCGTTGCTAGAGCTGGATGCACCTTTCTTGTGTGCCATGTGGATTCCCTCCTTATAGGGTGTTGAGGTTACTTGATACCGGTGATCTTCAGCACGGTCAGCGGCTGGCGGTGCCCCTGGCGCTTCTTATAACCCGTCTTGTTCTTATACTTTAGGATCTTGATCTTCGGGCCCTTGACTGAGTCAATGATCTCAGCGGAAACCTTCACCTTGGCAAGCTCATCGGCCTTGGTAGTAACAGTTGCGCCATCAACGAGCAGAACCGGGGTGAGAGCCACGGACGAACCTAGCTCACCCTCGATCTTCTCGACCTTGACGATGTCACCTTCGGCAACCTTGTACTGCCTGCCGCCGGTCTTGACGATCGCGTACATACGAGGGCTACCCCTTATCTATCTCAGGATCGAGCGCCCTGGAATCGGCGGGCCCTCGATGCAACTATCATTTACTTTCCGTCTTAAACTACGTACAGAGCTTAAAACAGCGACTGTCAAAGACTACCTGTAACCCGGCAAAAAGACAAACTGCGGCTACTTCAGCGAACGCCGTACCGCCCGCCGCCGACCCCGCCCACGAAGATTGGTAGCCGAATCGGTACTCGTCTTTCCACTTGCCGCACTCCGCCGCGATTGCGTGGTTGCGCCCCGCCGCGTTGCGGTGCTCCCGGTCTTCCGCACCACCCGGCGCCGTTTCCGGGTTCGATGCGTGGTTTCCTCCAGCTTATCGACGTCAACTGCAGGTACAGTCTCGGATTCCGTGACTTTTTTATGCACCGCCCGCCGGCGCCGCCGCGACCCCGACTCGGGTTCCGGTTCGGGCTCTGGTTCCGGGGTTGGCGGTTCGAAATCTGATTTTTGCGGTGGCACATCGGAGAGCGAATTGCCCCGCACCTTCCGGTTTCGCCGCGGCGACGCCTCATAGGCGGACACGGCTTCCTCATAGGTAGCGGGCAGGTAGTCTTCCGACGATGGGGCGACTACCGCGGCGGCCAGCCCTTCGATAGAGATTTCGGATGGCCGGAATGGTGCTTCCTCGGCGAAGTCTTCGGCAGGCTCCGGCTCATCCGATTCGTCCTGGTGTTCCATGGCGAGCACCGCCGGGTGACGGGTGGGGTCTTGGTGTGGCACCCCGTGTTTGCCGCGCCGTTCCGGCCGGTCGGAGATAGTATGGTGTTCCACCGGATCGTCGTGGATGAGCACGCCCCGGCCGGAGCATTCCTCGCATTCGGTGGCGAAGGTTTCCAACAGGCCGGTGCCCAGGCGTTTGCGGGTGATTTGCACCAGGCCCAGGGAGGTGACTTCGGAAATTTGGTGGCGGGTGCGGTCCCGACCCAGGGCTTCCGTGAGCCGGCGAAGCACCAGGTCTTGGTTTTCCGGCAGCACCATGTCGATGAAGTCCACGACGATCATGCCGCCCAGGTCGCGGAGCCGCATTTGGCGCACGATTTCTTCCGCGGCCTCCAGGTTGTTTTTGGTGACGGTTTCTTCCAGGTTGCCGCCCGAGCCGGTGAATTTCCCGGTGTTCACGTCAATTACCGTCATGGCCTCGGTGCGGTCGATGACGAGGGTGCCGCCGGAGGGGAGCCATACTTTTCGGCTGAGGGCTTTCTTTAATTGTTCGTCTACCCGCAGCGCTTCGAATGCGTCTTGGCCGTCGTGGGCTTCCCGGTCGAATTTTTCTAGCCGGTCGAGGAGGTCGGGGGCCACTGATTGGATGTAGGCGTGCACGGTGTTCCAGGCGCGGTTGCCGTCGACTACCAGGGAGGTGAAGTCTTCGTTGAAGAGGTCCCGCACCACTTTCACCAGCATGTTTGGTTCTTCATACATGGTGACCGGTTTGGTGCCTTTGGATTCCTTTTCTTTGAGGGTGCGTTCCTGGATTTGTTCCCACAGGGAGTGCAACCGGTTCACGTCGGCCGCGATGGCGTCTTCTGGCACGCCTTCGGCCGCGGTGCGAATGATGACGCTGCCGTCAGCGGGCACCACGTTTTTGAGGATGGCCTTGAGCCGTTTGCGTTCCGGGGCTGGTAGTTTGCGGGAGATTCCGGCGGATTTTCCGCCCGGCACGTACACCAGGTAGCGGCCGGCGAGGGAAATTTGGGTGGTGAGCCGTGGGCCTTTTTGTCCGATGGGGTCCTTGGCGACCTGCACTAATACTTGGTCGCCGGATTTGAGGGCTTGTTCGATTTTCCGGTGCCGGCCTCCCAGGTTGGCTGCCCGCCAGTCGACTTCCCCGGCGTAGAGCACGCCGTTGCGGCCTTTGCCGATGTCGATGAAGGCGGCTTCCATTGCTGGCAGGACGTTTTGTACGCGACCCAAATAAATGTTTCCGGCGAGGGATGATTGGGTGTCTGAGGTGACGAAGTGTTCCACCAGCATGTCGTCTTCCAGGACGCCCACTTGGGTGACGATACCCGGGTGGTCGTGGCGTTGGCGTTCCCGCACCACCATGGTGCGGTTGACGGATTCCCGGCGTGCCAAGAATTCGGCTTCGGAGACGATGTGCCGTTTTTTGCGGGATTCTTCCCGCATTTCCATGCGGCGTCGGCGTTGGGCTTCTAGCCTGGTGGAGCCTTTGAGCGCGAGAGGTTCGGAGATGAAATCGTCGTCATCTTCGTCATCGTCGGTGATGTCTTCGTCGTCGATGATATCAGAGAGCAGGTCGTCGGTTTTGTTGCTGCGGCCCCGGCCGGTGCCGCGTTTGCCGCGGCGTCGTTTTGGCCGGTCATCATCGTCTTCGTCGTATTCGAATGGGTCGGTGTGGTCGGTCGGGGTTGGGGCCGTCGGTATCGTGGGTGCGGTGAATGAGGGGGCGACGAAGAGTGGGGTAGTGTATCCGGGTTCTTCCACGGTTTCCGGTTCGGCCGCCGGGGTGGCCTTCTCGGCGGCGGGTTTTGCCGTGGGGGTTTCTTCGGTGAGGATGCCTTGTTCGATGCGGTGGTTAATGTCGCGTTGGGCTTTTTCTTTGAGCTGGTTGAGCTCGTTTTCCACGTTTTTTTCCACCCGGTAGCGGAGTTTGTCTTCTTCGGTGAATTCCTCGGTGTGGGCCGCGGGCTTGGTAGCGGTAGCGGCAGCTGGTTTCCGGCCTGGTTTTTTCGCCGCTGGTTTCGCTGTAGCTTTCGCCGGTGTTTGGGTGGTTTTTTTGGGCCGTCCGGGTTTCCGGCCGGGCACTTTCACGGGCTGGGGGGTGGGGGTGATGTCGTGTTTGTCGAGGTAGTCCAGCACTGCGAGTGCTTCGTCCCGGGTGAGGTTGGATTGTGCCGCTTTTTTCAGGCCGATGCTGGCAAGTATGGAGACGAATTCTTTGGAGCTGAATCCCACTGCGGGGGCGAGTCGGTAGACTCGAATTTTGTCGCCTAGTTGACTGCGATCGAATGTAGTTGTTATAGCCATTTCTCCTCCTGGCGAGGATTCTTCTATCAGGCGTCCGGGCGCAAAGATGCCGCAAAAACTGCTAGGTGCTGCCACACGGATTGGTGATAGATTTCATCTGTAAATCGTACGTATGTTATTTAGTTTTCTTTATCGTGTGGCTTATAGGTTCGGCGCTCCCATCGGGGTAGGAAGTAACATGCACACAAGTTCCTATTGTTCCATAATTCTATTGCTTTATCACTTAGCGCTAGCTGCCCTGTGACTGGTTTGTGCTATAACCAGCCTTTTGTGATGGCGGCGTGAATGGCTTCGTGATAGTTACGGGCCCCGGTTTTTGCCATGACGTTCGAGAGGTGGTTCCGGACGGTACCCTCGCTGAGGAAGATCCGGTTGGCAATTTGGGCAACGCTAGCGTGGTCTTTGGCCGCGTTACAGATTTCAATTTCGCGGGGCGTGAGGGGGTTATTGCCAGCGCGGCGGGCGGCCTCGACTAGGTGGTTGTCGAAGACGCGAAGTCCGTGGTGTACGCGGCGGACGGCGGCGGCAAGCTCATCGGGTGGGGTGTCTTTGACAACGTAGCCGCTGACACCTGCGTCGACTGCACGTTGGAAGTATCCGGGGCGGTCGAAGGTGGTGAGGAAAATAACGGCACAATCGGTACCCTTCAGAGTCTTAGCGGCTTCAATTCCGCTAACATCGGGCATTTCGATATCGAGAAGAGCGACGTCAACGCGGTATTTTTTTACAGCGTCGGCCACTCCCACACCGCTGCCGAGTTCGGCGACGACTTTGATATCGGGTTCGAGGTTGAGGAGTACTTTCAGGGCGCCTCGTACGAGGTCTTGGTCATCGGCGATTAAAACTCGGATGCTCATAATAATTATCTTATGTGTGTTGTTGCGGGTAGGACTGCTGTTACTTTGGTGCCGTTGGCGTGGTTGAAGTTGATGGTTCCGCCGGCTTGGGTGACTCGTTCGGTGACCCCGGTGATGCCGTTGCCGCGTTTGTGCGTGCCGATGCCTACACCATTGTCATGCACAATAAGGTGGTTATTGCCAATATTGATGACGCACCTGGTGGCGTGGGAATGACGGATGACATTGGTGACAATTTCGCGGAGCACCCAGCTGAATTCTTGGTGGGTGAGCGTACCGTCACGGTGGATGATGGCGGTGATGCCGGCGGCTTCGAGGGCTTGGGTGGCGGCTTCGATTTCTTCTTCGACGGTGCGGGATCGAAGTTGGGCAACGGTGTAGTGGAGTTCTTGCATGGCTTGCTGGGAGATGCCCATGATCTCGGTGGTTTGTTGCTTGAGACTGTCATCGGTGGTGGTTGCTTCTATGCTGCGGGCGGTTCTGATAATGGTGGAGAGTGATTCGCCGAGGAGTTCGTGGACGTCATGGGCAATGCGGTCGCGGTCGTGTTTGCGTTGGCGAAGCTCTTTCGCTTGTCGACGCCGGTTGTCGAATTCTAGGAGGAGCCGTGATGCCAGGATAAAGAGGAAGCAATCGACCAGGTCCATGATGGTGGCCTTGTGGGTTGCTTCGTCGATAAGCAAAGAGAGCATAATGCCGGCACCGATAATGGCGCTGCCGCTCACCAGGGAAACCCATAATCGGGCGACACAGAACACCAAAAGGTGGGCGAGATAGGGGACGAGAGCGCGAATGGCATAGTCGTGAATGAGCGCCCAAAGAGCAATGCCGAACCCCACCTGGATGGTGAGGAGGATAAGCAGGTAGCGGGGTGGGATAACCGGTGTGGTGTCGAGGTAGGAAAACGACTGGTGGAAGACGCAGTGCACTATGCAAATGAGCGCCCACACAAAGAGGCTGGGCATCATTCTTTCCTGATGGTTAGGCAGGTTGATGAGTGTTATTGCACACCAAAAAAGCCAAACCACGGTGAACATGAGTGCGGTGGAGTGACGCTGCATAGAGTATTCCTTGTGGCATTAGCGTAATTCGGCGGTAATCGTTGTTCCGTTCATATGTTCGAGGCGAAAACTGCCCCCGGCTTGAGTAATGCGCTGGGCAACTTCGGCGAATTCCGCATCATGGTGCGCGGTTTCTCCCTCTATTCCGTTATCGCTAATCTGTAGCCCGCCATTACTCATGGTGATGGTGCACTCCGTGGCCTGGGAATATCTAATGATATTGGTAACTGCCTTGCGGAGCACCCAACTGAATTCCCGGTGCCGCATTTCTCCATTGCGATGCACCGTGACCTTCATGCCGGCAGCTTCGAGAGCTTGGGTGGCGGCTTCGAGTTCCTCATCCATGGTGTGGCAGCGCAGTTGCGCAACCGTGTAGCGGAGTTCCCCAATGGCCTGCCGGGATATGGCGGTAATTTCCGCGGCCTGTTGTTTATTATGCGGGTCGGCGGAAAGCCGTTCGATGATTTGGGCTTTGAGCGCCACCACAGTCAGAGATTGGCCTAGCAGGTCGTGGATGTCGCGGGCGATGGGTTCCCGGTCGGCTTCCTGGTGGGCCTTGCTGAGGGCTTTGCCATTTGCTTCGTTGAGCTCCACCGTGACCCGACTGACCAGAATATAGCCGGTGAGCACCACAAGCACGCTGATGATGCGTATGGGCGGTTTGTCGCCGATGAAGCTGATGCCGCTGGCAATGAGCAACAGAATAATGCCGCTTATCAGGTCGGCTTTGAGCCCGGGCAGGGTGAAAACCACCATGTTGATGAGGTAAGGGGTGATAAACAGGAGCACCGGACCGGGCATGAGCAACCACAAAATGATGGCGAAAATGAGCTGAATGGCAATGACGAGGGCCACAACCCAGGTGGTGAGGTTTTTCACCAGGAGGAAAACCACCCAGTGGGTGCCGCAGAACGCCAGCCACGCCATGAGGCTGGGGAGAAAAACACCCCGAGTGGAGCCGGTGTAGCTCACGCTAATGATGCCCCACATCACCCACACCACGGTAAACGCCATGGTGGTTTTATTGAAATCCCGCATAGTGTCCAGGTTATGGTGTGCCCACCCCGGTCACTATGCGATTTGTCACGAGAAAATCCCGACCATCACTGGGCCGGGACCGGGGTTTGTGGTGGGGTTATAAGTTGGGGAACCAGATGGCGATTTCGCGGGCGGCGGATTCCGGCGAGTCGGAACCATGCACCACGTTTTCGGCAACGTTGAGGGCAAAGTCGCCACGGATGGTGCCGGGGGTGGCCTTGCCCACGGGGTCAGTGCCGCCGGCGAGCTGCCGCCACGCATCAATGGCACGCGGCCCCTCAATCACGCCAGCGACGAGCGGGGCGGATGTGATGAAGTCAACGAGCTCGCCGAAAAATGGCTTATCGACGTGTTCCGCATAGTGTTTTTCCGCGGTGGCCCGGTCGGCCACCCGCAGGTCCATGGCCACAAATTTCAGGCCTTTACGCTCAATGCGGGCAATGATCTCACCCACGTGGCCGTTTTTCACACCGTCGGGTTTAATCAAAATAAGGGTACGTTCAGTCATGGGGAAAAAGTCTATCGCAAAACTCCCACCGCTACCCCTGAACTATAACCAATTCATAACTTTTTTCACATAAATGTCTGTGGGTGCTTATCCTGTCACCATGAGCACCCAACCTTCAGCTCACATTCATGACTACTCCGCCCGTCGGCTCCGCAGCACCCGCCACTACATGATGCTCTGGTGGCTGTTGGCCGCCATTCTTGTGCCCAATATTGGCCTGCTCTTTCGCCCCATTTTTGGCCTGTATGGTTGGGTTTTCTACGGCCTGGTTTACCAATCCACGCTCTACATTCCGGCCCTCATTGCCAGCGGTGCAATCCTGTGGATTTTCCCACCCGGCTACCGGCATTTATGGTCGGAGTTACGGGCCCCGTTTGGGTTCTTCTGGGCCATGATCCTGTTAGAAATCTGGCTTCCCACCGACACGATTGACGGCCGCAACCAGTATTTTCCCCTGGTGGGGTGGCTCACCAACCTGGGGGTCACCCATGCGTGGATGTGGTGCGCAAGCATCGTCGGCGCCTTAGCATTAATAGCCTACACCTATATCATGGTGCGGGGTGTCCGCGCCCGACAGGCGTCGAAAAGCACAACATCCGGCGCGGCGTCGACAAGCGCCAGTTACCCCCGGCCGGTCCGCAGCCACCGGCACACCATGGTGCTTGCGTGGATCAGCACCGCTGTCATCGGATACTACCTGGTGGCGCTCGTGCATATTCGGGTGCGGGCGCTGCTCGGCGCCGACCTGGGGTTCACCCTCGTGCTGCCGCCCATAGGGGTTGCGGTCGTGCCCATGCTCGCGCTCTTAGGCATGGTGCTACTCGCCTTCCCTAAAACCAGTCCGGTGCGCCGCCGCGCCTGGGTGCCATTCAGCATATTCTGGGCCATGACCTTCACCATCATCTGGTTTGTGGGGGATTATTTCACCGACTGGTGGCGCATCCCCACCTTTATGACGATCGTGTCTCACACCGGCCGGGCCTTCGTCCGCCCCCTCGCCCTCGCCATGGCCAGCCCACTGCTTCTCGTCGCCCTCATCAGCCTGGTGAGCATTGGAATCATGGGCTACCACACCCGCCACCGCACTAACGCCAACAATCCCGCCAGCCCCACCGGCGACCCGGTGGCTCTAACCGTGGGCAAGGCAACCGGCTTGGACAGCAGCGAACGTCAACCGGCGACTAGGTGTGCTGGGTCGTCAATAATCCCCGTTTCATCCGCTCCAGCAGATTCCGCCGCAGGTACAAAATGTACCACCAGACCACGGCAAACAGCACTGCAACCACCCCAACAGCTGGATGGATAATAAACCCGAATAAGGCCACAACCTGTAACCCAATATTCACCGGCACCGCCCACGACTTGCCCTGGAAAAAACTCATCACCAGCATCAAGGTAGCCAACACCGTGATCGACACCCAATTCACAGTGGTCCAATAGGCGCCACCATCAACCCGCAGAATCACCGTGAGCGCCAAATAAAACGTCGTGGCCTCCATGCCCATGGCGCCGGCCATCACTCCCCGCAGCCCCTTCAGCGGATCCTTCACGGGGGCGTGACCCGGCCCCAATGGGCCATACTCCCCCACGGCATCCGCCGAACCGGCCGCACCGGATGCATCTACCGAATCGTCACCACGTGCCCCACTCATGCGGGCTCCTTTCCAAATAATGTTCGGGCCTCCCCCGCCGTCACCACGGAACCGGTAATAATCACCCCGGCACCCGACTGCACCTCGGTGTCCTCCGCTAACTCCACGGCCAACTCCACCGCGCCCGGCAAATCCTGGGCCACATGAACCCGCTCCTCGCCAAAAATCTCCCGGGCAATATCGGCCAACTCCTCGGCCGGCAACACCCGGGGGCTCGTGTTCTGGGTGACCACCAACTCGTGCAGGCACGGCTCCAGCTCCCGGAGAATCCCGCGAACATCCTTATCCCCCAGCACCGACACCACCCCCACCAGCCGAGTGAAATCGAAATCACGTTCGAGAGCCTGGGCCAGGGCGCGCGCCCCATGCGGATTATGGGCCGCATCAAGAAACACCGTCGGTGCGGACCGAACCCGCTCCAACCGCCCCGGCGACTCCACCGCGGCAAACCCCTCCCGAACCACATCAAGATCCAGGCTCCGACCGGCACCCGCCCCAAAAAACGCCTCAACCGCGGCCAACGCCACCGCCGCATTATGGGCATGATGCGCCACCGACAGCGGCAGGAAAATATCGGGATACTCGCCACCAAGCCCCCGAAGAGTCACCTGCTGGCCCCCCACCGCAATGCTCGACTCCACCACCCCGAACTCCATGCCGTACCGGGCCACCGCCGCATCCGTCGCCACCGCACGCTCCAACACCACCGTGAGCGCCGCCGGATCTTGTTCCCCAATCACCGCCACATTATCGGGCGGCGTCAACAGGTCATCAAGATCCCACCGCTGCTTAATAATGCCCGCCTTCTCCGCGGCAATCTCCGCAATGGTGTCCCCCAAATAATCCATGTGGTCCAAACCAATAGGGGTAATCACCGCCACATCAGCATTAATCACATTCGTAGCATCCCACCGGCCCCCCAACCCCACCTCGACCACGGCAACATCCACCGGCGCATCCGCGAAAGCCGCATAGGCCATGGCGGGCAACAACACAAAACTTGACAACAGCGGCACACCCCAAACTTCGACAGCCGCGGCCCGCCCTGCTTCACACTCTCCGCATCAGCCATCTCCACATACGGCTGGATCTCCCGCCAAATCCGCACATAATCCTGGGGGTGCAGCGGCCGACCATCAATGGCGATCCGCTCGGTTACCAATTGCAGGTGCGGGCTCGTGGTCCGCCCGGTGCGACGGTGAAACGCCCGCATCAGCGACTCGATCATCCGCACCGTGGAGGTTTTCCCATTCGTCCCGGCCACATGGATTGTGGCAAACGACCGCTCCGGGTTGCCCAACAAATCCATGAGCAGCTCCATGCGGCTCAGGGTGGGATCAATGGTGGTTTCGTTCCACCGCTGATCCAACTCGGCCTCCACCTCGGCCAACGCGGCTATATCCGCCGCGGTCACCTCCCGCACCACCGGCTTGTCGGCATCCGCCGCGGCGGCACCATCACCCATATCAATGGGCAGGCTCAAACCCTCATCGTTAAACTCCACCATGGTCTACCCCTCAAGCTCTCGCAGCCGGGCACTAATGCGGGCCACCTCTTCCGTGGCAATCCGCTGCCGCTCCGTGATCTTCGCAACCACCGCGGCCGGGGCCTTGGCAAGAAACGCCTCATTGGCCAGCTTCTTGCTGGTGGAATCCAGTTCTTTCTGCTGCGCGGCCAAATCCTTCTCCAACCGTTTCCGCTCCGCAGCCTTATCAACGGTACCCGACGTGTCCAACGCCACCACCACGGTGCCCACCGAAAGCCGCACCTCAATGGCGGCGGGGGGGGGGCAAACCCCCCCCGTGCGGGGC
>ERZ1645004.271-NODE-271-length-12392-cov-2.481073_pt1 | contig 12392 bp, 7 predicted proteins | sample MGYA00579304_ERZ1645004 | MGnify/ENA primary metagenome ERZ1645004 (study PRJEB40715, sample SAMN01906944) | human oral metagenome | study: EMG produced TPA metagenomics assembly of PRJNA78025 data set (Human Oral Subgingival Plaque Microbiome).
GGTATGTACGAACAATCCATAAAAAATATGTTGCAAATATGGAGATTAGTTTAATTTATTAAACATTCAAATCCCTTTTGTTTATTGGGATGTTGCACTGCAACACCTCTTGAAAAGGACGAATGCGGGATTTGGAAGTTATCGCTAAAATATCTATATTTGCGACAACTAAAAATTCAAACTCACTCCCTAAGTGTTGTGAATAATAAAAACTTAAACTTGTAATACCTATGCGAAAAAACTTATCAAAACTTTTGAATGTGATTATTGGGTTGATCGCATTATTCTTATTCAGTGATCGGGCCTGTGCGCAGGCAACCGACACGTCGGGTAAGGTGACGATCGAGGGTGTTGTGATTGACAATACCACCAATGATCCGATTGTCGGAGCAACTGTGCGGATGAAGAAGGGAAGAAGAGGGACGGCGACTAATGCTAACGGCCGTTTTGTCATTTACGGATGTTGTCCTACGGATGTTTTCCAAGTTACTTACATTGGTTTTAAATCACGCCAGTTCACCGTTGGTAAGAAACGGAACTTTACTATTTATCTGGAAGAGAATGCTGCACAGATAGACCAAGTGGTAGTAACGGGTTTTCAAAAACTGAAAAAGAACAGTTTTACGGGTACGGCAACTGTCGTGACGAGCGACGAATTGAAAAAGGTGAATGTCAAGGATGCCGTGAAAGCCTTGCAGGTGTTCGACCCTTCGTTTCGTATTCTCGATAATGCAGGGTTCGGTTCCGATCCTAATCATATAAATGAGATTAATATCCGCGGCGCATCTAACATTACACGCCAAGAGTTTGATGCTAACGGACAAGCGCTTACCCGTCGTACGAATTTACGCGATAATCCCAATATGCCTATCTTTATGCTTGATGGATTTGAGGTGAGCGTACAAAAAATCTATGATATGGATATTAACCGTATCCAGAGTATCACCATCCTCAAAGATGCTGCTGCAACGGCTCTTTACGGTTCACGTGCTGCAAACGGAGTCGTTGTCATTACAACCGTTCCGCCGAAGGTAGGAGAGATACGCATCGACTATAATTCGACAGCCGAACTTACTTTCCCGGATCTTTCAGATTACAATTTAACCAGTGCTGCCGAGAAGTTGCAGGTAGAGAAAGATGCCGGTCTCTATGAGGGGTATGATATATCGTCTACTATTGACAAGGAAATAGAATTCAATAACAAGTTGAATGAGGTACGCCGTGGTGTCAATACTGACTGGTTGTCACGCCCGCTGCGTAATGCATACAACTGGCGTAACGATGTCTCGCTCTCGGGAGGTGTGAATTCTATGCGTTATATGCTCAATATGAACTACAATAAGGATGCGGGTGTGATGAAAGGCTCTTTTCGTGATCGTTACGGGGCAGGAATGATGATAGACTATCGTCTGAGAGAATGGTTACAGATACAGAATCAGGTAACATTGAACCATTCGACTTATGAGAATTCTCCCTTTGGTAATTTCGGTAGTTATGCAAAGCTGGAACCTTATGATGCCATCTATGGTGAAGATGGTAAATATCTGCGCACATTGCCAATGTCGAAGATAACAAACCCGCTGTGGCAGGAACAGTATCTGCATAGTTACTCAGGGCGGGGTAACACGACCGATATAACCAATAATTTGGGTGTGAACATTTACTTTGCCCAGAATTTCTATGTGCGTGGTACATTCAGTGTGAGCCAGATAAAGGAAGAAACAAGGAATTTTAAGGATCCGAAAGACCCTGTGTTTAAGTCGCTCAGTAATAATAAGAAAGGAACACTCGACACCAATAACAGTACGTCGTTACAATGGAAAACTAATGTTATGCTCTATTATAACAAGCGATTTGCCAATCACTTTATCAATCTGTCAGGTGGCCTCGATGTACAAGAACAGATCGGTAAATTAACGTATTATCAATTAGAAGGATTTAATATCGGCAGTCTTAACAAACCGATTTATGCGGCACAGCAGCCTCAGAAGACGAAAGAGACAGAATCCACCACACGTACATTTGGTTGGTTAGCAGCACTCAACTATACTTTTAATGAGGTATATCTGCTGGATGCGTCGTTCCGCCTTGATGGTTCGTCAAATTTCTCACCGGATAAACGCTTTGCTCCTTTCGCTTCTATCGGTTTAGGTCTGAATGCGCATAATTATAAGTTCATCAAATCTATTCCCTGGATCAGCTCTCTGCGATTGAGAGGAACTTATGGAACCACCGGTAAGGTTAGTTTCTCACGCTTTGATGTCGTCACCAGCTATGAGGTAGATACTTCGTCGTGGTATTATACTGGTCCTGCTGTTAATCTTTCTTCAATAGGTAACCCGAATTTGTCGTGGGAGCTGACGAAGACGTTGGATTTCGGTCTTACCGCTGAACTTTTTAAAGGACGATTCTACATAGAGGCGACGTATTATAGAAAGATGACAGACCGTATGATTGACCAGATACGTATTCGCCCGTCATCAGGTTTTACGTCTTACCAAGGTAATGTCGGTGCAGTTGTTAATAAAGGTTTTGAACTTAAAACGAATATTACGGTTTTCCGTAATCGCGACTGGTCAGCGGTGTTAAATGCCACTATGGGAGCCAACACAAACAAAATAACTAAATTAAATGAGTCAATAGAAGAATATAATAAGAAAATACGCGATAATTACAGTTCCGAACATTCGGGAGGCGGTGGCTCTGTTCCTCCTATTCTTTACTATGTCGGTGCTTCTACCTCTGCCATTTATGCTGTTCGTTCATTGGGCATCGATCCGGCAACCGGAAAAGAATTATTCTTGAAAAAAGATGGAACAATAACCAAAGAATGGAATTCGGCTGATATGGTGGTTTGTGGTGATACGAGACCGGATGCTCAAGGTTCATTCGGTTTCAATGTCGCTTATAAAGGCTTTTTTGTTAACGCCTCATTCCTTTATGCTTTTGGTGGTCAGTACTATAATCATACATTAGTTTCGAAGGTGGAAAATGCCGATATAAAGAACTCGAATGTAGACCGTCGTATCATTACGGAGCGATGGCGTAAGGTGGGCGATGTGTCTCCTTATTATGGGTTGCGTGAAAATGGCTACACAAATGCCACATCTCGCTTTGTACAGAATGATAACTATATTCATTTCAATAGTTTGGCCATAGGCTATGATTTTGGTAAGAAGTTTGCATCGAAACTTAAACTCAGTGCGTTGTCCGTAGCGTTTAATGCCTCTGATTTAGCCAAGTGGAGTACGGTTAAGGTCGAGCGTGGTCTTTCTTATCCTTATGCACATACTTACAGTATAAGTCTGCGTGCAAGTTACTAATACTTTTATTAATGCTCAAGAATATGAAACAGATAAAATATTCAATATTAATAGCAGGTTTGTTGTCGATAATATTCGTCAGCTGTAGTGACTGGTTGGATGTCCCGGTGGAAGGACGTTCTACATCCGGGGAACTATTTGAAACAGGCGATGGCTATCGATCGGCTCTGCATGGACTATATAAAAATATGGTCACCGACGACCTTTATGGAGCAAATTTACAATTCGGACTTGTCGATTTTTTCTCTAATCAGTATAGTCTGAATGTTCCTACTGCGGATTTGAATAGTACGGTCTTGATTGCTGCCGGCAAACGCGAGTATAATAATAAGGACTTACGCCCACAGCTCGATCAACTCTGGCTGAAAGCATTCAATGTCATTGCTTCTGCTAACAACCTCATTCAGAATATTGAGGGAGAGAGCAACGATAAGTTCAGTCAAGGAGAGATAGAGAAGAATACTATTCTCGGTGAGGCCAAGGCTGTAAGAGCTTTCCTGCATTTCGATATGTTACGTCTCTTTGCTCCTGCTCCCGTTAACGATGATAGCAGAGTGTATATTCCGTATATAACCGATTTCCCAAATACGCAGGCACCGCATATTACGGTTAAGGAAACAATGAGTAAGATTATTGCCGACTTAGAAGAAGCACGAGCTTTGGTAAAGACCTTTGATGAAACACCATTAGGACTGAGCGCAAGTGTATCGGGAAATGCTCGATTCTATAATGAATTGAGTTATGGAATGGAAGGGGCAGCCGATAAAAGTAAGGTTGACGAGTTTTTCCTTGGTCGAGGCTATCGATTCTCTTATTGGGCTGTTACTGCATTGCTAGCAAGAGTTTATCAATATAACGGTACTTATGACCCTACCTCTTTGGACAAGGCTAAGGCTTATGCCGAAGAGATACTTAATGCTACCTTTTCTGGAGCGCAGTCTACTACATACAGCCCATTTAAAGATGAGAATTTCGCTTTTTCTTGGGATGAGCAGCCTGAGCAAATGCGTGATATAAGAATGGTTGGTAATTTAATAATGGGGCTGTATCGAGATAATGAAATGGAGAACAAATTGTCTACTTTGGAAGCCCAATTCCCACGTGTGAAACAGAGTCCGGCACAGTATAATCTGTGTGTCATCAATAAAAATGGACAGGATATATTCAAGACGACTGGTGGTGTAGACGAGTCTGAAACGGATATTCGGGCTAAGCGCCTTATCTACGAACCGTCAGGTTCTTATGGAAATCCTCTTTCTACCAAGTGGTATGTTAAAGAAAAAGACACAAAAGAACGTGATCGTACCATTAATATCTTCCCTCTGTTGCGTACTTCTGAGATGAGATATATTATTGCTGAATGCGAGGCGAGAAAGAACAACTTTGCTGGTGCATACGAAATTCTGAATACAATGCGTGAGAAAAGAGGATTGCGCGAGTATAAATTGCCGGTGCAAAACTCGTTTGACGGCTTTGTAAAAGACTTGGTACGTGAAGGACAGCGTGAATGGATTAGCGAAGGACAGCTATTTTATCTTTATAAGCGGTTAAATGCAGGTGTAAAACGGGATAACGGAACCGTTGTTCCCTTTACCAACGCCGAAAGCGTACTTCCGATACCTATTGACGAAACAAGATAATCTTAAAACAGTATTCGATTATGAAACAGTATTTGTATTTTCTATCGTTGACAGTACTTTTACTACTTTCCTCCTGTCAGGAAGAAAGTCTGAAAACCTTTGGAGACGAACATTATATCTATTTTGAGAAATTCTATAAAGACGCGGTTTCACCGGGAAAAGAAAAGGCAGATTCTACACTTGCATCTTTCTTTTTCTATACCGATGATGTTAATGAATTGGAGGCTCAGGTTGTTGTCAATATGGCAGGAAGAGATCTGGAAAAGGATGAAATATTCCGATTAAAGGTCGTGCCTGAGATGACGACAGCGACCTCTGATGAATATAAGTTGGCAGATCATTATACTTTCAGAGCACGTCCGGCTGCAAGAGGAGCAAGGAATCGAAGTGACACCATTGGGATTAAAATGTACAGATCGGCACGACTCAAAGATATGCCGCACGGGATACGGCTTACAGTAGAACTTGTACCTATGGGTGATCTACGATTGGGGCAAACAGAACGTATACGAGGTATTATTACTTTGATACGCGATGCCGTGAAACCTAAATGGTGGGATAAGGAGGTAACTGACAATCTCTTCGGCGCATATTCTAGCCGTAAATATAAATTGTTCCTGCTTTATATTGACCCGGGAGCAACTCTGAATGAGGAAATGCTGAAAACAGCTCCTTATAAGGCGATAGAACTTGTGATGAAATTCAAGAAATGGTTGACAGACCATCCCGATCAAGCAAAGGAAGAGGATGGAAGTATTATGACGGTAAATGTATAACCTATATCTATTATATCAAGCATTATGAGAAAGATAAAATATGCCATTGTATGGATACTTATGCCGATATTACTGGGCTCGTGTTTCAGTGATGATGGCAATTATAAATATGAATCATTGAAACCGCCTACGTGGTTGATTGATGTATCTTCTAAGCCAATCCAAATTGTTGGACGTGGTGGATCTAATACAAAAATAGACGCCTCGAAAGTATTCAATTGGGGTAGTCTGGATTCGTTACAACGCAGTCAGGAAGTACGCTATGAATGGCGGTATAATGGAAAAGTTTTTTCTGATAAGTTGACAGAGATTATTCCGACTGAAGAGTTTCTGAAACGGCTTGGATTAGAAGATTATCCTACGGAAAGTTACCTGAATGGAGATTTTGCTATCATTGAAAAATCTACCGGTGTTTCGTTTAAAGCAAAAACGACAATTTTTCTTTATCCGCCGATTGCAGATGGGGATTTTATAGTCTATTCTGTAAAATCGCCGGACACACCTAATGTTGGTGCACTATCTGTGATGAGTTTGCGATATGGGCGAGATGCAAGTGGAAAGTTTACTGTTCCTGACTTCAAACTTAAACCGAATCAGGCGGGAGACATTCCAGGAACGCCGAAGCAATTGGATGTAGCTTTTGCAAAAAATGTAAGTAAAACAGGTTCAATTACGGTTACTACACAAGAAGGAGATGCGTCGGTATTTGATGCTTCTACCCTAAAAAAGGTATGGGATTTAAGTTCAAGATTTGCTGACGGAACACCTACTGATTTTAAGGTCAGTGCACGGCGCGATCAGGAAGTCGGCGGATCAGAATCACCGGCATTTACTTGGGTAGCAACACAGGACGGAAGGGTTTTTAGCCGCCAGATGTCAAAGAACTATTTGGGTGGTAAATTTCTTACAGAACCTTACTATCTTGATGAGAAAGGCTATAAGATCACTTCATTTGGACATACTTGCTGGGGAATTACCAATATCCCTTGCTATGATGAGAAAAACAGAAGAGTGATTATTGCCACCTCCTTAGAAGGAACTTACGGTAGCTATCGTAGCTGGATGACTACATTGAGTTATCCTAATTGGCAAGGTGCTCCGATTATGGAGATGCCGGAAGATGCGGAAGTTTTGTTCCTGACCAATATCAATGGAGCACAATATTTTGACCATAATAATAGTTGGTTCCAGATTTATTATAACACAGGAGGTAAATCGATGGTAGGTACATTTACGATAGACAATCGTGGACGACGTTTGAATATTCCGATGGCGTACACTTACTATTTCCCTTATGAAGTTGCGGGACATCATCTTAATAAGGATACGAAATTTCTTGTAGCTGCAGGAGAACGTATTACGAACAGGTTAAAAGCCTATTATGATTTATTCTCTGAGGATAAAGAGGTTTATGCGATTGTCCGAGGTTCTACTTGGGCATCTTCAACTGTGCGGATAGAAAAATTGCCACTTGAAGGTATTACTTCTAAAATTACTTTTATAACTTATGATAGGGAGACTGCTTATGTGGATGTAATGGATTATCCTCATCTGATTGTCGGATGTGAGAACGGTGATATTCTGATTTACAATGTAGTGGATTTACCTGCACCTCGTTTTCTCAAGAAATATAATGTCGGTGGAAAAGTCGTTTCCATTAAGCAGTTGGGAGTTATAAGTGCATACTATGATATGTATTAATTAAAATGGGTTGCAAGGGGCAGCACATTGTGTGCCCCTTGCCATCTTTGATTATTCACAGATAAATATAAAAATATGATTTCAAGAAAATGTATCAGCAGCATTATACTGTTGTTTATGTCCGTATTTGTCCTTAATGCGGCAGAAAAGAATGAAAAAGTGACGGTAAAACTCAGCGTCAGCGTGTCAAAGTCGGGTGCCCCGACACTTTCGCTTAAAAAGTCTCCAGAGTGTCGAACTTATTGTCTCGCTCTCTTTACCTCGGACATTGCTTCGATGATTGGAGATGATAATATGGCAGACTATTTCAGTAATCAAAAAAAACAGAAATATACAGACGATATTAAAGATAAAAAACTTGTGGATTTCGGACTTATCGTTGTACCCGAGAAGGAATATACATTGATAAGTTTAGGCTATGACAAAGACGGTAAAGTGGGTAAAGTAGAGCGTGCTTCTTTCATTGCTCCAAGACGTCAGGGGTTTGTTTCTCCAGAAGTAGTTGGTCAGGTTATTGCACTTGGTCCGGATAGTGTAACCATCAAGTTTACTCCCAATGCAGAGGTTGCAGGATTCGCCCTTTGCGAGTTTGAAGCCGGAACGATTGAAAAAACCATAGAACAGCACGGGCATATGATGGGATTTTCGAATGCCTATGATATGATCAAGCAGTTTAGTGGAAAAGATTATACGGCTGAAAAAGTTTATACGTGGCGTGGGATGATTCCCAATACTCCCTATGAACTGTGCGTATTACCGTGGGATAAGAACGGTATCTTCCAAGAGATTACCAAGGTTCCCGTTACAACCAAGAAACTCGGTGGTAAGGGCGAGGCTTCTGTTTCCATTAAAATCGGTGAGTTCGGTGGCAGTGAGTCTACCGGTTATTTCCAAATGGTAGTTTATACTCCCAATGATCAGGCTTCGCTTCACCGTGATCTCATCATCACCGAAGAGGCGTTTAATAAACCGGATATGGGAGATAACGGCGTTATCAAGATGTTGCAGAAGGAAATTCCCAATGATCCCTATTGGAATCAATACCGTGTTGATAGGGCACAATGGAATGCGATGCCAAATACCACTTATATCGCTTGCTCGCTTGCTAAGAATGTAGATGGTAAGTGGGGTAGTTTACAGAAAGTGAAGTTTACCACACCGGCTAAAAAATAATTGTTGACAAACGATGAAAAACCTAAGAAAGTTTTTATTAGGGATATTTGTGCTAGCCTCTTTTCAGGTGGTTGCACAAACACAGATTCCTCAAATTCCTGTCGATACAGCAGTACGTATCGGTACATTGCCTAACGGATTGAAATATTATATTCGTTACAATAATTGGCCCGAGCATCGTGCCGACTTTTATATTGCACAAAAAGTAGGATCTATTCAGGAGGAAGAGAGCCAGCGTGGATTGGCCCATTTTCTTGAACATATGTGTTTCAATGGTACTGATCATTTCAAAGGAAATGAACTGATTCGGTATTGTGAAAGTTTGGGTGTAAAGTTCGGAGGCGACCTGAATGCTTACACATCAATCGATCAGACCGTTTATAACATTTCTAATGTGCCCACTACCCGTCAAAGTGCTTTAGATTCTTGTTTGTTGATTCTACACGACTGGGCTAATGCACTTACGCTTGATCCTGTTGAAATAGACAAAGAACGTGGTGTCATTCACGAAGAATGGCGTGAACGGACCAGTGCAAATTCACGTATGTTAGAGCGTAATCTTCCGACATTGTACTCGGGGTCTAAGTATGGTGCACGTTTCCCGATCGGACTAATGAGCGTTGTCGACAATTTTAAACCAAAAGAATTGCGCGACTATTATGAGAAGTGGTATCATCCATCTAATCAAGGTATCATTGTCGTAGGAGATGTAGATGTTGACCATACGGAGGCGATGATCAAGAAACTTTTTGGTTCCATTAAAAATCCCAATAATATGGCACCCGTGTTAGATGAGCCTGTACCTGATAATGAACAGCCTATTATTATTATCGATAAAGATAAAGAGCAGTCTAATAGTGTTGTCGAAGTAATGTTCAAGCACGATGCGTGGCCGGACTCGTTGAAAGGAAAGATGGATTATATCGTTGCCAATTATGTCAGAAACTTAGCTCTCGGAATGCTTAATGACAGGTTTGTTGAAGTTGCACAAAAACCGGACTGTCCTTTTATCGGTGCCAGTGCTGGCGACGGTTCCTTTATCTTTGCCAAAACCAAAAATGCTTTTACCATCAGTGCTGCACCGAAAGATATAGAAAAGGCATCCATTGCTATTCAAGCAGCATTGGTAGAGGCTTATCGTGCTTCTGAGTTTGGTTTTACACAGACGGAATACGATCGTGCCAAGGCTAATATTCTCAGCAGTCTGGATAAAGCATTCAACAGTCGTGATAAGCGTAGTAGCGCATCATTTGCCGATGATTATAAAGGCAATTTCTTATCCAACGAACCGATCCCGGCTTTCGAGGATTATTATCAGATAATGAAAGAACTCATTCCGATGATACCACTGAGTGATATTAACGGAATCCTCCCGCAGTTGCTGCCTAAGACAGATCGTAATCTCGTTATTGTCAATTTCAATAACGAGAAACCAGGTAATGTTTATCCTACTTGTGAAGCGCTGCTCGAAGCTGTTCACGCAGCCCGAAATGCGAAGCTCACTCCCTATGTGGACAATGTCAAGAACAAACCTCTGATGACTAATTTGCCGAAATCAGGGCGAATTGTCAAAGAAAAGAAGAATGATAAATTCGATTATAAGGAGCTCACGCTTTCTAATGGTGTTACAGTGATCTTGAAAAAGACAGACTTCAAGAAAGATCAGGTCAATCTTTCCGCTACGGGTTATGGCGGCAAGTCGCTTTACGGTCCGAAAGACTATGTTAATCTCGCGGTATTTGATGATATAATTGGTATCAGTGGTTTAGGCGGCTTCCCCAGTATGGAACTTCCTAAGATCTTAGCTGGAAAGATAGCCAATGCTCATCTCTCCATCGGCGATCTCTATACAGGTGTAGGCGGTTCTTCGTCGAAACGTGATGTGGAAACTATGCTCCAATTGGTACACCTTTATTTCACTGATATCACACGCGACGATAAGGCATTCAATAAATTGATAGATTCGTGGAAGATTGTTCTTAAAAACCGCAATCTTTCGCACGATGTCATTTTTAGCGATTCTTTGGCGGCTACGATTTATGGACATAATCCGCGACTCAAACCCGTTTTGATGGATGATCTGCCCCAGATCGATTATGCTCGTATCTTGAAGATTGCCCGCGAGCGCACAGCCAATGCCCGCGGATGGACATTCAGTTTCATCGGCGACTTCGATGAGCCGCAGCTACGTAAGTTGATCTGCCGTTATCTGGCATCGCTTCCCGCCAAAGGAAAGATAGAGAAAGGACATATTACCAATGCTTTCCAGAAGGGAGTAATCGACAACACTTTCCGTCGCAAGATGGAAACACCGAAAGCGATGGCTTATCTGTTCTGGCACAATACAGATTTGCCTTATACGATTGAGAATGCAGTCCGAGTGAATATGATCGGTCAGGTTCTCAGTATGGTCTATCTCAAAAAAATTCGTGAAGATGCTGGGGCTGCTTATTCGTGCGGTGCAGAAGGCAATGCTACCCTAGAAGATGGATATCACGATTATACTGTTCTTGTAACCTGTCCGATGAAGCCGGAGAAAAAGGATACGGCTCTGCAAATCATCCGTCAAGAGGCCAAAGAGATGACCCGCACCTGCGACGCGTCGATGTTAGCCAAAGTTAAAGAGTATATGCTCAAGAATGTAGACAATGCAGTGAAGACCAACGCCTATTGGAGTGGTGTTATCAATATGTATCGTAGGTATGGTATCGATCTGCACGCTCGTTACAAAGAGATTATCAAGGCACAAACTCCACAAGATTTGTGCAATTTAATGAAACAGATTCTTCAAAGTGGCAATTGCATTTCAGTTGTTATGCTGCCGCAAGAATAATTTGTAGTGGTAGGTTGGTAGGGACAGGGCGATTGTATCTGTCCCTACATTTTATTTATACACTTTCTATGTACAATAAGGTGTTTTCTTTCGTAATCTTAGATTTTTTACTATCTTTGCAGCCGCAAAATCTGTTTTTATCCTAACCATAGAAAAATGGTATATATTGGAGAAATCATCTCTTTGGGCGTAGCATTCTCGTTTACGGTGGCAGCGCTTTCCTGCGAAGTTGCTGGCAGACAGTGGGGTGGATTGGTGCTGAATGTGTGGCGAATGTTGCTGGGATGTGCGTTGTCTTGTATTTTGACGTGGGTGCTGGCAGGCTATCCATTTCCTGTTTATGCGCGGGTAGATACGTGGATGTGGCTTGCCTTGTCGGGCTTTGTTGGCTATTTCTTCGGCGATTGGTGTCTCCTGAACAGTTATCTCACCATTGGTTCGCGTTACGGACAGCTTCTTGTCACCCTGTCTCCGATGTATGCGGCCGGTTCAGCGTGGCTTTTGATGGACGAGAAGCTGGGTTGGCAGAGCTTAGTGGCAATGACTGTGACGATCGGTGGTATCGCCGTGTCAGTGCTCGGACGCGGAGAGGGCAAGCGACTGGTGCTTTAACTGCCGCTTCAAAGTGTGCTTTACGGTATTGGATCTGGGGTAGGACAGGGCTTAGGATTAGTTCTCGGAATGATGGGCATCAAAACCTACATCGCCGAAGTGCCGACTGAATTGCTTCCTAAGATAGGGCCGCTGCTACCGTTCAGTGCCAACGCAATCCGTTGCATCACGGGTCTGATATGTTTTACGGCGTGGTTGTTGCTCAAGGGCGAGAGTCGATTGTTTGTTCACAGCGTACAAGATCGCAAGGGGATGTTGGCGATGATCATCGCTGTTATCAGCGGACCGCTTGTGGGTGTGGGTTTCTCGTTGGGTGCTGTGCAGTATACTGCGG
>ERZ1645004.279-NODE-279-length-12264-cov-3.579982_pt1 | contig 12264 bp, 9 predicted proteins | sample MGYA00579304_ERZ1645004 | MGnify/ENA primary metagenome ERZ1645004 (study PRJEB40715, sample SAMN01906944) | human oral metagenome | study: EMG produced TPA metagenomics assembly of PRJNA78025 data set (Human Oral Subgingival Plaque Microbiome).
GGCAGGTTTGGCATGGCCTGCAACCAAGAAGAAGTTATTTGTCTTTACGACATTCTTATTCTACCAAGAAGGACCAGCTTTGTCAAATCATCCTACTTTACGTCGTCTTTGTCATTCATTAATCAACCCTAGCCACATAATTCCAGGAATAATAGCTAAAAAAGAAGTGCTGCAATAGGCAGAGCACTTCATTTTTTATTCATCAGTTGCAGCATCATAGAGAGTCAGTACAGTCTGGTCTTCTTGACCCTCATTTGCAAAACGAATAGATGGTTGGTTTGTTAAAGGAGAGATGATTCCTATAGCAACCTTATATCCCTTATCCTTACTCATCAGATCAGAAGTTGAAAGTGAGACTTCAAGCTCTTTCTCTTTAGCTGGTAAAAGCTTGGTCAAATCAAGAGAAAGTTTCTTAGTTTCTACAATCTTTCCAGATTTATCAAGAACATAAATCTTAGTTTCCCAATTCCGATAAAAAGGGGCCACTCCTTTGTTTGCTAAAGTTAGAGTAAGCTTGGTTTCATCGCCTTGAAGCTTCAAGGACGCTGAAGGAACCCACAATCTATAACCCATATTTTTCAACACTTCCTTATAGCCCGTATCATCCTTCCCATCAAGCACCTCAGCAATCTTAGGTCCCAAGAAGCTTGTATGCGATTGTTGAACTTCTTTAATCGTTTGTTCTAAATTATTCTTGAGAATGTTTTTCATGCTCACTGCACTAGTAAACTCACCACCAATCGGTGCAGTTTGCCAGGCGTCAGGCATCGCTACAAGGCCATCCTTCGCTTCTTCCTGGTCATAGTCGCCACCAGATTTTATCCAATCCAGCCAAACCTTAGTGCTTTCTTTCTCTCCTACCATATCATTATAAAGGCCGAAGCCATGCTTCTTCGCAGCCACAAAAGGACGACGCATTAAAATATTGGCTTTGGGAAAAGCTTGAGTCCATGGAGTGATAAATTTTTCACGGACTGCTGCTTCTGGTAATTTTCTGATGTTTACCTCATCATTGACGTGCCATTCTCCCCAATGGCCGAGAACCCCAAGCTGAATAAAGGCAATTTGCCCACTTTTAGCCCAGCGCTCTCCCATAGCAGCAACAGCTTTTTGATAATAAGAAATCAAGGTTTTATCTGAATAATTAGGAGAAAAGCCTTTTCCATAGTCAGACTCATAGTGGTCCCCTGGATCAGACATTTCTTTTATGAGCCAAGAAGGAATATCTTCATGAGAAGTACCGGAAGGATAGTCTAAGACAAAGCGTAGAACAATATACTTTCCTTCCTTTTTCCAGCGTTCCATCTGGTTGTTTTCTTCTATCTTTTCCCAATCATATACACCCTTTTGGGCTTCTAATTCTTTCCAAGTGACATCCATATATACCAGTTGAACATCGTCAGAAAGCTCCGATTCCTCTGCGGATGGTGCATAGCCCATCAAGGGATTTGGAATTGCCTCTTCAGAGTAGGTAAAAGTACGGTTTACTTGTTTTTTATTATTCAAGGAACTTAAGAAAAAACTACCAAAAATCGTGGCTACTACTAAAATAATTAAACTGTATCGCAACTTTTTATTCATTCCATTTCCAATCATGCTATCCGTGATACTCACCGTTATATTGGATAAGAGTCACGTCTGAAACCTGTTCAATATTCCGAATGCGTTCTACAAATGTGAAATCGTCTTTTTTGCAGAGGACTTCAACTGCCATTTCAACAGCATCTCCTCGAAGGGTCTTGGATTTCACAAAGTACTTGATCTTACCAAAAGATTGGATGATGCGGTCTCCTGTTTCATCTCCTTGGTAATGAATAATGAGAATGAAGACCTTACCCTGGTGCTGCATCCGACTAAAAATGAGTAGCATTGCAAAAATAACAACAGCTGTCACAATGGCTAAGATATACATACCTGCTCCAACTGTGATTCCTGTGGTGATGGCCCAGAACAAATAAAGCAGATCCATGGGGTCTTTCACAGCCGTCCGATAACGCACAATGGAAAGGGCACCGACCATCCCCAAAGAGATAACAACGTTGGTACTAATTGCTAAAGTAACCATGGCTGTTAGGATAGACATCCCAATCAAGGTCATGGCAAAACTTCTTGAATAGACAACTCCAGTGAAAAATCGCTGATAAACAAAGTAAATAAAAGCTCCTAATGCGATTGCTAATAAAAGAGTGGCAAGAATTTTTACAGCATTTTGGGAAGTAAAATTCTCAGATTTTAATATTGATTTTTTAATCATATCTTGAACACTCATTCTTTTCTCCTATCTCTCCTAATAATCTGTGTCAAACCAGTACTCAAAATCATGCAAATATCTTGTCTTTTCATAGCAAAGAACGTATTTTGATACCGCGATAAACTCTGAAGCCCCTGGGGGAATAATATCTTTGATAATCTGTGGTTGCATCTCTGTATATTTCACCTCAAAAACCAACTTGCCCTCCGGAAGAACTGGTATAGTCGGTAAGTTAGGATCAAATATATCATAGCTACCAACAGCTGCTCGAACATTTGAATCAAAGGTCAAGCGTACTGTCCCTGCATCGTAAACCCACGGTTCCCGCTCGTAGTCAACAATTACACGGGGACGCATAACATTTGTCACACATTCAAAATAAAATTCCCGACAAAGAGGATGGGGACTATGGAGTAGAAATCCATAGTCACCTTCAATAATTTTTTCCACCTCTTCTCGTGTTAAAGGTGCTGCTTCCTTATAGATATAATTTTCAAACTTTTTCTTTCTTTCCAACTTGATGCTACGATCGCTAAAATTATAAATCCTAATTCGATATTTCTTTCGCATCAAAATCCCTGCAGCCTTTTCCTCGTAACTACTATTCCAGTAATCGTCAAAATAAAGACTGCGAATGGTGTACCCTCCGTTTTGAGCATGTCTATCCAAATTTAGAATAGACTCAAACCGTTGGGTCAGTAAGGCTTTTTCCTTTAAACCGATGAGATATTTCGCTTCATGGCGAAACTGCTCCTTTTTATCTGTTTTCATAAGTGTCAACCTTGATTCCCCCATCTTCCATTACATAGAAGCCTGAGACACCGAATTGTTTGGTAGTGTCTGTCCGATAGTAGTCAAAGGCCGCTTGTGAATTACCTGTTTCATTTGTAGCAAAGATTCGGATAAAGTATTGACCTTTAGGTAAACGGTCTGTCTTAATGCTGAGTTCCTTGATCCCCTTCTTATCTAGTATTTTTTCTTTGAAGCTTGGATCTTTGGCAAGCTCTACGTGATAGGTAATCTCTTGATTGTTAAAATCATAAGAAGGTAGCCATCTTAAGACAAGTTTCTTTCCTTCTACTTTAGGTTGGTCAATGTAGAATGGCTGAGGCGATTGCAAACTCTTCTTATAGTCATGATAATTTTCCTCTACTTCTTTTGGTAGAGCATCCAAGACCTGATTATACTGGTCCTCATTAAAATACAAATGACCCAAATCTGGCATACGAGACAGATATGGTTTTACTATTTTAGCATAATTTTTACTCAAATCGCCAATATTTTCTGGTTTCAGCTGATTTTTATATAATTCATCAACTGTTCTTTCCAAACCAGTTCTGAATCTTTCTGATTTGAGCAAGCGTTGGAATAAGTGATTTCCCCAGTAGTTGCTGACTCCGTATTGCCAACTATTTTCTCCCAATGCACCTTGCTTACGGATTGCATACTCACTTTTGTGTAGGGAATCATCCAAGTCCCAAGGTAAGATATACCAACGTGTCCCATTCTTTGGACTGTAGAGGAACATATTCCGGTTTTGACTGTCAATATTGCCCATCAAAATCTGAAAGGCCATCCAGTACTGGACATTTTGCGCATCAAAATATTTTTCTAGGAACTCATCACTTGAGACTGACTCATCATTTAGTTTATCCAACATGTCAATCAGTTTGGTATGGTCCTTGTCTCCCTTAACCTCTAAACGAGACTCGAATTTTTTCTTATCAAATTTAGGATCATCTTCTTTTCGAATAGCATCAGGCTCTCTGTAGAATTCGAAATTATTAATCTTATAAAGGTGACCGCTTTGGTCAAGACCATGAGCTTCAAGAGCCGTCTTGTTTAACTGTTCAACTTGCGTGTAGATTCCGTAATCTTCAAACCCCTTCGATTCTTCTCCTGTCTCGTCTTTGACATAGAGATGGACAAACTGAGTACGTAGTCCTACAATTTGCGGAATTCCTTCTATCAGTTTAAAAGCCAGTTTATTACGAAAACGGAGATAGTCGTAAGGATGCTTATTTAAATTAATGGTCCGTTGACCTTCCCATCTTCCCTTGCTCCTTTTAATCTCAACCTTGTAATTCTTTTGACTGGCTCTACTAGAGCTCTGCCCACGGATCTGAACCGTAGCATTGGGAACTTCTTCTCCAAAACCGAACTGCCCTGACTCAGGTCCTTTTTCATTGCCCACTTGAAGGAGACCTTCGACTTGATAGCGTTTCACACCCATTTTTTCATAGTCATAAGCTGAATACTGGTTGACTTCACTCCAAGAATGATTGGTGTTTTCGACTGTATTCCCCCGTCTAACAGTCAAATACATGGTAATGACATCTGGATCCCCTTGGTTATACAAGGTTTCTTTGTCATAAAGATGCAAGTCATTAATATTTTGCACCTTTTCCTTCTTCACCTTTTGGGTCATTTTGTCTTTTCCAGTATTTCCAGTGTTATCAAAAACTGCTAAAAGAATAAAGGCGAGGGATATCAATCCAAAGACTAGTAGAAACTTACCCCACTTATTATTCATCATTTCCCCTCGCTTCCAACGTATTATACAGCTTAGTAAAGAATCCTACTTCTTCACGTGAAACGACATCCTGACTTCCTAAAACATGGTAAGGAAGGTCTTTGGTATATTCAGTCAAACGAGCACTTGTTGTTAAATAAAGTATTAGTGAAGCTAATAAAAAGCCATAACCGATAAAAGATGTATCCATAAACTGAGTCAGAATACTAAAGATAACTGAAATTCCTGCAAACCACTTGGCGCAATCTTTACCCCCTTCATAGTCTACGAAATAAAGAAGTAAGAGTAAATTAACATTTCCTACAGCATAAAGTCCGTAGCCCAAACAAAGGGTCTGAAAATAGCCTTTCATCTGACTATTAAAGCCTAGGGGTAGAACCCCCAACAAAACTATCCCCACAAACATCGCTAGCAAGGTTGCTAAGAGTTGCTTCCAAGATAAATATTTTAATTCATTTCGGAGAGTCCGAAGCATATCCACTTCCGTCTGGTTGATTTTATCAACACTTCCGACCCCATCGTACAGCTGGTAATATTTCCTAAATTTCGGATAAAATACAACTTCTACCGAAACCACAAAGCTCACTGTTGACACCAAGGTTACGAGATAGGCTAACATAGCTGACACATCATAGACAGGAGCCGTACGAAAAAGCCCTCCAATCCCTTTGCTCAATGGTCCGAACCAGTTAATCACAATATGGGCAAAGAGCCCAATAAAAAGATAGATTCCAACCTTAAAAAGATTGAAATATTCATCAAACCAGATCAGAAACTCGAAATTGGCCTCATAGCTTTTCGGAAAATACCGATACATTATGCGAATCATTTGAATTAGGATATATGCATAAGCGATACAGGTACTCAGAAGCAAACCATAAGGGATCGACAAGGATAAAGCGAGGAATCCTGCTCCAAGCGTAATCAGGATCGCCATTGCAAATGTTTTTAAGATACTGCGATAGTCTTTAACCGCTGTTAGGTAATTGACAGCATGCCAAATCAAGCATAATTCACTAAACAGTAGCAAGTTTAAAACAATCTCTAGCAAGGGAATGCCTGATAAGAATAAGAACAAGCCGTAAGACACAAAGCCAATCCCCAACATCATGGCACCAGAAGAAAAGTAAGAAGGCAGAATTTTTTCAAACTTTTCTTCATAGAGCATATCGGAGACATAGCGGGTCACAACCATAGAAAAAATATTGGTAATGGCTAAGGAAGCTAGGATTGAGTAGGAAATCAACCCCAACAGATGGTCGCGTTCACTGTTGCCAAAACGACCAAAAACACTGAGATAGACAACTGCAAGAATCAGTAAAATCCCAAGAATCATTGGTCCAACATAAATAATACCTGCATAGCCATATGCCTTTTGCTTGGCCAGGAAGCTTCCCTTATTATATACCTTTCTTAGTTCAAATCCCAATCCTGCCATTACTTCACATACTCCTTATACATTTGTCTATATTGGTCAATCATTTGGTCATATTGGTAATATAGCTCGGCTCGTTTTTTAGCAGTCTTCCCCATCACCAGCCTTTCTTCTTCCACAGAAGCCATCCGTAGCATAGCATCAGCTAGGCCGCTTAGATCAGTAGGGGGTACACAATATCCTGCTGGTCCCAAATTATCGTCTTCTCTACCCTCCAGCAATTCTCTACAGCAACCAACGTCTGTCGTTACACACGCTTTTCCAGCTGCCATTGCTTCTAGGACAGAAAGGGGCTGTCCCTCAGAAATACTGGTTAAAATCATAAAGTCCATTCTTTTGAGGTATTCTTTGATGTCAACTCGGCCAGTAAAAATCAGGTTATCTAACTTCAATTTTCGAACTAGATCATAACATTCATTAGCATAGGCTTTATCATCTACACCTCCCATAACATAGAGACGCACATTAGGCATTTGGGCAGATACTTCATAAAAGGCATAAATCATGGTTTTAATATCCTTGATTGGAGCCATTCGGACCGCTGCACCAATGTTGATAAAGCCATCCCCTTCATGAGGAATTGTTGAAAAAGCTTCGTAGTCAATTCCATTTGAAATGACTCGACACTTTTCTGGATCACAACCCATATCTATCTGAATTTCTCTAGCTTTTGAAAATAGGCTGGTAATACAGTTTGCTTTTGAATAGACGGCATCTGAGAGAGTATAGAAAAAGTCAATCCATTGTTTTCGCATGGACGGCAAAATCCAATCTGCTCGGATGATTTCTTCCTCACGCTCCCGTGTATAAATCCCATGTTCAGTCAAAAGAAGGGGTTTCTTTGTCCGAACGCTCGCTAGTGCGGCCAAGATGCCACCATATCCTGTCGAAATTGCATGATAAGCATCTGCAATCGGAATATCACTAGATAAAAGGGTCAAAAGCGGAAAAAGCATGGAGCGGATGGTATGAAACACATCCGACATCGGCTGCATGGCGTATCTTTCCGTACACAATTGCTGGATCATTTGGAAAAATTCTTCGCTAGCTAAGAAGCTATCCCTCTGGATTTTTCCGTCTTGAAGCAAGTTAAAAATCAAAGACCAATCTGGTTTTGCGCAAAAAACTAATTGTTTTAGGGCTTCGTATTCTGCATCCGTCAATTCTCCAGATTCCTTATTCCCTACTTCTGATCCAGCTAGACTATCTAGGAAAACCTCTCGAACTTCTACTACATTAGGAGGAAATTCGTAGACGAATTGTCCTTTTTTTTCCTCGTTCGCCCCTATCACCCATACGATAAACTCGTGTTCTTTCATCTCGGTGATATACTGATGCATCCAAGTAGATACACCTCCGTGAACATAGGGATAAGAACCTTCTAAAACCAAACAAATTCTCATTTTTCTTTTCTCTTCTATGTTTATTTGACCTCAATAGATACTTTCGCTGATGTTGCCTCCAGCAGATAGAGATTACCTGTTAAATGTTCGAGTTTGCCACCCTTGACTTTTCCAGGCTCGCCCTCGTTTAATCGAATCATTACATAAGCTTGATTATGGAAGTTTCCAAGTTCTAGCTCTAGGCCTGTATCTGTTCGATTCTGATTTATGGTTAAGATGGCATAGCGTTGAACTGCTCCAGCCATTTCAGAACCTGTCAGACGTCGAATATTTGGAACAACTTTGTACAGGCTCTCAATTTCACTTTGGAAATCTTTATAGAGTTTGGGCCATCCTAGTTTCGCACCTCGATCTTCATCCATGACATCGTCAGGATGAAGGAAATGAGTAGTGACATAGTGCATGTTTAACTCAGAAAATACGGTCAATTTTGAATAGGCATCCCATGAAGCACCCGAAACAATCCGGGGTTGTTCAATCATACCGTCATCTGCCACTTCAAATTCCTGGGAATAGGTGAATTTGCCTGGGAAATAGTTACTAGCAATACTCTTGATTTCTGGGAATTTTTCTCGTAGAACTTCCCTTCCTTCTTTAGATAGAACGTTTGAAGGCGGGATATAAATCGACTTTTCTCCCTTTGGAAAGAGTTCCTTCGTAAAGCGAAGCAATTCACTGATTGCAGAAGCCATAGCTTTCTTATCTTTCCAAGTTTTATAGGTTGGGAATTCATCACCATAGTCAACTCCCTTAGGCGTTAAAGGTTGGTGATTATAACCATGGTAACTGATCTCGCCTCCATTAGCCAAAAGCGACTTACCAAAATATTTAAATCGGTCTACGTCTTTTTGGCTATGAACATTTCCTGATGTGTCATCCTCATAATTTTCGATGACCCCGCCTGTATACTTAATTCCATAAGTTTCAGCCAGCTTCAACAAATCAGGCCACCAGATATTGGTATAAAAGTCTGAGATGCTCATGTTATAGTCACGTTTAATATAAGTCGCATCTCCTGCAGGGACTGGAGATGGGAAGTCATCTAGGTAAAAAGTTGTCCCATTAATAACTGGATAAGCTGTCGCGGACGTCATCAAGCTATAGGAAGCTGCATAGAGGCCACGTACTGCTCTTTCATAAATGCCAAAATTATCAACTACAAACTTCCCTTGACCATGTTTCTTTTCCCAGACCAAAGGAGTTTTTGCCTCATCATCTGTCCAGGCGTGAACTTTGGCATCAGATGATAGCGTAACTGACCAAGCAGAATGGAAAGCGCCGTCAATGGCATAGCTTTTCCCACCACCAATCATAAAGTCTTTATCAATATAAATTTTCTTAACATAGGCATTTTCAAAACTAGAACTTGAAACGCCTAATTTTTGTTCGATTTCTGTTAGTTTGCTGTCCTTGGAGAGGGTTACAGCAAAGAGAACATTTCCTCCCTGCTCAACCCAATCCACCATCTCAAGCGCCTTGTCTCCCAAGCCTTCCAAATCGCTCAGAAGCACAACGACTTTTTTATAATCAGAAAAACTAGGAATCGTCTCTTTTGAAATATCAACCAAGCGGTACCCCATTCTCATATCTTTGAGAATCTGAGTAAATTGCTCTTTTGCCCTTCGACTTGTATCATTGTTTTCATCATAAAGAACCAGATTATCCTGAGCTAAGCTGTCAAATACAGCATTAGACGAAGGGGCATTTTTTAGATAAATGTTTTTTTCAGGATTAACTGTATATTGTTCGCCACTCTTTTGAATCCACAAAACTGCAGATAACAAAAGAAAGATTACAATTACAATAATGGATTCTTTTGAATATAAGATTTTTCTTTTTTTCTTTGTCATCTTAAAAACCTACGATTGCCAGAAAGCTAGGCGTTCTCGATTCGCTTTAGAAATATAAATAGAACCATTTTTGATAGCTTCTACCAATTCTTCTAACCTTTCTCCCTGTCTCGTTTCAAAATAATATCTGATATAGAGCATATAAATCTCTTCTTGTTGAGGCCATTTTTGAGAAATAGTATTCAAGTATTTTTCAACACTTTCATATCGCTTCAATAAGAGTTCATTCTCTATCAATTTCACATAATCAGAAAGTTGCTCTTTTTGTTGAAGTTTCTTTTCTAAGAGATGGGAATAATCTTTCCGTAAGACCTCTTCCATCCGCTTGGTCACCAGATTCTTTTGCAGGTAAGCTGCTAAAACTGCACAGTATTCTGCTAGAGTCCGGTAATCCGACGGATTTTCCTGGTGCTTTTTATCCAGTGTCTGTAGACGGATATCATATTGTCGAGATATTTCCGCAATCAAGGTCGTCGCATAATGCACAACCTCTGTATCCTCATCCTGACGAGCTAGGAACAATAAGTCAATAAACTTAGCTGGAGCCCGACTGACTATTTCCATCAACATCCACCGAGAAACTTCTTTGTCTTGTAAGACAAGAGCTTCTTCTAGAGGGATAATTTCTTCAACATGATCATAGGCACTTTCAACCCTACTCATTTTCTGTGTGTCATCTACGTCAAACCATTCTTCGAAATCACCTTGAACCAGCGAAAGGTCAGATTCATCCTTTTGAACAGAACGATTCAAGCCCCAAAGTAAGATATAACCTAAAAAGGGTAGAGCAATAGGAAAGACTATGTAAAAGAGAGGCAGCTGCATCCGTTTTGTTTTTAATAAGATAAACGAATGCATGCATAAAGCTAGGTCTAAAAAGACACAAAAACTAGTAATCATCCATTCCATTTTAGTTTCCTTGCCTCATTTCGCCGGGACTGCTATGCGTGGTCAAGCCAGAATCTTTATTCATGCTAGAGAAGACTTGATAATAACCGGCCTTGTCTACCATAGACGCTGTCAGTTCACTTACCATCTGTAGGAAATGAAGTTTTGAGAAAGTCAATTGCTCATAAGAAACTTCGTCGACCCATATCAGATAATGAAGCCCAGAAGCACTCTTCATTTCTACTGCAAAAACAGGATAGTCTGGAAGCATTTTTTTGTTAATCCAAACTGCTTCTTTTTCCAAACCTTCTTTCAACTGAGGATAGAGCTCTATCTTAAAGTTAGAAAAAGGAGACAAAGGGTAAAAATGAACTTCATCAGTTGAAAATTCTTCCCCAATGATTTTTTCGGCTTCAGCAATCACTTCTTCAACTGTTTTCTTGTTTAAACGTTTGTGAACAGCATATAGTTGACTGTTGCCATTGCTACTGCTCACTACTTTTTGAACTAGTGCATCTCGATCATGAGCCGCATCTTCATATGAAAGAGTCAAAAAGTCATTTTGCTCATTCAACAACTGATTTTCTTTTTCCAGCAATTCCTTCTCATCTTGGTATTTCATCTGGATAATACCACAAATAAGAGCCACGAAGATATAGGCGGCAAATGGGAGCCATCTATCGGTGTTATATACAATTGATTGCCACTTATTACCTGCTGCTATGCTTGTTACAAATAAGCCTAAAACAGATAAAACACCAGCAAAGACGCCATATACTGTTCCAAAAATAGTACTAATTAAGGTTACAAACAAGAGGCGCACATCAATCATTCCTAGCTGATTAAATCTTGCGACGATAAAGCTGAGGACTTCTGACAAGAGAAAGGCCAGTAAAATCTCTGCTGTTTTTTGAAAATCATTATGACCCCGCAGTCTATAGATATTTTTCTTCAAACCGCGAAATTCAAGCCGTCTTAAAGGCTTACTTTCAGAAGCAAATTGGCAATAAAGATCTGATAAATCATCCAAAATAGAATAATGGATAAACCAACCATACCGACCACGCAGATTATTCTTGTCCATTGTTTGGTAGAGAGGCGATAGCTTATTGGATGATTGGAAGCCAATCGTACTGTGCGAAAGCTCTAAGTTTTGTAACTTGGTCGCCAACTGCTGGAAGGTATCCTGAAACGGACTAGGAATTGTTAGAACTTCAATCTCATCTGTCCAACTATTAAATACTTTATAAACAAGTTCTGCCAGGTCTTCTGAATTAATAAAGTTTGCCACTTCATCGGGCTGCTCATCGAAACGAATTGGCTGATTGCGTCGGATATTAGACATTAAACCGTAGAAATAGTCCTCTGGCTGAGTTGCAGAATAAACATAAGGACTTCTAATAATCTTGAGAGAACCACTGTAGGTATGAGCCCAATGCAAGCAAAGATTTTCTGCTGCTCTTTCTAAATCCTGAGGCAGATTGATGATTTCTGGTCCGGTCAGATAGGTAATGTTAGACCAGGTCAATTTAGAAGTGTTTTTTAAGAAATCCTGTAGTCTTTCCAATTCCCCAATCTGTTGATTTTTATAGGTCAAGAAATTTGAAAGATACAAAATCTGATCGAAGCGATAATTTTCTAAGATTTCAGCGATTCCGATTGCTTCTGTCTTCTTAAAAACTGTTACTCGCTTTAGGCTAGTTAAGTTGGTCTTTCCAAAAATATAGACGTCGCTATTGGGGAAAGCCTCCTCAATGAACTCTTTAGTTATGTAACCTGTGTTTCCGAATAGTAAAGTCTTCACATTTCTCTCCTTTTTTTATATCCTTTGTTCGCCTTAAGAACAAAATTAGGTCGAAAATACTTTCATATATCGTATTATTTCACACTCAGTTTAAAATCAA
>ERZ1645004.280-NODE-280-length-12256-cov-3.494386_pt1 | contig 12256 bp, 9 predicted proteins | sample MGYA00579304_ERZ1645004 | MGnify/ENA primary metagenome ERZ1645004 (study PRJEB40715, sample SAMN01906944) | human oral metagenome | study: EMG produced TPA metagenomics assembly of PRJNA78025 data set (Human Oral Subgingival Plaque Microbiome).
AGATTTTTTATCTTTTCTAGATAATTGAAAAAAAGGCTTAAATCCGCTATAATAGGTAGGTTGAAAGGATTGGGCCATTCCGATGTAAAATAGAAGAAAAATGAACATTCACCATTATCCTAAAATGAGAGAAAGAGAAGAAAATGAATTTACAAGAAGAAATCAAGAAACGCCGTACCTTTGCCATCATCTCCCACCCGGACGCAGGTAAGACAACCATCACTGAGCAGTTGCTCTATTTTGGGGGAGAGATTCGTGAGGCTGGTACTGTAAAAGGGAAGAAAACAGGGACTTTTGCCAAGTCTGACTGGATGGATATCGAGAAACAACGTGGGATTTCGGTCACTTCATCTGTTATGCAGTTTGACTACGACGGCAAGCGCGTGAATATCCTCGACACACCAGGGCACGAGGACTTCTCAGAAGATACCTATCGGACCTTGATGGCGGTGGATGCTGCGGTCATGGTCGTGGACTCTGCCAAGGGTATCGAGGCCCAAACCAAGAAATTGTTCGAGGTTGTTAAACACCGTGGCATTCCAGTCTTTACCTTTATGAACAAGCTGGATCGTGATGGACGTGAGCCACTGGACCTCTTGCAAGAACTGGAAGAAGTCTTGGGCATTGCGAGCTACCCTATGAACTGGCCAATCGGGATGGGGAAAGCCTTTGAAGGCTTGTATGACCTCTATAACCAACGCTTGGAACTTTATAAAGGTGATGAGCGTTTTGCTAGTCTAGAAGATGGGGATGAGCTTTTTGGTAGCAATCCTTTCTACGAGCAAGTGAAAGAGGATATTGAACTTCTAAATGAAGCAGGTAATGAGTTTTCTGAGGAAGCTATCCTTTCAGGTGAGCTGACACCGGTCTTCTTCGGCTCAGCTTTGACCAACTTTGGGGTGCAAACCTTCCTTGAGACTTTCCTTAAGTTTGCTCCAGAACCACATGGTCACAAGAAAACAGATGGCGAAATTGTCGATCCTTATGACAAGGATTTCTCAGGTTTTGTCTTTAAAATCCAAGCCAACATGGACCCCCGCCACCGTGACCGTATCGCCTTTGTTCGGATCGTATCGGGTGAATTTGAGCGCGGTATGAGTGTCAATCTGCCTCGCACTGGTAAGGGAGCCAAACTTTCAAATGTCACCCAGTTTATGGCTGAAAGCCGTGAAAATGTCACTAATGCCGTGGCAGGTGATATTATCGGGGTTTACGATACCGGTACTTATCAGGTTGGAGACACCTTGACGGTTGGAAAAAACAAGTTTGAATTTGAACCACTGCCAACCTTTACACCAGAGATTTTTATGAAAGTTTCTGCTAAGAACGTCATGAAGCAAAAATCCTTCCACAAGGGGATTGAGCAATTGGTGCAAGAAGGAGCAATTCAGCTTTATACCAATTACCAGACAGGTGAGTATATGCTAGGTGCTGTCGGTCAATTGCAATTTGAAGTCTTTAAGCACCGGATGGAAGGTGAGTACAATGCTGAGGTAGTCATGACCCCGATGGGTAAAAAGACTGTTCGCTGGATTTCTCCAGATGACCTGGACGAGCGTATGTCATCTAGTCGAAACATCCTAGCCAAAGACCGCTTTGACCAGCCAGTCTTCCTCTTTGAAAACGACTTTGCCCTGCGCTGGTTTGCGGACAAGTATCCGGATGTCAAATTGGAAGAGAAGATGTAGCGTACTAAGATTGCTTGGCTATATAGTAATCTAAGCAATCTACGCCATGTCCTATGGGACCATGGCTAAGTACCTTACTAACTGCGTTTGGCAAATAAAATCGATTTGCCAAACTCCGTGTCGTAACGCATTGTTTGCCTGATTTAGACTGATTCATTGACTGAATCTGAATCAAAAGTTGCTAGTCAGTTGATGGCAATCGCTATGGTGATTGTCTAGCTATCTTACTAATTTTGTCGAGTAATTTGACTCTATTTGTTTGATTTCATGTTGTAATTAATAGAAGGAATATAATTAATAAAGTCAACTATATTGTGGATAATGAGGGAAAAGAAATTATATGGAAAATGCCTTTTAATTCATTAAAAGACAAGGCAGCTAAAGAGTATATGATTAAAGGAAATGCAGGAATGCAATTTTCTTACAATATAACAGAGCAGATAGGTGGACAGTTGAAGGCAGGGTTCACTTTACTTGATGTATATGAAGATACGAATGGCTCTGGTAGGCTTTATGAACTGAATATTAAAACTTATATTGCAACTAAATCAGTTAAAAGATAGAAATGGGTAAATTAAAATTTAGGAGAAAGTTATGAGTCGAAAAAAAGCGATCTTCCTTTATTTATTAGGGACCCTAGGTCAAATATGGCTGATATCTATTATAGTTTTTGTATTGCGTCATTTAAGTATGGTGGTAGATTATAGGACGCCAATGGGAATACTTGCTATTGGCATAGGTGGCGTTTCATCTGCTCTATGGGGAACTATTATTGCAGTTAAATACAAAAAGTACAGTACGAAGAAAATATTCAAGGATTTTTTCACTATAAAGCAAAACAGAAGCAGTTACTTATTCGTTATTGTGTTCTTGTTTTTGGATTTTTGCTATGTTGCATTTGATGGGGAATTAGCGTTTAATACGTGGTATATTCCTATTATCTTATTTCTTAAAGCAATCCTTTTTGGTGGAATTGAAGAAGTAGGGTGGAGATATGTTTTTCAACCAATTATAATGGAACGCCATAGTTATATTAGTTCAACTTTATTTACTTTTGTTCCATGGGGAATATGGCATTTTTCTTATTTCTACATTGAAGGCACATTGTCGCAGGTACAGCCATTTGGATTTTTGCTTGGATTGTTGACTAATTGCTTTATTTTATCCGCATTATTTATAAAGACAAACAGTTTGTGGATATGTGTGATGACACATTCGGTAATAAATGTTTTCTCACAATTAGCAGTAGGTGGTAATCAAAATATATCTTATGCTTGTAAAATAATTATTATAGTAATGGCAATTGTTCTTTCGATTAGAGAGCAAAATAAAAAAGTAACTGGTGTGTCAGTTCTTTAAAGAGCAACAAATTTCAGTTTGTCTAACTTAAACAATTAAATAAAATGCTACAACATACCATTACTTTAGCTAAAGCTGTTTTGCGTTAGTTCTAACTAAAGTTTTGAAATGGATTGCTAATAAAAACACCTAAAGCGACTAGGAGATTTCTCTAATCAGGAGAAGTCTCTTGGTCACTTTTCTTTCTTTTTTTCATTTCAATGCTTAATCCAATTATCCACAAAAGCACGAGCAGATGATTCTCAATCCAGCCCACCAAATTAGCTTGATTGGATTGCTCTAGATAACCTATTAAATGGTTTGTACCAAAACCTAGTCCTCCTAGTATCAATGTTAGTAGGGGCATCTGCAGGTAAAACCGGTCATACTTGAGGTTGACTGCTAATAGCAAGGGTAAAATGGCTAGATTCCAAAAGCCGATTTTCCGCTGCCAATGAATAGATAGACCATAAGCTGATTTCTCGCCTAAAAGGTGAGGTAGAAAAATTTGGATGATTGCAACGCTCAGCATAGCTAGAATAATCAAAATAAATTTAGCACGTAAAAATTTATTCATAGTTCGCCTCCTTTTCTTATCAATTACAACTTATTTGAAAGTGATTTTAAATTTTTCATTTTGTTTCAAAATGAGTGTTAAATAGAAATGATTTTATATTCATGTTCTATCTTTTTATGTACTTTTGTGATATACTAGGTAAGTGACAGTTCTGTTTGAGGAGTAATATGCTATTCCTATTGAGATATTGCAGCAGATACAATGGGAGGCGATTCCCTATATTGGACGCTAGCCACTACTGTACGGACTGGCTACCTGCCATACTCAATATAGTGGTAGATTCTATTTGAGTGCAAAAACTTAAGGTCAAATCAGGCAGGCTTGTTGCTAGTTCTTGAGCCGAGATTCAAGACTCAGAAAGGAGTTCCATGTTTCTAGAAAGAAAACTAAAAGATCAATCTGTCTGGATCAACATTGACTCAGATAATTTCAAAAGAAATGCCCGAATTTATCAGGATTATAAGATTGATCAGGAGACCATCGAGTATGCGCTGGATAAGAACGAGCGGGCTCACATGGACTACAATCGTGAAAATGGAACGGTTACTTTTATCTATAATGTTTTAAATTTGGAGATGGGAAAGGATTATTACGAAACCTTACCTATGACTTTTATCGTCCAGACCAATCGCTTGATAACAATTAGCAACGCAGACAACGCTTATGTTGTTGCTATGATGGATAATTACTTGAAACATCATGAACCGGTAACTGTTTATAAGTTCCTTTTTGCAAGTTTGGAATTTATCAGTAATTCCTATTATCCGATTATTGAAAAAATGGATAAGAGCAAAGATGAAATTAATCGCTTGCTAAGAAAAACAACGACCAAGAAGAATCTATTTGCACTCTCTGACTTGGAGACATCTATGGTCTACTTGGTGGCTGCAGCAAAACAAAACCATATGTTATTAGAGCATATCAAAAGCCACGCTATATACCGACAATTGGATGAAATTGAAATGGAGCAGTTTGAAGATGCTTTGATTGAAGCTCGCCAGCTAGTATCGATGACTGATTTGATTGCTCAAGTTTTAAGCCAGCTTTCTGGATCTTACAACAATATTTTGAATAACAATCTAAATGACAATCTTACCCTACTAACCGTTATTTCTGTTCTATTGGCTGTTTTGGCTGTTATCACAGGCTTTTTTGGTATGAATGTACCTTTACCTTGGTCTAATGATGAGAATGCATGGATATACATTGTCTTGATCAGTCTTGTCCTTTGGGCTATTTTAGCACAGGTCTTAAAGTGGCTGGCCAATAAGAAATAAACAACTGAAATTATTTTTCTATAACAAGCATCGAGAATGGTGCTTGTTTTTTTTCTTGCTTGGGAAAGAAAATGATTGGTACAGTTGGTCTTTATTTAAAAAACTGTATTTCTATGTCAGAAAACATAACGTATTGCCAAGAAATCTTATTGCATAAAATTACATAATAAAGTATAATATAAAACAATGTAAAATAAGTGAGGGGTAGAAATATGGCAGGATACCTAAGCGATTTAAATTACAAAGGCAATGTATACCGATATATAGATCTTAAGAAAGCCTCGGCTTTACTAGGAGGAGATATAAAACATCTTCCTTATTCTATACGCATATTATTCGAAAGTGTCCTTCGTAAAGAAGACGGAATTGATGTAACTAAAGATAACATTTATTCTTTGATGCATTATCAAGCTAAATCACCAAGCGGAGAAGTTCCTTTTAAGCCTAGTCGAGTTATTCTCCAGGATTTTACGGGTGTTCCTGTCGTGGTGGATTTGGCTAGTATGCGCGATGCGATTGTTGGCCAGGGAGGTCAGGCCGATCAGATTAATCCAGAAATTCCGGTTGATTTAGTCATTGACCACAGTGTTCAGGTGGACTTTTATGGCTGGGGGGCAGCTCCAGAAGATGAGTTTGTCCGTAACAATGAGCGCTACGAATTTCTAAAGTGGGCAGAAAAATCATTTGATAATTATCGAGCAGTTCCTCCTGCTACTGGGATTATCCATCAGGTTAATATCGAGTTTCTCAGTGATGTCATCATTGAAAAGGATGGGCAACTCTATCCAGATAGTATGTTTGGGACAGACAGTCATACGACTATGATCAATGGCATTGGTGTTCTGGGCTGGGGTGTTGGTGGGATTGAGGCTGAGGCTGCCATGTTAGGTGAGGCTTCTTATTTCCCAGTTCCTGAGGTGATTGGTGTTCGTCTCTTGGGAAAGCTGCCTAAGATTGCGACAGCGACAGATTTGGCTTTAAAGGTCACGCAAATTTTGCGGCAGGAAAATGTTGTTGGTAAATTTGTCGAGTTCTTTGGGCCTGGTTTGTCTAATCTAAGTCTGGCTGACCGGGCTACAGTGGCCAATATGGCGCCAGAATACGGAGCTACCTGTGGTTATTTTCCGATAGATGAGGAAACGCTCAATTACATGCGTCTGACCAATCGAACGGAAGATCATATCAAGCTGACCCGTCTCTATGCTCAAAAAAATTACCTTTTCTATGATGAAAAGGTTGAGCCAATTTATACCAAGGTAGTCGAAATTGATTTGTCCAGTATTGTACCGAGTATCTCAGGACCTAAACGACCTCAAGATTTGATTGAATTAACAGCTGCTAAAGAAGAGTTTCAAGCTAGTCTAGTCAGAGAAGCGGGGGTCCGAGGCTTTGGATTAGATGAGAGCGAGCTGGAAAAGTCTGCAGTGGTTCAGTTTTCTGACCATGAGGAGACAATTAAGACCGGTCATGTGGCTATCGCTGCTATCACTAGCTGTACCAATACATCCAATCCCTATGTCCTGATGGCGGCAGGGCTTTTGGCCAAGAAAGCAGTAGAAAAAGGTTTACGGGTCTCAAAGACTGTCAAGACTTCTTTGGCTCCTGGCAGCAAGGTGGTCACAGGCTATCTCAAGAAGAGTGGTCTTCAGACCTATCTGGATCAGCTTGGTTTCAATGTAGTCGGCTATGGCTGCACTACTTGTATTGGAAATTCAGGAAATCTCCGACCGGAAGTGGCTCAGGCGATTACGGATACTGACTTGCTGGCTAGTGCTGTTCTTTCAGGAAATCGGAATTTTGAAGGACGGATCAATCCACTGGTCAAGGCTAATTTCCTAGCTAGTCCACCCTTGGTGGTCGCCTATGCTCTGGCTGGAACTACCAATATCGATTTGACCAGCGAGCCACTAGGTTATGATCAAAAGGGGCAGCCTGTTTATTTGATGGATTTGATGCCGGAGCATGACTTGGTTACTGACTATGTTCAAAAATATGTGACGCGCCAGCTTTTTGAAAAAGAATATGCCCATGTGTTTGACGACAATGAAAAATGGAATCAGATTCCGACAGCCTTTTCTCAAAATTATCAGTGGAATCAGGCTTCGACCTATATTCAAAATCCACCTTACTTTGATGGCTTAGCTGATGATTTGGCCATTCAGCCACTGAAAAATCTTGCAGTGCTGGCAAAATTTGGGGATACGGTGACGACAGACCATATCTCCCCAGCAGGAAATATTGCCAGAAACAGCCCAGCAGCATCTTATTTGCTGGAGCATGGAGTAGATTACCAAGAGTTTAATTCCTATGGTAGCCGTCGGGGCAATCATGAGGTCATGATGCGGGGGACATTTGCCAATATTCGGATAAAAAATGAATTGGCGGATGGAAAGATTGGTGGTTACACAGACTATAAAGGAGAGTTGTTATCCATTTATGAGGCGGCCATGCGCTACAAGGAAGAGCAAATTGACACCATTGTCCTAGCTGGTAAAGACTATGGTATGGGGTCCAGTCGTGATTGGGCAGCTAAGGGAGCAAATCTTTTGGGTGTCAAGGTGGTGTTGGCAGAGAGTTTTGAGCGTATCCACCGGTCCAATCTGGTCATGATGGGGATTCTCCCTCTGCAGTATCTAGAGGGCGAAAATGCGGCTAGTCTGGGCTTAACAGGCAAGGAGACTTTTGACATCAATCTGCCAAAGAACCCTCAAGTTGGTCAGCTAGTTGACGTGGTAGCGCGGAAGGGTGCTGAAGAAATAGCTTTTCAAGCTCGGCTGCGCTTTGATGCAGAAGCGGATATCCGTTACTACGAAAATGGAGGAATTTTGCCCATGGTCGTTAGAAAGAAATTAGAGGAGGTGTGAGCATGAGTCAGACGGACGGTTTGAAAGATACCATTGCCTGTGATACTCGGATTAGCCAGATTGTGGATGATTCCTTATCTTATGCAGGCTACAATATTTCTGAATTGGTAGAGCACCATGCGAGTTTTGAAGAGGTGATTTATCTGCTGTGGCATTTGCATTTGCCGACTCAGATTGAGCTCAAGCATTTTGAAGAAGATCTGCGAGCTAATTATGCTATTAGCGATGCAGTGGAGCAGTGCATTCTTATCCAGTCCCGTAAGCACCTTCATCCCATGAGCGTTTTGCGCTCAACGGTCAGTCTTTTGGGGGTTTATAATGTCCATGCTGAGGAAACTTCTCTAGAAGCGACCTATGAGCAGAGCATCCAGCTTATGGCAAAGATGCCGACTATTATTGCGGCTTTTGCCAGACTGAGGTCAGGTCAGACTCCGGTAGAGCCGCGGGAGGATTTGGGCTTTGCGGCTAATTTCCTCTATATGCTCAAGGGAGAAGAGGCTAGCGAGCTTGAAGTCAAAGCCTTTAACTGTGCCTTGGTGCTCCATGCCGATCATGAACTCAATGCTTCAACCTTTGCGGCTCGTGTTTGCGCCTCGACTTTGACCGATATTTATTCCTGCGTGACAGCAGCTGTTGGAGTGCTCAAGGGTTCCCTTCATGGCGGTGCTAATGAATGTGTCTTTGATATGCTGAAAGAGATCAGAGAGGAAGGGGATTGCCAAGCCTACCTAGACCGCAAGCTGGCCTCTCACGAGAAAATTATGGGCTTTGGTCACCGGGTTTACAAGACCCAAGATCCGCGTGAAAAATACCTGCGTCAAATGGCTAAGGATTTGACACAGGGGACCAAGGATGAGGTTTGGTATCAGCTTTCAGTGGAAATTGAAGCCTATATGAAGCATACCAAGCATCTGATACCGAATGTCGATTTTTATTCGGCTACGGTTTACCATGTGTTGGGCATTGACAGCAGTATCTACACCCTGATTTTTGCCATGAGTCGGGTGGCTGGCTGGATTGCCCATATTCAGGAACAGCGCAAGAACAATAAGCTGATTCGGCCGCGTTCTAACTATATTGGTGCTCAAGGTTTGGAGTATCTTCCCATTGGAAGGAGATAAAATGGCAGATAAGATTTTGTTTGAGAAAGGGCGCTTGCAGGTACCGAATTCCCCTATTATTCCTTACATCCAAGGTGACGGGATTGGGGGTGATATCTGGAAAAATGCCCAGCTGGTCTTTGATAAGGCTGTAGAAAAGGCTTATGGTGGCCGGAGAAAGGTTGTTTGGAAGGAAGTTCTGGCCGGGAAAAAAGCAGCAGACCAGACAGGTGACTGGCTACCGGACGAAACGTTGGCAACGATTAAGGATTGTCTGGTGGCTGTTAAGGGACCGCTAGAAACCCCAATCGGAGAAGGGCTTCGTTCCTTGAATGTGGCCTTGAGACAAGAATTGGACCTTTACGCCTGCCTGCGGCCGGTTCGTTATTTCAAGGGAGTTCCCAGTCCGCTCAAGCACCCAGAGAAGACTGACATCACAATTTTTCGGGAAAATACAGAAGACATCTATGCAGGGATTGAGTGGGAGAGTGGAACGACTGCAGTCCAAAAAGTTATCGATTTCCTGCAGAAGGATATGCAGGTTGATAAGATTCGCTTCCCAGAAAGCTCTGCTATTGGGATCAAGCCTATCTCTAAGCAGGGCAGTGAGCGGCTGATACGGGCAGCTATAGACTATGCGCTAGCCAAAGGACTAAGGCGTGTCACTCTGGTTCACAAGGGCAATATCCAGAAATTTACAGAAGGTGGTTTTCGAAAATGGGGCTATGAACTGGCTCAAAGAGAGTATGCGGATGAGCTGGCTTCTGGAAAACTAATTATCCAGGATGTCATTGCAGATAATTTTCTGCAGCAGATTCTGCTCTATCCCGAGAAATTTGATGTTGTTGCCTTGACCAATTTAAATGGTGACTATGCCAGCGATGCCTTGGCTGCTCAGGTGGGCGGGATTGGTATTGCGCCAGGAGCCAATATTAATTACGAGACTGGTCATGCTATTTTTGAAGCAACTCATGGAACGGCGCCAGATATAGCGGGTCAAAACAAGGCTAATCCTTGTTCTCTTCTCTTATCGGGGGCCATGCTCTTTGATTACATTGGTTGGTCAGAGGTCTCTCAGCTCCTGACTAAGGCTATTGAGAAGGCTCTCTTTGAGCAAAAAGTGACAGGCGATTTTGCCAGTCAGCTGGAAGGAGTAGCACACTTGACCACTAGTCAATTTGCTGAGGAGCTGGTAGCTAATATAGAAAAGTGTCCATAATGAAAAAAATGATGAAGAATCTGCCTATCTAGACAGTCTCTTCATCACTTTTTTGTCTTTTTCGGTATTCCAGTCCCCAGCCGATGATCCAGCAGAAGACTAGTAGATAATTTTCAATCCAGCCCAGTAGATTCGCTTGATTCACCTTTTCCAGATAGCCTAGCAGATGGTTGGTGCCAAAGCCCAGCCCACCCAGAATCAGTGCTAGCAAGGTCATTCGCAGATAAAACCAATCATATTTCATGTTGGTAGCAATGACTAAAGGCAGAATAGCCAGATTCCAGAAACCAATTTCCCGCTGCCAGTAGGGAGCTAGACCATAGATGGACTCATTGCCCAAGAGCTGGGGATGAAAAATTTGGATCATAGCCGCGCCCAGCATAGCTAAGATAAGTAAAATGAAAGTCACTCGTAAAAATTTATTCATACCTGTCTCCTTTCTCATTTGTAGATTATAATGCTTTTGAAAATGATTTTCAAGTTTTCATTTTTTATAAAAGAAATCTCTAATAAAATATTTTACAGTCAAGTCCTATCTTTTTAACCTTATTTATGGTATACTGGATAGGTTGCAAAACTTACAGTTTTTCTATTCAGTGGGAACTAGCGACCGAGTCGGCGCTTTTTTAGTGCCTGGACTTGAGAGACCATATTTATGAAGAGAAGAGCGAATACTCTCAGAGAATCGAGATTTATCAAGCGAAAGCACTTGTCGTGTTTCGATAGATGAGTATCAAAAGCCTTATAAGGTGGCTTCGCACCGCCTTTAGAAAGAAGAAGAACATTGAAATTTAATGAATTACATTTATCTACTGAATTATTAGCAGAGATTGAAAAAGCTGGCTTTGTAGAAGCGAGTCCTATCCAAGAGCAGACAATTCCACTTGCTATGGCAGGTAAGGATGTTATTGGTCAGGCCCAGACAGGGACAGGAAAGACAGCAGCCTTTGGCTTCCCAACTCTGGAGAAGATTGATACAGATAATCCTGCAGTGCAGGCCTTGGTTATCGCTCCAACCCGTGAATTAGCAGTGCAGAGTCAGGAAGAACTTTTCCGTTTTGGCCGCAGCAAGGGTGTCAAGGTGCGTTCTGTCTACGGTGGCTCTAGCATCGAAAAGCAAATTAAGGCCCTCAAATCTGGTGCTCATATCGTCGTAGGAACACCTGGCCGTCTCTTGGACTTGATCAAACGCAAGGCGCTTAAGCTGAATCAGATTGAAACCTTAATCTTGGACGAAGCGGATGAAATGCTTAACATGGGCTTTTTGGAAGATATTGAGTCTATTATTTCCCGTGTGCCAGAAGAACGTCAGACCTTGCTCTTTTCAGCGACTATGCCGGATGCTATCAAGCGTATCGGTGTCAAGTTTATGAAGGAGCCTGAGCATGTCAAGATTGCTGCTAAAGAGTTGACGACGGAGCTAGTAGACCAGTATTATATCCGTGTCAAAGAAAATGAAAAATTTGATACCATGACTCGCCTGATGGATGTGGAGCAGCCTGAGCTGTCAATCGTCTTTGGTCGGACCAAGCGCCGGGTGGATGAGCTGACTCGTGGCCTGAAAATCCGCGGTTTCCGAGCAGAGGGTATCCATGGTGATTTGGACCAAGGCAAGCGCCTCCGCGTTCTGCGTGACTTTAAAAACGGGAATTTGGATGTCTTGGTGGCGACAGATGTGGCCGCGCGTGGATTGGACATTTCTGGTGTGACCCACGTCTACAACTATGATATTCCTCAGGATCCAGAAAGTTATGTTCACCGGATTGGTCGGACTGGTCGTGCTGGTAAGTCAGGTCAGTCTATCACTTTCGTAGCGCCAAATGAAATGGGCTATCTGCAGATCATCGAAAATCTGACCAAGAAGCGTATGAAAGGCCTTAAGCCTGCGACTGCAGAGGAAGCTTTCCAAGCTAAGAAAAAAGTTGCTCTTAAGAAGATTGAACGTGATTTTGCGGATGAAAGCATCCGTTCTAACTTTGAGAAATTTAGCAAAGATGCTCGTAAACTGGCAGCAGAATTCAGTCCAGAAGAGCTGGCTATGTATATCCTCAGCTTGACAGTGCAAGATCCAGATACCCTTCCTGAAGTAGAAATTGCCCGTGAAAAACCATTGCCATTTAAACCATCTGGCGGTGGCTTTGGCGGAAAAGGCAAGGGCAGTCGTGGCGGAAATAGCAACCGTCGTAGCAATGA
>ERZ1645004.283-NODE-283-length-12241-cov-6.564746_pt1 | contig 12241 bp, 17 predicted proteins | sample MGYA00579304_ERZ1645004 | MGnify/ENA primary metagenome ERZ1645004 (study PRJEB40715, sample SAMN01906944) | human oral metagenome | study: EMG produced TPA metagenomics assembly of PRJNA78025 data set (Human Oral Subgingival Plaque Microbiome).
GGGCTATACTGGATACATCACCGAGGGAGGGGCCCTCGGGATAGCTCGAAAGGATTGAAAAATGAGCTACACGAAGAACAGCCGGATCGCCGATGACGTCATGGAGTCCACGCTCGGCGCTAAGACCCTCGCAGGGACGCCCCTCTACCAGATGGCCGGCCTGAACGTCAACCCTCGTAGCGATGGCTTCACGATCGAGTGGGAGGTCTGCCCGGGACGGTTCGAAGCCATCTACGAGCTGGACGCTCACGGGGCGGTGCAGACCGAGGACGGTGCCGCGGTGGTCGCCTACCAGGAGCGCCACGGCGAGCTTGGCACCGCTTGTGTGAGTGCCCTGCTTGGCGCCATCGAGGATGCCTTCCTCTAAACCTCCGCTCATCGGCCCCCTCCTTCGGGAGGGGGTCTTTTCGTGCCTCCGCCAACCCCAAGTGGGCTGTTTCACATTTTCCGACTTGACGGTGGTGCCCGCCTCCGTTAGACTAGAGCTATCGGATCGAGGGAAAGGATCATTCCGATGAGAGAACTTAAGCATCTCGGCGACGCCGACTCGGAGAGGGTTTCGGCGATCGAGCACGTGGCTCGCGCTTTTGCCGCGGCCCTAACCCCGCTGGAGGGAAGCGACAGTCCGCTCGCCGACGGGGTGGACGAGTGGGATAGTAGCTGGCTGTCGGACGATGTCGCCAAGATTTGGACGATCCGGGGCGATGAGCGCCTGGAAGCGATCGTCTTCCCATCTGCCTATGTGGGCTATGCGGCGGAGGTCGTCATCTCAATTTCTTCCACTGAGTGCGATATGAGTCTTGACTCTTGGGTTCTTGCCAGTCTCGTCGCTGAGCTTCGCCGCCAGGGCTTGGAGGGCGAGATCGGGTACGCCGACTGTATGAGGGGCGCCCTGGCCGTCGCGCTGCCCGAGGAGGCTGACTCATGATCGCCGACATCGTGCTCCTCATGGCCCTGTGTGTCCTGCAAGTCCTGGCGGCGGTGGCCGCCGGGGCTTGCGCCCTGGCCCTGCGCGACCAGGTCCGCGCCGGGCTGCTCGTGCCGCTGTGGGCGGTCGCTGGCGTGTGCGTCGTCTCCGTGGGTGGCGCCCTGGCCCAGGTGGCGGTCCTATGAGCGGCCGCCCCGTGAAAATGGCGCCCGAGCTGCGCACTTCGCTTTTCACCGAGGTGGTGCTTGCCGCCCTGGGCGTCGGCGCCGGGGGCGCTTCGCCGGTGCGGGTGGAGACGACGGGCTCCTACACCGCAGTCCTGTCGGTCGCCGAGTCGAATCTCTGGACCGGCGGCATGAAGCTCGCCCTGACGACGTGCGTCGGCGGCGTCTCGACGGCAGTCGTCTCCGCCGTCTGGCGCCCCGATTCGTCGGAGTCGCTGCGCGAGCGCCGCGTGGTGTGCATGGAGCGCCTGGCGGAGGCGATCGAGGCCGAGCCCGGCGTGGCCGAAGTTACGCTCGACGGAGCTTATAGAACTAGCATTTTCGTGCGACTTTCCTACGGGAGGCTGCGGATCATCAGGGGGGGGAGCAATGCCTAAGAGGGCTCACATGACGCAAATCCGTCTCGCGCAGGCGCTGGAGGAGCTGGCCGATCTGGTCGGCGAAGCGATCGACGAGCCGATCTGGGCGGCCTGGACGGGCGGCCGCGTCGGCTGGCTCATGGTCGACGATGGGATCGACTCGCGGATCGCCGCCTCGGTCGACTACCGGGATCGTCTCATGACGCTGAATCTGCCGCCCGAACGGGCTGCCGGGTCGAGCGCCCATCTGCGCGGATGGCTGGGCGACTGGCTGGCCGACGCCGGGCTCGCCTGGTGCGCCGGCTGCGACGACCTGGGTGACCGCGTGCTGATCGACGTGGCCCGCGACTATAGGCTGGTGTGCCGCTGATGCCGATCCTGGACGACCCGCAGCAACCCTGGAATCCGGCCCATGAGATTTTCCGGCGGATCGGCGCCGAGCGGCATCGCTCCCGCGAGGATGCGATCGATTGGCTGCTCCGCGTCCCGCTGGCCGGCGAGCTGACGGACCTGGCGCCCGAGTGGCGCGAGCGGGTCGCCGAGCGGTGCACCCACTGGGTGCGGTCCTCCGAGTCGTGGTGGACGTCGCCAATCCCGGTTATCGCCGAGGAGGTCGAGGCCGCCCGCGCCGAGGCCGAGGCGGCCGGCGTCGCCCCCGAGCAGCTGGGGCTGGACCTGTAAAGGAGGTTTCACGTGAAACCCCCCGGAGTAATATCCGGGGGGTTTTCTTTCACTTGGTGTTGGCGGCGGCGAGGCCGACGCCGAGGAAACCGGCGATGGCGGGGCCGATGAGGGCGGCGGTTTCGCCGGTGACCCATCCGGCGGCGACGCCGAGCGGGATGAGGCCGGTGAGGGCCCGGTAGGCCCATTTGCGCCAGGGGAGCCACCGGTCGGTGCCGGTCGTGTCGACGATGTCGCCGGCGGCGGCGGGTGTGCCGTCGGCGACGGCGTGCTTGGCGGTCTGGAAGGCGGCGAGGGTGCCGGTGTCGGTGACGCCGGTGTCGAGGTGCTTGGGGGTGCTCATTATCCTCCGTAGATATATCTGTGGCAGTCGATGTGGTAGTGGGCGACGTCGGGGTCGTTGGTGATGCAGATGAGCGGGATGGGGTCACCACATCCCGCACACCTGCAATTAGGCATCCTTTTTGTCATTGTGGTCCAACTTGTTAATGATTTCCTCGAGTGCGTGGTGACTGGCGGCCGGATATCCGAAGCCATAGCCGGGCACTTCGAGGAATCCTCGCAGCTGCTCAACGGTTGCCGTCAGTTTGTTGACGGTCTCCTGCAAGTCCCCCAAGGAATTCTGGGTCGCCTGGGGGTATCCGAAGCTCTGCTCGGGCACCTTGAGGTTGGAGTATATCCAGTCGAGCTTGTTGGCCTGATCGGGGGTCAAGTCGTCTTCCTCTCTGTCGTCTTCTATGAATCGCCTCACAGTTATGATGCTCGCAGACCCGGTGAGGCTCGGGTCGGAGAGCCTGTGGAAGCGGGGTCCGCGGCCGGGGCCGCCGTGCCCCCACGTGTACCCGCCGCCGGCGTAGAGTTCGACGTGGGAGATGCGTCCGGCGAAGGCGCCGGTGGCCCACCCCATGCAGATGACGTCGGCGGGTCGGAGCGCGTCGAGGTCGAGGTCGCGCCATGTGTGCGTGTAGGCGATCGGCCTACCCTCGGTGGCGATGTTGAAGGACCGCTCGCCGAGGCGGATGCCGGCGCACTGCCGGTAGGCCTGTGCTATGGTGGAGCTGCAGTCGCCCCAGCCGTACCGCTCGGGGTCCCGGCGCCGCCAGTCGTTGGTGTAGCCGAAGTCTCCCTCGTGCTTGGCCATCCATGCTACGATGGCGGCTCTAGTCGTCGTTGCTGTGATTTTTATCACATCCCTTCAGTGTTTCCTCCACTTTCCCGAGCCTGGCCTCTACGTCGGCTAGGCGTTCGAGGATCCCCGGGGACGCGGGCACGCCGGGGCGCGCCGCCTCCCCCATGAGATCGTCCAGGAAATGAGAGATTCGTCTCAGATTCGGCATTATTTTCCACACCACCCCCGCGAGGGCGATGATACCACCGAGCCCGAGCCCCGTCAATCCGTCGATAAACCCGTCCATGCTACACCCCCCTAAAGGTCTGTATAAAACAATTTCTCGTCTGCGGCTTATCGAAATAAAGTTCTCCGCGATTGTACATGCGCCTGGCTGACGCTAGGAACGAGTCGTGCGGGGAGCAGTACATCGTATCCTCGGTAACAAGTTTGACTTCGCTCGTGATGCGCAGCTGATGCTTGGGAAGCCTTTCCTGGCAGTACCATCCGGACTGGCGCGGATCGATCCACAGGGAGAACTTCCCAAGCTTGGTGACGACGGTGCAGGCATAGTCCGAGCGGGCCGGTTTCTTGCCGATGAGGACGCCGTTGTTGTCGACGAAGCGGGATTTCATCATGTAGTCGGCGTTGTCGCCACCCACGGACGACAAGAACTTCCCGAATTTCGTTTGGGCGACCTGGTTGGCGAAAACGGCGTCGTCGGAGGTGTGGACGGCGATGAATCCATCATGGTACGTCTCGAACTCGCTTGAGGGCACAATGCCATATTTGATGAAATATGGATTGGTGATCGAGGCGGCGTTGGCGAGGAAGAGCGCCTGCACGCGGTCGTCCCACCGGTCGATCGTCGAGTAGAAACCCTCGAAAATGTCAGCCTCCTTCGGCAGGTACCGCGTGAGCCCCTCCTCTAGAATAAATTCATCGAAAATGAGCGTCCCCACCTCGCGGAAGGACATTGATTTAGCTTGACGCGCCTGGGTGAGGGCGGTGCAGCGGCCTACCAGCGCGCCGGTTTTGGTGCCGTCGTCGACCCAGAGGGTGTTTTGGCGCACGGTGAAATCGTGGTCGGTGAATCTGTCGGCAATGTCGGCCATGAATGTTTGAAAAGCGTGCTTTTCGCCTTTGTGGCGCCGGAGGTAGACGAATTGAGACCCTTTATCGATGAATCTGCGGAGCGCGATCTTTTTGGCGCCGTAGGTTTTCCCGGTGCCGCGGGCGCCCGTGACGATGGTCCACGGCGCATTGTAGGAGAGAATGGGGCCGAAATCATAGTAGTTGAGGGCTTGTTTAGTCATTGAGGTACCTCTTGACGCACCAGCCTATCCCCCTGGTGTCTCTAATGAATTTTGACAGCGAGTTCTTGTGCGGGCCGGGCACCTCGCCGTGGAGTCCGCCGCCGTGTCCCCATGTGAGGTCGCCGCCGGCATACATTTCGACGTGATCGACGCCGACGCGTCCGGATCCCCAGTCGTAAAAAACGAGGTCGCCAGGTTTCATGAGCGCGAGTTGCTGCGCGGAGATGCTTTTAGCCGTGTTCCAGCTGATGACGAAAGAACCGTGGCCGCTGGCGGACTGCGCGACGGTATTGCCGCCGATGTCGATGCCGCAGACATCGAGGTAGGCGCGGCGGCAGGTCGATGAACAGTCTCCCACACCCGACCTGTCCGGGTCCAACCGGCCCGCTCCATTGCTGTACCTGAACTTGTTCTCGCGCGACGCCATCCACCACACCAATTTTTGGCGCGTCTCCGAAGTTCCGGGGGCGAGCTGTCCGCCGCCGCCGCCAGTGCCGGGGCCGCCGTTCTGCCCGCCGGGCGTCGTGTCGGTCGGGGGCGGGGTACCGGCGCCGCCCGGACCGGCGATGTACTGGCCCTGACCGTTTGGTGCGCATTGGACGATTTTACCGTCGGCCATGTGCGCGATGGCGACGTTGCCGACGGCCTCTATCCTAGAGAGTGTCCCGGCGGTGCTCCCCTGTTGCTGGGGCGCGTTGGTATTTCCGCCGGGGTTGCCGCCGGAGCCGTCGCCCTGTGTCGGGCCGCCCGGCGTTGCCGGGCCGGGCTCGACGCCGTCAACGCCGGATGAGTCCATGTTTTTGATGATGGTATACGCGGTGTTGTAGCGGTTGCGGTATTTGCCGAGTACCGGCTCGGACAGGAGGGCCGCATGCCAGCGATCGAGGGAGGCACCCCCGATTTGATTGGCTATCCGAAGGGCGCGCCTCGGAGACTGGTGATAGGCGACGAAGAACATGATCATCGACTGCGTGTCTCGGTCTTTGTCGATACCACACCGGCCGGCGACCTGCACGTAGGCCTCCAGGTCCTCCGCCATTTGTTTTTGCTGGACTTTATAGACAGCGCGGAGCACGGGCTTGATCTGGCCGTCCCAATAGTTGGGGAGATAGTAGGTGGCCCAATTAATACTATTGGCGTTGACGAGCGACTGCAGTTCGCCGGGGAGTTTCGCAAACTCCGACGGCATCTCGTCTTTGATGCGTTTCAGCAGCCCGTAGGCGCGGGGGCCGAACCATTGCCCTATCCCTATCGTAATCGGGTCCACGTGGTAGATGCCGTCGTAGCGCATACCAGACTCGACGGTGCCGATCGCTTTGATCGCGACCGCTTTCGCCTTAGCATCCCACGCCATGGGCGTCTCCGTTTCACGTGAAACCGCCGCCCACGGATTTCAGGTCCGTGAGCGGCGGAGTTTATAAAACAACAATACACTCTACAGTGTAGACCATGTCGCGCTGATGTTCAAGTTTCCGCTCCACCCCTTCCAGGTTTGCAGGTGCTGGTTGGGATGGATTTGGAACGGAATGTCCTCAGTGCCGGAGGCGCCCCCGCGTGCGCTGCCGTTGACGGTAGCGCGGGGCGCCGCCCACTCGGGGATCATGCCGAGGTCGGCTCCGGTCGCGATCGACTGGCCCGTGATGATCCCGGAGAGTGAGACGAGACCGCCGGACAGGCGCAGCGTCAGGGGTGTGCTGGAGTGGGAGGCGCCCCCGGAGAGGCCGATCCGATAGTTTTGCGATACGGGGACCGGCTCGTTCCCGTACTGGAGGTAGTTGCCGGCGAGTGTGGCGAATCGGATGTCTCCGGTGCTGTTGAGGTGGATTTGGCCTTCGGTGAAGTACTTTGCGTATCCGAGACACCAGTATTCGGTACCGACGTACTCGGCGCCATAATTGCCGCAGACCTCCTGCATGGCTGAGAGGCAGTTAGCGAGGCCATTCTTCGATTTCGTGAGGATGTGGAGGTTACTCCACGCCCAGACGGCGCTGAAGACGACGATCCGGGCATTTTTGAATGCTCGCTTGGCGTCGGAGATACAGGTGACGAGGCCGTTGTAGATGTCGATTTCCTGCATCGCGTCGTTACCGCAGTCGGCGACGACAACGTATTTGACGTTGTCGTTTGAGAAACTTCCGTCCGCAATGGCGCGATTCATCTGTACCTGAAAGTTGTCGGCGCCCTGCGCTATGCCCGTGCCGCCGATGGCAAAGTTTTTCTCCGTAATACCCATGGTCCTGCACATGAGTGTCGGCCACTTGCCCTGGACGACGTTGGAGGTGCCGACGATGACGGCGCACAGCTCGGGCGCCGCCGCGTTCTTCAGGATGTACCTACTGTCGGACTCTTCCTTTGTGTAGCGGTTGGCAACTTTCAGCCCGAGGTCGTCGTAGGCGGATTTCACCTGGCGGGTCGTCTCGGCCTTGGCGCGGCCCTCGGCGTCGGCGATCTTCTGGTCGATCTGCTCGACGACCTTGTGGTCGCCGGCGACGGTGTCCTCCGCCTTTTTGATGCGGATCTCCATCGAGTTGAATTTCGTGATGTCCTCGGCCGCGCGCAGGTCGAGTTTGCGCATGTCGCCGTTGTAGTCGCCGCGCCAGGTCGGCTTATCATTGTCGAGGAATTGCGACAGCCCGAGAGCCTCGGTCTTGTCAGTAGAACTCATCAAACATCCTTTCGTACTGCGTGAGGCGTCGTGGCCTCAGGGTCGAGGTCCCAGCCGCGGGCCTTCCAGCCAATTTCATCGAGCTGCTTGGCGGTGGCGCCGATATTGTCGGCCTCGATGGCAAATCGCGCGGCAGTACGGAGGTTGCTGTACATGCTGGCGAGCGCCTCCGAGAGGGTCTTGGTAGCGACGCCGTCGACGGGGTCGGTGACGAAGACCTTCTCGCCGCCGCGGGCAGCGAGCTTCCTATAGAGATCGTCGATGGCGTATTGTATTTTACGGTCGGTCTCGGCACGCAGCTGCGCGACCGTCTTGTTGACGTTGGCTTCGAGTTCGTTGCATATTTTTATGCATTTGTTGATGGCGTCGACCAGGTTTTGACAGTTCCTGGCGACGCGTTCGAGCTTTTCGACATAGGTGATACCGTCGCGGAATGTGAACGGTGTCACATTCGTCAGCGGCGTGTCCTGGATTGTGAAGAACGGCACATTTTCTACCGGCATTTGTTACCTCCCCCACCAAGGATACCACAGGCCGAAAGGATACGTCACGTCAGAGCCGACGTGGGCGTCCCCGGACGAGGCGATCCCCATAAAAAGTGGCTCCAGCTCGGCGACAACCATCTGGTCAACGTTGATCATCGCCTGGCGGTACTCCGTAACGAGTGCGGCGCCGGAGGTCATCCTGCCCCGCTGGCCCGACCTGGCGTGCGACTCCGCCATATCCGAATGACTGGCGTCGGAGGTGGCTTTTTGGTCGTTTTTACCGGCAGTACGCCCCTCCGACGTCGTGCCGGTTGTCGCATAGTCACCCTCCTTGTAGATGGGGCTGCCGGGGTAGGCGTGCTCACGGCCCGCCGACGTCGACTCACCAGAGGATGCGGACTCGCTGGACGACGTCGATTTCTGGTTGCCGCTGCCGGACTGGTTAGCGTCGGTCCAAGTTGTCATGTCCACCGCGGAGAGCGGATCATACTTCAGTCGGGTCGACTCGTAGAGCTGGTTGTAGTAGGGCATGACGAGACGTAGCTTCGCGGCGACCTGCTGCCGGAAAATGTCGATCGTCTCGAAACCTATCTCCCGGTAGCAGTAGACCTCATATAGGGTCCGGTTGAGTTGCTTCCGGTAGGCCTCGTCGAAGATCGGATAGGCCTCTACGCCCCAGTCGCCGCCAGTGACGTCGACGACGTCTCGTAGCAGCATGGTGAAATCCGCAGCCATTAGACCTCCATCTCGCTCGCGACGTCCAGGTTGCCGACGAAACCTTCGACCATGGCGTCGGTGAGTCGCCAGCTGACGGAGACGTCAAGCCCGTATTTCTTGTTGATTTTCTCACAGGCTTGCTCGCGCTGGGAGAGCGCCATGCCGCGGAAGGCCATCGTCTGCCCGTCCAAGGAATTTGCCTCATCGGCAACCATGCGCTCTTTCTTGCCCGGGGGCGCCGCTTGAATGCCGAGCATCATCATCGCGTCGTTCCAGATAGCCCTGCGTGCCGCAAGGTTTTCGGTGACGACCTGAGGATGTACCTGATTGGGGATGGTGACGACCTTTTCGGCAATACTCTCGCCCCCGTTGGTTTTGATCGTGTAGATGACCGGCTGACCCTCCACCAGCTGGCGCTGAAAATTCTGGGCCGTCAACATCTCCGACGGCTCGACGGCGAGGATGAGTGGGTTCCTTGTATTGGCGAGGTTAATATCGATGGTGCGGTCGATTTCCGACAGTCGCGCCGCGTATGCGGTGACGACGTCGTTGTCTGGCTCGTGCATGTCGTTGGCCCAGATGGGTACGCAGTCACGGGACTTGACGTGCCTGTTAATCTTAGAGTTTGCGTTGAGATAGTAGGCGAGGGGGCGATTGTAGATGTCGCGGTCACCGCTCGGGGTGCCCGCCAGCGCCGTGAAAATCCGGAAATGCGGGTCGAGAGAGAAAACTACCAGTCCATTTTTGTGGAGGGTCATCTCCACGTACCGCTCATCGACGGTGTCCGGCAGGCCCTCCCATTTGAATCTCGCCATGGCGAGCATCCGGAGGGTTCTCCAGTAGATGTTGAAATTCATGCCCGTGCGGGCCATTGCTTCATTACGCTTGAAGCGACCCCGTGCGGTCACCATATCGTAGACGTCGTCGGCGCCCTTCATAGCTGCACCACCTCATATGGACCGTTTTCGTAGATTTTCATGGTCGGTATTTCCTCGGGGTCCCCCCAGACGGTCGTGCCCGACTCGAAAATACCCCGAATTGCGTCAACGAACATTTGCGGGCATCGAGGCGCCTCGATGTGCACGTCCGCCAGCTTCCAGTATGTGAAATGCGTCATAAGGTCGAGGCGGTAAGCGGCCATGTCGACGTAGCGGTTGCAGGCGTATCCGTATCTCGCGAAAAACTGGGCGACGCGGTGGGCGGCGCCGGAGTTGAGGCCGCGGATCCGCAGCCAGACCGCCCACCCGGACGTGGTCAGCATGAAGGCGTCGCCACCGATTTGACCCGACGTCGATGGCTGAGTGAGCTGTGTGTCCTGCACGCGCGCGTTGATTCCCGCGATCGTGTTCGCATAGTCGCCTTTGGCAACCATGTCGGCGTAGGCCCTGTTCGTGTCGCGGTTGTAGGCTGCGAGGTGGTTTTGGGCCTGATTGATTTGGGACGCCAGCTGATTGGAGATGCCGGTAGAGGCGGCTGCCGTGCTGTTAGCAAGCTCGGTCTGTGCGTTCCGGGCGGTGGTGTTGATGTTGTTCGACGCCGCTGCGGTCGCAATCGAGGCGCCTCCTTTCAGGGCGCCGCCGATGTTGCCGCTCAGGAGGTTCCCGACGACACCGAGCCCGGTGTTGGCCATGGAGAGCTTCGTCTGGTCCCAGGCGGCATCGTTGGTGATAGCCGTCGACTGGGACCGGGCAGCGTTCGACAGGTCGGTCTGGGCGGTGCGGGCAGCGTTGCCAAGGTTGGTGGTCGTCGTCGACGTCGCCATCGCCTGAGAGGCCTGGTCATAGGCGAGTTGATTGCCGGCGAGCGCTTTCTGCTGCCCCCACTCGGCGGACTGCCGGGAAAAGGCGATCGAATGCGCTTGACTTGCGAGTGCCGCGATTCCGGCATTATTGGTGATCGAGAATGTGGGGAAATTAGTGAAATAGATGCTGCAATCCAGGTAGCTGCCGTCCAGCGCGCCCTTCTGCGCGGGGCCGTCCTTGAGATAGTCTTTCACCCAGCACACGATGCGGGGCGACGGCGGCGCAAAATGCCGCAGGCAGGCGATTGTCGTGACGCCACCCTTCGGCAGGTACTCGGGTCTGAGGGTCATGGACTGCCCGGCGTAGTTGGTAAGCTCTATCCATACGAAGGGGGACGTGAAGAGCTTCGAGTAGTTTTGCTGCCAGTCGGGGTATGCGAGGGCCCCTGCCACCGACAGCATGCCGTCGGGGAAAAACGTTTGCTGGCGGCCCCACATGACGGCGCCGGCGTGCTGGTCGCCCTGTTTGCGTGCGCGGACGATCGCTACATTGTTGAGATCCATGCCGGGTATGAAATGACTGTCCGGTAGTTCGCATTCGTGACTGTAGACGACGTCGAGAAACGGATGCTGCCCCCCACTGTCGCCCCACGGCATAATCTGGATCGACTGAATGCCCTGCGCCACCCACGGGTAGAGGCTGCACGACAGCGCGAAAACCTCGAACGCTGCAATGCTGCGGAAGATAATGATGTCGGCCCCATTCGGCAGCCCCTCGAAGCCGGACCCTTTGGCGGTGTCCAGGTGCGGGTTCTGCAGATTGCCAGGGTTTCCTGTGAAATCGGTGCCGGCGATGACCATGACGCCGCAGTCCTGCAGGGTGGCGAGATTGTATCGCTCCGTCCACTGCACCATGTAGTCGGCGCCGAGATCGAGACCCTCGGTCTCCCTGAGGACGTCGTGGTTGCGGCCGCGCCACGTGGCGGCCACCGGCAGGTGTCCGCGCTCAACGTAGGCGGTGCGGAGACGGACGTTCCAGCAGTAGGTGGTCCACACGTCGAGCTGCAGGGCAAGCTCGATCGTATCCGGTGCTACCTGCACGATGTCGTTGATGAAATAATAGTAGACGCGGACGTCGTCGTCTCGCTCGTGGAGGTTGGAGAGTTTCGGGTCGCGCACGCGGATGTAGTTGAATTGCATCGCTTGCGGCCAGGGGATATCCAGCCTCACGGTTTGCTGTTGCGTGAGCGGCGTGAATTTGTTGATTGTGAGCGACTTTCCGCCTTTGCGGCGCAGGTAGGCGTCGATTTGTTTGAAGTTTTGCCATTTGACGATGTTTCGGTACTGGGCGTCGTAGTCGACGCGGGCGAGCAGCACCTCGCTGCCGGGCCCCCAGCCTGCCCACTGCGGCATGTCGTCACCTCCTACAGGAACGGCCCCGGGGCGGATCGAAAACCCCGGGGCCGTCGGCGAGTACTCGCTCCAGTGCCGGTTGCTCAGGCCGGCACCTCACTCCGCACTGTCGCCACTTCTAGACGACGTTTACAGTATACTCGCCGTAATCTTTGCCGTCAAGCCCGGCGATTGTGAGCTTCACCACAAAACCGGCCTCCCCCTTGGCGATCGACACCACCGTCGCATAGACGTTGACGCCGACCGGGTAGACCTGGCTTTCAGCGCCGTCCTCCGCAAGCAGCGCTTTGCGCGAGCGGGTGACTGTGTATTCCTTCGTCGCTTCGGCAAACTTGGCGACGCGCCGGCCGAGGATGTCGATCCCCTTCAGCTCCGACTTCGTCGCCGGCCACTCCGGGAAGGCGGGGCCGCCGATGCCGGTGAACTCGGCTTCCCGCCGAACGCTGTCCGCCGAGGCGGTGACAATGATCGGGCCAAGCTCGCGCGGGCCGATCGACAGGACGCCGGCCTGGGAGACCTGCGTGCGGGAGTCGGTGCCGCGCACCGTCCAGTTGACGTCCGGGTCGGTGCCGCCGCCGGTGCAGGTGGCCTCCAGCTGGTAGTT
>ERZ1645004.284-NODE-284-length-12216-cov-6.084861_pt1 | contig 12216 bp, 6 predicted proteins | sample MGYA00579304_ERZ1645004 | MGnify/ENA primary metagenome ERZ1645004 (study PRJEB40715, sample SAMN01906944) | human oral metagenome | study: EMG produced TPA metagenomics assembly of PRJNA78025 data set (Human Oral Subgingival Plaque Microbiome).
GAGCCGCAGGTTTTCCCGCCAATCACCACCCGGGTAGCCGGTGTACACGGTTGGGGCGATTTTTGCTAACGCGTCGAGCACTGGCTGGTTATTATTCACGCTGGTGCCGTCGACCAGAATGAGGTCCGGTTTGGCAGCACCAATGGCCTCAAAATTGGGTTGCGCAACGTTACCGAGGATGGGAATATCTTTGCCCTTATCACTCAAGTAGTTGGGGATGGTTGATTGGCCACGACCTGCGGTAGCACCCACTAGTGGCACACCTAAGGCCAACGCATTATCAAGCGTGGGTTCGGACATGGCAACTACTTTTTGCGGACTTGCCGGCACTTCAATCTCATTGCCGTCGAGGTCTTTTACTGTCCTGCTGCCACCCTGTACTTTGGCTTTTTTACCACTATTACACCCGGATAATGCGAGCCCGGCGGCACTAAGTCCGGCGAGGCCCAGGAAGTGACGACGGCTAAATTTTTTCTTCATCACAGTATGTTTCTTTCTATTTTTGTTCCTGTGCTTTTCGACGAGATCTATAGCGCCTTGCCTCGTCGAAAAGCGTAGTCCACAGCTATTGCCTATAAATTAATGATGCAAGAACCCCCGTCATGACCAGTAAGGCCTATGAGCGGGGATTATTGCCATTTTTAATGATTAGAACCGGAATTGTGGCGGGAACCAATCACGGGGAATCAAATTGAGTTTGACCAGTGACCCCAAGACTGCGGTAGCCAAACCTGCGATGCCCAAAACGGAGGCAACGGCAATAACAACCTTGCGTACGTTGGTGCCGTCCTTGAAGTAGTTCAGAAGGTTCTCGACGCCTTTGTTAAGATTGTTTTGCGGTTCTTGTGAAGGCTTCGGTTTTTCCGAGGTTTTTGCAGGTTCGGAGGTTTTTTCCGGCTCCGAGGTCTTGCTCGGCTTCGGTGCCGGAGCCTCTGAAGTCTTTTCCGGTTGCGAAGGCTTTGGTTGTGGCTGCGGATCTGGCTTTGGCGCTGGGGCTTCTGAAGTCTTTTCCGGTTGCGAGGGCTCTGGTTGTGGCTGCGGATCTGGTTGCGGTTTCACACTTGGGGTAGCACCACAGGCGTCAGAATCATCACCGGTTTCATTGACCCAAATGACGGCGCTACGGGATGCGACCGGACCGCCATCGTTACCACCCAGAAGGGTAATCACCTGCTTACCAGCCTGGAATTTGGCATCAAATGCCGGCAATACTACCCGCACGGTGAAATTGCCATTCCCAACTGTTGCCGCCGGGATTTCCAATGTCGTGGCGTTACCCTCATTGTATTCCAAATTATCACCGGCGCTTTGATCTGCTGGCCACTCCGACTTATTGGAATTCAACTTCATGCCAAGGAAACCGTCACTAGGACGAGCAGCAAAACCAGTACCGGTCATAGTTACGACATCACCCGGTTTGTAGGTCTGCTTGTCAAACGATAGTTCACCCACCCCATTGCCTTTACGCGGTTCATTGACAACACATTGTGCATCCTGCGCGGTTGCAACAGCGGGAACGACAGCAAGGCCGCCACCAAGGAGCGCAACCGACAAGGCACCAGCCATAAACCTGCGAGTTGCGGTAGCAGAGATCTTATTTTTTTGCATATTCACGCACTTTCCCCCGCACGCACATGGAGGAGATTTTGGATTGCGCACGGGCGTGATCGACTTTTCAAGAGCGAGAGCAAAGGAAAAACATTATACTCTCAATATTTGAATTAAGGCTAATCTAATTTCTCTTTGGCTCACCATCAAGATAGTAGGTGAACCTTTGTAAAATAACAAGAGACCCATTGGCGCAGATCACACTGAGGGGTGGTAAAAAAGCCGATTTTTACGCCCAAATCCACCCTTTGATTTAGTTGCCCATTCGCTATTTATAGTGCTAGATGGCATATTATCTATCGATCTCTCGCGGTCATAAAGTTAGGTAGCTATCTAAATGTTGGATACCACACAATCGGTCATAAATACGGGACTTTACCCCTGTTTTTACCCCCGTTAAATGAGACCAATGTAACTAGATTCCTAGGCTCTCTTGGGGGTGAAACCGGCATAGAATCCAGTCACTTTTCAAATAACGGATTAAATCTGACTATAAATAATTCCTACCCAACAGTCAGTATTTATCCAAATTAACCATTAGCCACATGTCTAAATATTGAGGTTGCAAATATTAAATTCATACGATACTGCTCCCCCGTTTTTCATCGGCGACAACGGAATCGCCCCAAAATATGGCCGTTTTTATAATCATCATCACTATATCGTCACCGCAAATACTCCAGGCAACCAAGTAAAATCGTGGGCTTTACGACGCGCCCCGGGCACCGTTGCTAGAAAAACCACCAGCGACCTTCGTGAAAACCTCACCGAAGAGGAGATTCCCCCCACCTACCCCGACACAATTGACCTCTAAACCATGTCATTTGCCGTACATCGTCGGCTTTTCTTTAGCATCACTTTATCTTAATAAGGTATAACTATGTTTTTATTCATCAAAATTGAAATGCGAATTGACATCCACCAACTTCTTCTCGTAAACCTGTATTAGTAAACACAAAAATGTAGCAACGTGAAAAATCACGTTGCTACATTGTGCGCCACAATGAATTATTTAGAACTTAAAGCCCTGAAGCCATTCCTTCGGGATCATGCCTTGCTGCGCCAGGAGACCAACCACACCTGCAATAATGGCCGGGATGCCGATGGCTGCGGCGACCGCGAACAGGATGCCCTTGGTGTTGTCCTTCAGGCTGCCGAAGAACTTGTTGAAGTCGGACTTGCCATTGCCGTCACCAGGCTTGCCCGGCTCAGTGGGCTTAGTGGACTCGGAGGGTTTGCCGGGTTCAGTGGGCTTGGTGGACTCGGAAGGCTTAGTGGTGGGCTTGCCAGGTTCGGAAGGCTTAGTGGTAGGTTTACCCGGCTCGGTAGGCTTAGTCGTAGGCTCACTCGGCTTAGCGGTTGGTTCACTCGGCTTAGCCGAAGGTTCGGTGGAGGGATTGGCGGGATCCTCCGGCTCTTCCGGAGTCGGCGTTTCTTCCTGCTGGAGGGTGTAGCTACACGGATCACCTTCATGACCAGACTTATTCACCCAGAAGTCAACGCTACGGCTGAGGGTTACTTCCTGGTCATTATTATCATCGGTGCCGGAAAGAGTCAGGACGTTCTTGCCCATGAAAAGGCCGCCTTCACCAATCTCTGACGGAAGCTGAGCCTGGACTCGAATGATGCCTTCCTTGGCATGTCCCCGATCATCCACATTTTCGATAATCAGCTTATTACCATCAACATGTACACCTTCGATGCCCTCCTGGTAAGGCCAGGCAAGACCGGTCATGGCATTCCCATTCAAGGTCAGGTAGGGATCTTTGAGGAGTTCCAGATTCTCGGCAGAGATCTCCAACACGTCACCTGGCCAGTAGGTATTCTTCTGCAAGGCCAGGTTAGAGTCTTCAAGACCCAGGTTCTTTGGACCAACGAAGCTGCCGTTGCATTCTTTGATTTCCTGAGCACCGGCAACCGAAGGTACCACGGTCAAACCGCCAGCAACCAGGGCCAATGATGTGAGACCGGCAAGTGCCCGTTGGGTGGCCTTTCCGGCAAATACGCTCTTGCTCATGAGCAGTCCTCTCGTAGAGAGGTAAATAGTGGGGGTAAACACCATTTACCTTTACAAAATAGATAAAACTGAAGAAAAGCACAGAAGAACTGATAGCATATTACAAATAATCATATGCAGTCAGCGCTACATTCGCTTATGGTCATGAGCATAAGCAGACCGACCAATGATGCGCAAGGGGTAAGCCTAGTTCAAATCTAATAAAATCCCATATAGCAAATATGCGCACAACGTGGGGAAATGATCTTTTAGGCATGAATCCCTCGGGCATTTAGCGCGCTAGAACATAAGAATCAGCTATACATACGACCACTCACAGAAGGTAAAAATCTCCTTAAAAGTCTCCTGTCAATTCACGTAAAAATATTTTGAAAATTACCCCTATGGTCCTGTCAATCAGAAACTACAAAACCATAGATTTTTTGCTATTAGCCCCAAATGGCCCCTATTTTTAGGGGCCCTGTCCCATAACAAAAACAGCGATGCGGATTCGCATCGCTGTCAGAAATAACGGTTTTGGTCCAGTATTAGTGGTAGTCGGCACCGCAGAAGGCGGTGCTTTCACCAGATTCATTCACCCAGAACTCAACATTTTTCATAATGGTGGGTCGACCGCTGTAGTCGATGCCCACAAGAGTGATGGTGTGCTTACCGGTGGTGAAGTCGTCGTCAAGCTTGGGCAGCACTACCTTGGTGGTAAAAGAACCACCAAGATCGGAATCACGCAGGTACAGGGCCTGATCGTAGTCGTCATAGATCTTCAGAGAGCTGCCGGCGCTCTGGTCTTTAGGCCAGTTGGCGGTGTTGGAATCCAACGACAGGTAAGCGTCGATAAGCGGCCGGAACCCGGTGCCGGTAAGGGTCACAACGTCACCCGGCTTATAGGTGCTCTTGTCGGCGGTCATCGTACCTGCGCCTCTTTGCGCGGGTGCACCGGCATCGACATTGCAGGTACCGGCGCGCTCAGCGGCGAGAGCGGTGGGAGCAGCCAAGATGCCACCGGTCATGAGAGCCAACGACATCAATCCAGCAATAGCACGTTTCATAGCCATACCTTTCTGATTGCACGACAAATTGTCGCGGAGGATTTACGGATTTGAACAGAGAAAAGAAGAAGAAGGAGATAAGCACAACGAGGGAAAATAGCAACAAACAAATAATAGCGTGTTATCGCTACCCATTTTGCTTATGGGTCTTGAGTTTAACGAAGCTGCCCCCGGTTCGCAAGGGAAAAACCCTTCGAAAACCCGGTAAAAAATTAGATACTCGAAGAACACTGTCCAGTATTGTGACCCATAGTTATCGCATTAGGCGATGTAAACGCCATATGTTGGTAGATGTTTTCAATATATAAAACATACCCCAACAGCCCAAAATAATAATCCCAAAATTACCCCCACATGGCGAAAAATACCAATAAAACAGTACATCCATGACCGAGGAAATCCGTCATTCAGGGGTAAATCATGGGGTGATTGAGACGTACGGGCGTCGACAAGCAAAAACGGCAACGATGCCATACATCGCTGCCGCTATTGGGTGGAAATTTTAGAACCGGAGCTGCTGCGGAACCCAGCTGCTTGGGATCACGTTAAACCGTGCCATGGCACTCAGGGCACCGGCAAAGATAGTGGTTAAACCAAGCACCGCAAACACTGTGGCAAGGAGATTCCGCAGAGACGGCAGGTTGGCGGGGTCACGCAGTTTGCTGCTGAAATCTTCGAGCGAATTTCGGTCACCCGGCTTACCTGGTTTGCCCGGATCCGGCGTCACCGCACCGTTGTACTTATAGGTATATACTTCGTCGAAGCGCTCACCATTCTTCTCTGCGGCGGCCTTGTTCACCGCAATGATCGTACCGTCACCGGCAACGCTCACATGGTTCGGATTCGTGCCTGCCGGCAGGTTAGCAACCACCTTATTGGTAGCAGGGTCAATAACCGTGATCGTGCCACCACCACGGTTGGTCACATACACCCGCTTATCGGCCTTGTTGTAGTGCGCATTCAGCGAACCGGCACCGGTCGGAATGCTTGCCACCACCTTCTTGGATTCGGTGTTCACCACAACCACATTGCCGGAGCCCTGCGACGCAACGAAGATGTTCTTGCTTACCGGATCGTAGGCAATACCTGAAGCGGATTCCACCTGGTCCTTAGGCAGATCGTAAATGGTCACCTGATCGTTGTTGCGAACATCAATCTTGGCCGCCTTAGGAGCATTCAACGAAGTGGCGAATAATTCCCCGGTCTCCTGATTGAACTCAAGGCTCATCACCCGTTCAAAGCCAGGTAGCTTGATCCGCCGCACCGGCTCGTTCTTATTGGCATCAAAAACCACTACTTCATCACCGGAGGCAGCGGAAACATAGGCCAAGCTGGTCTGCTCGTCGACTACCACGTCACGCGAGTGTGCCACGGAACCCTTCGGGAAGGTCTTCACATGGCTCAAATCATCCTGCTTGTACACAGAGACGGTATTTTGCTGAGTGTTCGTCACCCATACCAAACCCTTATTATTATCCAGGCCGACGCCGAAAGCAGCATAGAACTTCTCGCCGTCCTTTTCTAGCGCATCATTCTTTGCGACGACATCCAAGGTCTTAGCATCCAGCTTGTAGATCGTGGACTTATTCGTGCCTTGTGCACTCGTCACAAACACGTGACCGGTCTTGTCATTCACTTCCGACTGGTACAGGCCCGACGGCAATTCCTTCTTCACGCCCGAATACTGGTCAACATTCAGGGACTCGGTGCTGGCATTTACTTTGGTGTTGGTCTCAAGGGTTTTGGTTTCACCACCAGCGGTGTAGGTGAAGGAAATCACCTTGCCGAAGGGGGCGTCCACCGGAACCTGGATGTCCTTAATGGTGACTTGCCCTTTGTCATCGGCGGTGCCTTCCTGGTTCTTCAACCAGTTCACGCCCTCGGTGCCGACCGCGGTCACCTTGGCGTCTTTGGGCAGGCCGGCAGCGTGGAATTCCACTTTCGAACCGGTAGCAGCATTATTGCTGACGGCACCGGCTGGGGTGACTTCGAACGGGATCTCCACGCTGGTGTCCTTGGCGGTAGCCTTCACCGCATATTTACCGGCGGCAAGCCCCTCGGAAATAGTGACGGAACCTTGGGCTTTGCCGTCGTCACCAACGGTGATGGCGCCACCCCGACCGGCTTTTGTTTCCTGACCATTGAAGGTAACGGTGACTTTTTCGCCCTTGGGGAAGTTTGTTAGGGAAAGGTTGAGTGCTACATCGCCCTTCTTGCCCCGGCGGTTATCAATCGCGGTGACCGTGGCTTTGGCTTCGCCGGTGGCCTTGGACTGCTGCTCTGCTGGCTTGTTGTCGTTATTGGGTTTATTATTGTCGGGTTTGTTGTTCCCCTGGTTGTTTTGATTGGCTTGGTTGGCCTGATTGTTGCCGTTATTGGCCTGGTCCGCTGGCTTGTTGTCAGGTTTATTGCCGTTGTCGGGTTTGTTACCATCCTGGTTGTTATTGCCGTTATTGGCATTGTTATCCTGGTTGCCCTGGTTATTGCCATTATTGGCATTATTACCATTATCAGCCTTGTTGTCATCTTGCTTGGGCTGGGTGGGCTTTTCCGTTGGACCTTCTGCACCACACGGCTGAGTCGCATCACCGGACTCATTGACCCAAATATCAACGCTGGTAGAAACCTGTGGGCCATTATCGTCACCACCCAAAACCGTGATGACATGCTTACCTTCCTGGAATTTATCGGTGAATTCTGCAGGAAGCACCACCTTAATGGTGAAGTTACCATCCTCATCAAGAACCGAACCAGGAGCAATCAACGTAGTCGGGGTGTCGCCACCTTGGTATGCAAAATCATCGCCGGCACTTTGATCCTTCGGCCAATCAGCCTTATTGCTGTCTAGCTTCACTGCCAGGAAGGTGTCCTCTAGCTGTTCGCCAGTGTCACGGTGAACACGCTTGGCAAACCCGGTACCACTGATTTCGACAACATCACCGGGCTTGTAGGTGCTCTGGTTTGCCGAAATGGCACCCTGACCTCGTTCTTTCCGCTGTTCATGAGCAATGCACTGGGTTGCGGTATTATCTTCCGCAGCAGCATGCGGTATGACTGTCAAACCACCGGCAACTAACGCCAGCGAGGTCAACCCAGCGATAGCACGCTGGGTAGCAGTTCTTGCATTTGCGGTCTTGTTCATATCATGTACTTCCTCTGCCACCATATCCAGCAGAAATAATGCCGGAGATACTGACAGCTTGGTTGAATCGGTAAGAAAAGCACGGAGGAAACTCATGTGGTCTCCGAAAGAACTACCACATATTTATTACCTCATCGGCTTGCCGTTCTGAGCGTAAACAAGTTAGGCGCAATTATCAATAGTAAGGCATGCCTTAAACCTAATAAAATACCTGGTAACAAACTTGCTAATTATAGTAAGACATATTTTGGCACTATTTTTATGGATAGCATTCACCATGGTTAATCACAAAAAAGCATCACACGTTTCGATGATGATAAAAGGTTAGCTTTCCCTTAATGGGATCCGTCATGGGGGTGAAAAATTTTTCCAAATTACCCCCAGAATTCTATTCATCCCCCATTGGCAATCTTATATCGCGGAAGCTGCCTCCCCACTACCCCCAGACGACAGAAGCAGACAAAACCCACAAATGATACAACTATTGGTTACCCTACATCGAATCAGGCAATGATCTTAAATCTGCAAAATACCAATTATTACCAAAGTGTTGAACTAAAAATCTATCTTCTACCGGAAGAATGATGCCAAAGTTCATCGTAACGATCGGCGATCTTCTACCCCCAACTATTGTATTATTTTCGCATTCCCGAACGATGCCTGACTACCTTCGTGTTTGTGGCACCGTCATTATTTCGTCACAGACGAAAAAATACAGCGACTTTTGTAACGCCGCTGTACGTTATTGAGTGATGTGATTATCGGCTCAGGTGTCGAAGTTGTTGTGGAATCCAGTTAGCTGGGATGACGTTGTATTTTGCCATGACGCCGAGGGCACCGGCGAATAGCGCAGTTAACCCAAGCACTGCAAAAATGCTGCCGACAATGCCTCGAACGCTACTCAGCTGGGAGAACTGGGTAGATGGAGTAATCTTGGGGTCTTTGGGATCCTGGGGACCTTGGTTCTTGCCTGGTTGGTCTTTGCCGGCCTGGTCGGCAGGTTTGCCGCTTTGGTCCTTACCAGCTTGGTCCTTGCCGCCTTGGTCCTTGTCCGCCTGGTCGGCGGGTTTGTTCTGACCGGAAGGTTTGGTACCTTGATCTTTCCCACCCTGGTCAGCGGGTTTGGTGCCCTGGTCCTTATTGTCCTGGCCAGCGGACTTACCATCCTGAGCTTTGTCGGACTGGTCCTTATCTCCCTGATCGGCAATCTTATCACCCGACTGATCTTTACCAGCCTGATCATCATTGCCAGGCTTGTCTTGATTCTTGTCATCTTGGCCAGCAGGATTCTGATCCTTACCATCCTGGTCTTTATCGCCTTGATCGGCAGACTTATCATCCTGGTTTTCATTACCAGGTTGTTCCGCATTTCCCTGATTACTATCGTCAGAAGCAGGGGCGTCTTCCGGCTCAGGTTTATCTCCATTTGGATTTTCTGGACCACAGGCGCCAGCTGCTTTGCCTGACTCATTTGCCCGGAAAACAACGCCTTTTACTTCAACAGGACGTTCATCATCATTAAGCTGAACAGCAATGGCATTCTCACCTAGCCTAAATCCTTCTTCAAATACTGAAGGCAAAACTACTCTGACAATAACCTCACCATTTTCAATTTTTGATGTTGGAATTTTAAGAGCTACAGCGTCGTCAAGAAGCTCTAAACCATCACCCTTACTTTGATCCTCGGGCCATAATGCCCCATCCAGCGTCAAACGCAAGTTCTGCTTAGCCGTAAGATCGCCAAGACCAGTAATTTTAACTTCTACAACATCGCCAGCCTTGTAAATGTCCCGATCCAGCGTTACTTCCTTTGAAGATTTCTTTCCAAAACTTGGCGCAACCATCCCGGAACGACAAACAGCCTTCCCTGTTTCCTCCGCAGCATTCGCAACCGAAGGCACAACCAGACCACCAGAAACAAGAGCCAAAGACATCAACCCAGCAATAGCACGCTGAGCCGCACCCCCAGCAATCACATTCCTACTCATATTTATGCACTTTCCCTACGGCTTAGGTTAATCGCCATAGATTGACCATATGGGTGAACAAACAAAAGAGCTAAGGCCCAGCTAATAGCATCAATCAATATGAGACTAGCTTCCCGTTAGCTTATGCCTACAGACTTAAGCATTCATTGCGGCGAAACGCAACAGAAAACTCCAATTCAAAACTAATAAAACCCCTGGTAGCAGACTTGAAAGTCAATAAAATTCCACCCATTCAGATATTGACTACACATATAAGCAGTGACCAAAAGTATAAGACGATCCGATACCCCTACTGTCCAAATATAAATTATCCCTAAGAGCAAAGGACAAAAATATCAGCAAAACATTTTTCAAAGCACCCCCAAAACTCACTAATTCGATCAAAATTATGACCCTTTTAGTTCACGCAACACTCATCAATCGCCCCTATTTTAGGGCCATACTATCCTGCTTATCTATCCCCGTATTCCAAAACATGTAACGTGCCAAATAGCTCATCAACCAGCAAAAAATACTATGTCAACCGCTATTCTGAATAAGATTACTGCACGACAAACCCCAGCCATACCCCGCAAAGACTTCTCCCTAAAAATGTATCCATCAATGCATATCGATACACAATGATTACCCCCGCTCCCTGCCGATGCTTTACGACGTTACGTCTCCGCGAGGAACCCATAACAAAAGGTGTAGCGATGCGGTTAGGCATCACTACACCTTGTCTTCAGTTACCAAATGACGCTCATGAATTCATTTGGATTTCTGATCCCCTACCGGAATTGCGGAGGGAGCCATTCCTTCGGGATCATGTTGGCGTGTGCCATAGCAGCAACTGCACCAGCAATGATGCCGGTCAAGCCAAGTACGGAGAAGATCGCAATGAGGATAGTCCGGTACTTGCCCAGCTTGCTGCTGAGATCACTACTGCCGTTCGGCGGCTTCGGCTTCGGGTCCTCGGTCGGCTTTGGCTTCTCGGTTGGCTTCTGGGTGGTGGACTCAGAAGTGGAAGGCTTCGGCTGCGGAGGCGGAGTCGGCGCATTGTACTTGAAGGTGTAGATTTCATCGACATGTTGATCTACACCACTGTCCTTGAAAGCATTATTGACCACTGCAACAGTGCCATTAGACGCAATGCTCAAGTGACTTGGTTCATCACCAACCGCTAGGTTAGAAACAACCTTATTGGTAGCTGGATCAACTACTGTGAGCGTACCAGCATCATGGTTCACCACATAGACTCGCTTATCCGTGGGATTATACCGTACATCCAACGTGCCTGCACCAGTTGGGATGGTAGCAATAACCTTCTTGGTCTCAGTACTCACGACCGAAACTTCGCCGCCACCAGTACCCACAAAGATGTTTTTGCTTGCTGGATCATATGCAGCGCCAAGGACTGTTTCCGCTCCTTTAACAGTGAAACGTTCAACCTTCTTGCCATCAACAAGATTGACCTTTGCTACCTGCGGGTCAGCAGAATCACCTGAGGTAGCAATCAACTGGTTGGTTTGCTTATCCAAAGACAGGCTTGCGACCTTCTCGAAACCATCCAACTTGACTGTGCCAATAACTCCAGTCCCATCCTCATCAGCATTCATATCAAGGATGGAAATTTCATTACCTTCGCCTGCCACGTAAGCAAGGTTTGCCTTTTCATCAACAACTACGCTTGTAGCACCCCGAATTGGCGCCTTAGAGAAGGTCTTAACATGAGTCAAATCACTCTGTCGATAGACTGAAACAGTCCCAGTCTCAAAGTTGGTTGCCCAAACCTGATTCTTGTTATCCAGGGCAATACCATCAGCGGCATAACCCTCATAAATATCGGTCTTAGCTTTAACATCCAAGGTCGTAGCGTCAAGCCGGTAGATGGAGTACAAGCCTTCAGCTGAACGACGGGTCACAAAGATGTTGTTAGAGCTGGAATCAAATGCGGATTGATAGAGAGAGCTAGGCAAAGTCCGCTTAGCTACAGCATACCGATCAATGTTGCTGGTCTCAGTACTGGAAGTCACCTTAGAATCAAGCAGCACTTCATATTCTTTGCCATCTGCTTTTGCCAAATAGGTGAAGAAGATAGAGTCGCCGGACTTAGCATCGGCCGGAATCAGCACGCCTCGAATAGCAACTTCCCCCCTATCATTAGCAAGAGCGTTGACGGATTGGTCGTGCCGCAACCAGTTTGCGCTGTCAGTACCAACAGAGATAATCTTATCTCCCTCTTTCAAACCACTGGCTTCGAAATCCACCTCTGATCCCGCTGCCGTACCACCCGTAATCAAACCTTTGACATCAGGATTCGTCGGTTTAGGAGCAGCTTCTTTCAGCAACTGCGGTGCATTTGCGAGTGCGACAGCAGCGGCGCCTTCAGGCAAAGCTGCATCTTCTGCGGCGGCTCTTCGGGGGGCGCGCGGT
>ERZ1645004.286-NODE-286-length-12198-cov-5.105575_pt1 | contig 12198 bp, 10 predicted proteins | sample MGYA00579304_ERZ1645004 | MGnify/ENA primary metagenome ERZ1645004 (study PRJEB40715, sample SAMN01906944) | human oral metagenome | study: EMG produced TPA metagenomics assembly of PRJNA78025 data set (Human Oral Subgingival Plaque Microbiome).
CACCCCCCCCCGCCCGCGCCGCGGGTGGGGGCGCGGGGGGGGGGGGCCCAGCCGGTCGAATGGCGCCTGCACCCACTCGCCCAGCACCGGAATGAGCATGCCCAGGCCCACGAGGACGAGCAACCCAATGCCCACCCAGCGCACCGTGTCCTGGGGCAGCCCCAACAAATTGAGCACGATCGAACCACTGAGGGTGATCGCAGCAAAACTGACAACCATGCCGGCCACCACATAGTAGGGGCGCCGCTTATCCCCGGCACTTACGGCCAAAACCAGTGGCAGCACCGGGATAATGCAGGGAGAAAGACTCGTTAACACCCCGCCGATAAGACCTATCAGAATAAGAGAAACCATGAGTAAAGTCCTTTCAAAGTTCTTGTGAGAGTATTCGGCGCCAACCACCGCTTTGGATTGGACCAATCCAAATATTCGAGGACTCCGAACTCTTTTATGACCGCCAAATCGCGGCGGCTACCACATACGATAAGGAGATAATCATGACCAACCGTAAATTTATTGCCATCGCCTGCGCATTGGGACTGGCCGCCACGGGTCTGGTTGCGTGCGATAAAACTGGGGCAATGTCGCCGGCGTCCGCACCAGCCATGTCGCCCGCAATGTCTATGTCGAACACGCCATCGGATGCCATGACGCCGTCATCGTCGGAGGCCATGAGCCCGTCCGATTCCATGGCACCGTCGGGGATGGATTCTCAGGAAACCACGATGATGACCGAGGAAAAATCGGGGCAGTAATGATGAGTGGTAAAAAGCACAAACCTGTATGGGACGCTACTCTGGATAACCATGGATCTATCCAGCGAAGAGCTACTTGTGCAGGTCGCCACTGGTGACAAGCGCGCATTCGGCGAACTTTATGATCGGCTAGCAGCCCGGGTCATGGGTATCTGCATGCAGGTACTCCGCAACCGGGCCATCGCCGAAGAAATCACCCAAGAGGTATTTGTGGAAATCTGGCGCACCGCCCCAATGTTTTCCCCCGAAAGAGGGAGCGCGCAGGGGTGGGTGCTGCGCCTGGCCCGCTCCCGCGCCATTGATAAGCTTCGTTCCCGCATGGCGGCACTCGCGCGTGATGAGCGCACCACCATGCTTGAACAGCTCACCCGCTACATTGATGTGGAAGAAGACGCCATAACTAGTGTTGAGGGTGAGCAGTTGCGTGCCGCGGTAAACGACATTGGGGAGCCGCACCGCACCGCCATTATGCTCACCTATTTTGGTGGGCTCACTCAGCAACAACTCGCCGACCACCTGGGCATTCCCCTGGGGACGGCTAAGACCCGGGTCCGTGATGGATTGAAAAAACTAAAATCTGCCCTGCATGTTACTAATAAGAAAGAGGCACGATGACTACTAAGGACCAATCCTGGCTACCCGACGAGAAATTAGCCGACGCTGAGCTTGCCGACGCCCTGGCGTTGTCCACGGTGCCGGTCACCCCGTCGGATTCCCTGAAGGATACTGTGCTGGCAGCCATCGACGAGATCGAACCGGAGGGGGATTCCGGTGCCCCGGCCACCGCAGGAGTAGACACGGTGAAGAGCACTGACGCTGCTGCCACGGACCCGGATGCTGCGGAGCCTGCGGATGTGACCGCAGCCAAGGCGGATTCGGGTGGGGCCGGTGCCGGTAAGGCGAGTGGGACCGGTGGCGGGCGCGTGATCAACCGGGGCAATGGGCGGTTTCGCCTATCGAAGCAACGCATCATGTTCATTGCCGCGGCGGCCGCGGTGGTCGCGCTCTTGGCCGGCAGCGGATTCCTCCTGCCCAAGCTGCTCTCCGCCCCCAGCACCGGGCCCACCAACCAGGCGATGTCCGAGATCATGCAGTCCGCGGATGCCCAAAGCATCACCATGAGTTCCAGTGGGGTACAACTTCACCTGGTGTCATCCACCACCATGAATAAGGCCGGGGCAATGGTGCAGGGCACCCCCGAGGTGAGAAAAGGCATGGGAATCCAGGTGTGGAGTGTGAACCAAGCCGGCCGCATCAATTCAGCCGGGGTAATCACCCCAGAGGAGCATAAAGACGTGTGGATGCCATTCGAATCCGCCACCTCCAAGGTGTTTCTGACCGAGGAACCGGTGGCCGGCAGCGACAAGCCCACCGGAAAGATCCTGGAGGAAATGCAGCTGTAGCTGCGGATAATGCACCTTGGGGTGTCAACAAGCGAGCTTGTTTGCAATAAACCGTGACGACCACTGGCATGCGGTGGTCGTTACGGTTTCTTCGTCGACGGAAGCCCAATGCCTTCCGCATTAGCCAACCGCGCAATCGCAAGCACTCCTCCATAATGCTTGACGACGGGCCCTTGTGGGGATGACATGCAAAAATGAGCAGAATCATAAGATTCACCCTGACGCACTCCGATGGGGTCGTTCGTAAATTTTTACCAAACGCAACGCCCAACACGATGCTCCATTGTCTTTATGCACATTGCGCACCATATGACAACCATCCCATAACAGGAAAGCACAAGCGATAAAATAATCGCTCTTACAAAATTTAATTGATATTAACACCACATTAAGCAGCAATTAAATTAGCACATAACCACACCAATGAGCTGCTCAAATGTGCTACCACCCCCATATAAGTCAATCATTGACACCTTTATTGGTTATCTGTCACACTTCAATAATTATTGGGAGAAAAACATTTCATTAAAGCCTCATTTAATAAATAATCTACCGTTTTATAAACACTATTGGAAGTAGTACTGAAGGGAAGCATCATGTCGTATCGGGAATTGGCCGCTCAGCAGCACGGATTCCTCCTCCGATCTCAGCTCACTGAGGAAGAAATCCAAGACGCTCACCAAACTGGGTTTATCATTGACGACTACCCGCTCCAGTCCGAATATGTTTTCCCCACCCAATTAAGCAGTACCGCGACCAACTATGGTTATTACTGGTTATGGTTACTAGCTTTTCCCACTGTTCCCCCGGAGCAACGGAACCCTATGCCTTATTTTGCGGGCGGCGCAGCTCTTGATGTCCAGCAGATCGGCTGGGGTAGTCGTGAAAGTCCGGTTTTCATTGTGATGCCGCTACAACTCACACCTTATATCAATGCTGATGATGGCATCGTGGATGATTTTATTGTTGATGCCAAGATTCAACCCACCGACTGGTCCCTCGTCGACGGCATTCCTGTAGAAAATATCCTACCTGCTTTGCAAAAATATCTCCTCAGCAATGATGATTTTGAAAACGCTGCCGACGCGGTTTTTGACGCACATGATAAAGGCTGTTCCTGGGAAGATCTCGCTAGTGTTTTGGAAGTGTGTACTGGACTATGGCCGAACCGGGAGACTGGGAAAACACCTCAAACTGGCAAAGAAGTCCTCGAACATTTCTTCCAAGAATATGCGCTTCCCGACCCTGACCCAGAAGACGATGATTATGAGGATTTCACCGAAGACGAAGATGATACTTGGTGGTCATAGTCAGGCCATATAGTAACCATACAACTACAGAAGGAAATAACCATGGCATATAGCGCAGATGTTCATAGGCTCCAGGAAGACGCTAAGCAGCAGGTTCTCTCCCAACATCTTGCTGCACAACTATCCTATTATGCGGCTCAACCCACGAGCACAAGAAAACGACTCGGTAGGGTTGTTATCAGTGGGGAAACCTCCCTCTCGTTCCGTGTTCCTCATGCTCGCGTCTACCGGAGTTTAGAAATCATCACCTCCATTAACCCTCATGATATGAGGCGACTGCTCGAAGAAACCATGTCACAAGATGACAGCGATCCCTTCACGTACAAAATCTTCAGAACAAAAGACATGGCAAGCCGACCAGGTAAAATTTACTCAATTCGGGTTTTAGATGATGAGAATGAATATGGTTGGATCAAGATGCAAGCCACCAGGGGCATTGATGTAGAGTATGAGGATACCGAGGAGATGCAAATCAAAAACCCGCTGGTAGAATCGCGTGCTACCACCACAATAAAATTAATCGACGTAGGAAAATACCTTGCTGAAAAAATAGTATCGGTATTCGGATAAATCAGCTGGGGAAGTGATCGTAATAGTAGATTGCTTCCCGCGCATCCCTCTGGACAAAACTCAAGGAGACTTTCATGGGCTATCGGGAAATAGCTGCTCGGCAGCGTGGATTTTTACTCCGGTCCCAACTCACCGAAGAGGAAATCCAGGAAGCACGAGAAACCAGATTTATCATTAATGAGCATTTATTGCACACCAAGCAAGCTTTTGAAACCCAGCTCAGCGGATACTCAACCAGCGATATTTACTACTGGGCATGGCTCTTAGCATTTCCCACGATTCCCCCGGAACAGCGAAACCCCATGCCCTATATGGCAGGTAGCGCAGCACTTGATATCCGGGGGATTGGCCGGATCGGCAGCGGCGACCCAATATATGTCGTTGCCCCACCAGAGCTTATGGCTTATGCCGATACCACCGAGGGCGTTAGTGAATTCATCGTCGACGATAACATCCAGCCCACCGACTGGTCCCTCATCGACGACACCCCAGTGGAGAACACTCTACCCGCGTTGCGGAAGTACCTCATGACTAATGATGATTTCGAATACTCCGCCGACGCAACCCTCGACGCACATTACTATGGCTGCTCATGGGATGAGCTCGCTGAAGTGCTAGAAGTCTGCACCAGACGATGGACCGATGAAAACGGCAGAAAACCTCAAACAGGCAAAGAAGTCCTCGACCACTTCCTCAACGAATACGCCAGCCCTGCCACAAGCAAAGACGAAGAAGACGATTATGACTACGACGAGGACGATGATTGGTAACCGCGCGCAATCGCAAGCATTCTCTCCACAGTACTTGACGATGAACTCTCGCGGGGAAGAACATAAGCAAAAACACACTTAATAAGCGCCATAATGCACAAAAAGTGCAAATTTCAGCCTAGAATATGGGTATGTTGCTTTCGTTCACGGTCGAGAACTACCGATCATTTGCTCATGAAACTACTTTGGACATGCAGTCCCCAAAATTTCAAACACTACGACCCCGCGAGAATGAGTCATGGAATGATCTTGTTCTTAAGCGAGCAGCAATTTTTGGCGCTAATGCTTCCGGTAAGACCAACATAATCAAACCACTGGGAATACTGCGCAAGGCCATTACATCGTCAATACGAGACGAAGACTTGGTAAAAAGTTTATATAACCCACACAAACTTTATAAAGATGATCCCACCACATTCATCACTGAATATGAGTATAAGGGCATTCGGTATCGGTGGACATTAGTGCTAGATAAAGCCGGCATCGTTGAAGAAAGCTTATATGCCAATGCCAAACGGATTTGGCGACCCATTTTTGAACGCGAACGTGACACAATCGTTTTCGGTAAAGGCGCACAAATCTCTATCGCCGCACAAGAGAACATTAATCAATTTCTCAAGCCAACCGCATTATGCTTTAGTGCCTGGTCAACAATAAAAAATCCAGGTAGGTTTATTGGCGCAGTATACTGGTGGAAAAAGAAGATGCGTCCTCCAATCCATGTCTCTGATCCGGATCGTAGAGCCCGCCATTATTGGGTCATGAAGCTTGCCTCACAAAATATCAATTGGCTGAACCTGCTCAAACTCATAATGACCGCCGCGGATGTGGGAATAACAGACGTCTCTGTTAAGAAGGAAGAAGCATTACCGGAAAGCTTCCAAGAATTCCTCATCTATTTAAAAAAAACGCAGACAGAAGTTTCAGGTAATCAACCACAAGGTATGTCCGTTGCCGAATACCTCCAGCAGTATATTGAGTTCCATCACGAAGGCGACTCGGATGGCTTTATTCTCAAGGAAGAGGATGAATCACGAGGCACACAGGTATGGATTGATAGTATTGTTCCGGCGCTTTATGCGCTTTACCATGGTGCGCTTCTTATCGTTGATGAACTAGATAGCAGCCTACATCCCACATTGCTGCGTGAATTCATTCATTACTTCCAGGATGAAGAGATCAACACCAAAGGTGCACAGTTGATTTTTACAACCCATGATCTTACGCTCCTAGGCAACCACCCCACGGAAGCCCTGGACCGCAACGAGGTATGGTTTGTGGAAAAGCAGCAATCAATTTCCGAGCTCATTGCTTTGAGTGAATATTCCCCACGCGATAATCACAATATTGAAAAGCGCTATCTCCAGGGTGTCTTTGGCGCTGTTCCTATTACTTCCTCACGAGGCATTGCCGAGGCCCTAGATGCATTACGTTCAGCGACAACGGAAACGAAAGCATAGAACATGGCCAAAAAGAATAGGGACAAAGAAACAAATTCACGCCGACGCAGAGGTCCAGGAACGCGCCCCATATCTGAGCCCATTCTCCTCTTTGTGCAGGGAGAATGCACCGAAAAAGACTATTTCAAACTTTTAAAACGTTGCTTAAGGTTGCAAAGTCTTACCATAATAACAGAATCACAATCACCAGAAAACCTCATTGATCGCACAAAAACCACTATTAGCAGGGACAAGGATGCGCCCTTTTCCGCAATATATTATGTTGTTGATGTTGATGAAACCAGTGATGAGCAGTTCCGTCAAGCATTTAAGGCAGCAAAAAGGCAACTGATCGCAAAACCGAATACCACTTTGTGGTGTCCCATGAAAGTTTTGAAGCCTGGCTCCTAGCGCACTTCGAAGACATTCGAAACAAAAACATTTCTCGAACAACCATGGGAAAAAGGTTTCAAATAACTTCCCAGTGGAAGATTATGAACAGGCTGTGGAGCAAGTCACGCATTGTGCCTTTGATGAGGTCAACCGAGAAACTACTAGCACAGCGATGCCCCACCTGATTACTGAGCTCATAAAATTGAAGCCAAAAACCCAACCAAAATAGGGCTACCGGCTCGACTTGAGGTCCTGCGGCCACCGGGATTTGTCCAGAGTGAATAGTGGCTCGTCCCGGAGCTCCGCCACGCCGTCGCCAAGCACCACGGTGCTGGAATTATTCGAAATCTTGACGGTATCGCCGCGGGTATCCACAAAATAGGGGCCCACTTGCACCACGGACTCGTCCGGGAATGTGTCCTCGGGGTTGATATTCCCCGACGGGAAATAGGATGTGCGCAATGATGGTGGTGGGCTGAACGAGAAGGCTGCGAAATTGGTTTTGCCCTCGCTGTTGCTCTTGCTGTCGCTATTGGTTGGTGCCTGCCCGGGGCCCTCATTGACGATTGGCCAGGTGGCTTTCTGCCGGTTCGTGCAGCTCGGACCGCTGGTTTTCTGGGTTAGGTAGAAATCGCAGAGGATTTTTCCGCCGCCCATGGGGACGTCGGCAAGCACATTACCCTCATATGTTTTAATTGCGGGCGAGTAATTCGCGTTACCCAGGGGGATGGTGATGGCGTCGCTCGCAGGCGGGTTGGTGTGGAAGTCCAGTTTCAGGGGTTTCACGTCGATGGTGGGGCTGGTTTCCTGCCGCAGCGCCCCATCCGCATATTTATAGGTGATTTTCTGGGTGGGCCCCTCGGTCACGCGCGGGTAGGCCAGGGCCTCATAGGTGACCTCTAGCTGGTTGTCGGCGACCGTAATGTCGCGCGCATCATAGGCGAGGAGGAAACTCGCGTCGGTAATCAATTGGTCACGATGAAAAAATATGAGGGTGCGTTGCGCGGATTCCATCGCCATGGGATCGTAGTGCGCCGGGTCTTGTTCCACGCCCTGGAGGCTCACCCAGCTGAGGTCGGCGCAGGGGTCGAAGTGATTGTCCTGTATCGTGAAATAAAACTGGTGACTGCTGCCCTGAATGGGGATTTTCTTAGCGGTTGCCCACAGTCCGAAGGCGGTTTCAGCTAGGTCGAGTTGGGGGTGGCATTCGGTGTCCGCCACCTGTGTGCCGGTCAGCCCGGTGCCTGCGCCGCTGCCGAGACCCGCCATGCCGGTCGGTAGGGCACAACCGGATAGTCCACCCACGGCACCGGCAAGTATGGTCGCTGTTACCGCCAGTGCCGCACGCAGTTTCATCACAAACTCCACATCCGATAGTTGCCGATAAAATGTTTGTAATACAAATCCTATCGGAGATTGGGAGCTGAAACCAGACGTTTCGTGCCGTGTTTCACACAATCGGGTGATTATTTACTGCGGCTGCCGGCCTTCACGACCCGCTTGGTGGTTTTCGTCGGTTTCTTCACCGCCTTCTTCGTCGTGGTTTTCTTCTTTGCCGCGGTCTTCTTCGTGGCCTTCTTTTTCGACCCGCCGTCCGCGGCCTCTTTGGCGCGCCGCTCGGACAAGAGTTCGTTGGCCCGCGCATCCGTCAGGGTGAGGGGATCGTCACCCTTGCGTAGCGACGCATTGGTTTCCCCATCAGTCACATAGGGGCCGAACCTGCCGTCCTTCACGCTCATGGGTTTGCCGGACACGTCATTATCGCCCAGTTCCTTAATGGCCTGCTGGGTGGCGGCGCCCCGACCCCGGCGTTTCGGCTCCGCATAAATGCGGCGGGCCTCATCCAGGGTAATGGTGAAGATTTGTTCCTCACTGCTTAGGGATCGGGAATCCGTGCCCTTCTTCAGATAGGGGCCGTAGCGGCCGTTTTGGGCGGTAATCATCTGGCCGTCGGTGGGATCCACTCCCACCTCCCGGGGCAAGGAGATCAGTTGCAGAGCTTCCTCCAGGGTCACCGTGGACGGGTCCATGCTAGAGAACAAAGAAGCAGTGGCCGGTTTTAGGGTTTCCTCAATGATCTGGTTGATGCGTTTTTCCTTCGCGGCAATCGCGGTTTTGGTCTCCCAGTTTTTGGCCCGCTTGCCCTCGGCGGCGCGTTGGGCGTCCTCCGCGGCCCGCTCCTCAGCAACAATCTGTTCCGCGGACACCGCTACTTTTTCCTTCTCGTCCGCACCCATGATTTCGGTGACGTAGGGGCCAAACCTGCCTTCTTTGACCACAATGACCCGGCCATTGGCGGGGTTTACGCCCAGCTCCCGGCCCGATTGGGGGGTGGCGAAGAGTTTCTCGGCGAACTCCAGCGTGAGCTCGTCCGGGGTAGTGGTGTCGGAAAGGTTAGCGCGCTGGAATTCGGGTTCCCCGTCCGGTTTCACCCCGATTTGGCGTTCCAGGTAGGGGCCGTACCGGCCCACCCGCACATAGATGGGTCGGCCCTGGTCGTCGTCGAAAAGCGGCAGGGAGTTGACCACCCGCGCATCAATCTGCTCCAGGTTATTGCCCACCAGCGCCTTCAGGCCGCCCTGGCGGGCGATGGTTTCGGCGGTGGCGTCGGAGGCGTGCTTGTCGCCGAAATAGAACCCCTTGAGCCAGTTCGCACCAACCTCGTTCCCTGCGGCAATGTCGTCGAGCTCATCCTCCATGGAGGACGTGAAATCATAGTCCACCAGGGCGGCAAACGATTTCTCCATCAACCCCACCACGGCGAACGCCACCCAGCTGGGCACCAGCGCATTGCCGCGCGAATACACGTAGCCGCGGTCCTGAATGGTTTTAATGATGCTGGCGTATGTGGAGGGGCGGCCGATGCCTAAATCCTCCATCTTTTTCACCAGCGACGCTTCGGTGTAGCGGGCGGGCGGGTTCGTGGTGTGCTCGTCGGCGGCAACATCGGAAATCGCCACCTCGTCGCCGACTTTCAGGTGCGGCAGTCGGCTTTGGTTCGCGTCGGAGCTCGCGGCGGCGTCGGCAATCGCATCCGAATAGGCGCGCAGGAACCCGGCGAACGTGACCGTGCGGCCCGTCGTGGTGAACTCCACATCCTCGTTGCCGATCGTGACCTTCATGGACACGCCCTTCACATCCGCCATTTGCGAAGCGATCGTGCGCTGCCAAATCAGTTCGTACAGCTTATATTCCTCCGCATCCAGCTGTGACCGGAGCTCCGCCGGAGTGGAAAACTGCTCCCCGGCCGGGCGAATAGCCTCGTGGGCCTCCTGCGAATTCTTCACCTTACGGTCGTAGCGGCGCGGCGAATCCGCCACATGATCCTTACCAAACAGGGCGATCGCCTGCTGCCGGGCGGCCTGTAAGCCCTGCTCAGATAGGGTTGTGGAGTCGGTACGCATGTAGGTGATGTGCCCGTTTTCGTACAGTCGCTGCGCCACCCGCATGGTGCGTTCCGACGTGTAGTGCAGCTTCCGGCCCGCCTCCTGCTGCAGCGTTGAAGTCATAAACGGCGCCGATGGTTTCCGGGTGTACGGCTTCTCCTCCACGTTTATGACCGGCAGAGTCACGTGATGCAATTGGGTAGCCAGCTGTTCGGCCTGCGCCTTGGTCACCACCACCGCGTCGCTTGTGAGCTCGCCGCGGTCGTTGAAATCCCGGCCCGCAGCCACCCGCTTGCCATTAACCCTGCTCAACCGGCCCGCAAACTTCCGGTCGTCCCCACCGTCCGTGCTTGTCGACGAGCCTTGCGACGCCGTGCCCGCCGACGCGGGGGCCGTGAACTCGGCCGCCAAGTCCCAATACTCGGCCGGCACAAACACCATGCGGTTGCGTTCCCGATCCACAATCACCCGGGTCGCCACCGACTGCACCCGGCCCGCGCTCAGCCGGGGCATCACCTTCTTCCACAACACCGGGGAAACCTCATAACCATACAACCGGTCCAAAATGCGGCGGGTTTCCTGCGCATCCACCAGGTTATTGTCCAACTCCCGGGTGTTTTTGGCCGCCGCTAAAATCGCCGGCTTGGTGATCTCATGGAACACCATGCGCCGCACCGGCACCTTGGGCTTTAAGGTTTGCAGCAAATGCCACGCAATGGCCTCACCCTCCCGGTCCGGGTCGGTGGCCAACAACAGCTCATCCACATCCTTGAGCTTGGCCTTAAGATCCGCCACCTTTTTCTTTTTATCTGGGCTCACCACATATAACGGGGTGAAGTTCTTATCCACATTCACCCCGAGTCGCGCCCATGGCTCCTTCTTATATTTCGGCGGCACATCAGCAGCCCCCCGCGGCAGGTCACGGATATGACCCACCGACGCCTCAACGATGTAATTGCTGCCTAAATAGGGGGCAATCTTTTTGGCCTTCGTCGTGGACTCAACGATGACCAGACGCTTGATGTCATTGCCTTCAGCCATGAACCGAATGAACCTCAATCTCAATCTCAGTGTCTCAATGTGAACATAAAAAAATTACAGACGATTCCTTATAATACGGCTGCACCTGACATAAATGTCCAACGCCCCCATAAAACCCCCAGACCCGGGGGCTATTTTTTCACGCAGCCACCAGGGGCAAGCGTCGAAAAGCTTACTTGCTCTCACCCCCACAAGAGCAAGGATCACCAACCAATTACCGAATCACACGAACGTTCAATGCCTGGGTGCCCTTAGCCCCGCCACCCACTTCAAACTCCACTACCTGATCCTCCTCCAGGTATCGGAACCCATCACCGTTGATTTCGGAATAGTGCACGAACACGTCAGCCGAACCATCCTCCGGCTCGATAAACCCAAAACCCTTCTCAGCATTAAACCATTTAACAGTGCCTTTAGCCATAGTATTTTCCTTCATATATAGTCAATAAGAGATTGTTATCAGGGCAGATCAAGCGCGCTCATCTCGGCAACCTATCATTGCTGAACACACGCCCGACGCCACAAACCATGGGGCAACACAATAAATCAGAGGCACATCACCTTGCTACAATGCCGCGAAGATACAAAACCTCATGTGACAACCATCCTCTAGTGTTCCATGTTTACCCCCCAAAGAATAGATCAGTGGCCTGATTCACACCCTTATGCTTAATGGTTGTACTTGATTCTTTGCCACCAAGGACCATCCATGACCCCCACCTACCGCACCACCATCACCCAGCCGCCCCGACCCGCAGTCTACGGCGACTGGCCCACCTGGGCATATCCCCCACTCATCACCCAGCTTGCCGACGAATACGGCATCACCCGCCCCTACCAGCACCAAAGCCTCACCGCCACCACCGCCCACGATGGGCGCCACGTCATTGTCGCCACCGGCACCTCGTCGGGGAAAACATTGGGCTACCAACTCCCCACCCTCACCGACCTGGCCCGCAACCCGGCAGCCTGCGCCCTCTACCTCACCCCCACCAAAGCCTTGGGAAACGACCAGCTCACCGCAATACTGCGGCTCTGTCGGGCCGACCCGGCGCTGGCCAGCATCAACCCCGCGCCTTACGACGGTGACACCCCCACCGAGGCCCGCCGCACCACTCGGGTCACCAGCCG
>ERZ1645004.287-NODE-287-length-12197-cov-2.415253_pt1 | contig 12197 bp, 8 predicted proteins | sample MGYA00579304_ERZ1645004 | MGnify/ENA primary metagenome ERZ1645004 (study PRJEB40715, sample SAMN01906944) | human oral metagenome | study: EMG produced TPA metagenomics assembly of PRJNA78025 data set (Human Oral Subgingival Plaque Microbiome).
GCATTATAAGAAAAATGTTCCTTCTACTCAACATAATCTGAGTATGAGCGGCGGTACTGAGAAATTTAACTGGCTCGTCAGCGGTAGCTATTTCCTGCATAACGGGTTAATCCGTCACGGTCACGATGAACTGGATCGTTATACGATGAATGGTAAGATCAATGCTTGGCTTACTGATTGGGCGCGGATGGAATATATTACGAAGTGGACACGTGAAGATTATGAACGGCCTCAATATATGAGTGGTCTTTTCTACCATAACATCGCTCGTCGTTGGCCTACTTGTCCCGTGATCGATCCTAATGGGCGTTATATGGCTGAAATGGAGATTTATGAATTGGAGGACGGAGGTATCCGTCGTAATAATGACGATTTGTTTACACAGCAATTGAAGTTCATCTTCACGCCTGTTACAGGGTGGAATATTTATACAGAAGGTGCTTTAAAAGTAGATAACTTTAAGCAGACGACCAGTTTGATACCAATCTATAATTATAATGTAAAGAACGAACCGATACTGCGCGACAGTGGTTATGGTACAGTGTCTAAGTATCAGGATTATCGTTGGCGTCAGAATTATTATTCGATAAATGTGTATACGGATTATACGAAAACTCTTGGTTTGCATTATCTCAAGGGCTTACTTGGTCTGAACTATGAACGTTACAATCGGGATTCTGCTACCGGGGAAGGTACGCATTTGACAACGACCGAAAAACCGTATCTCAGTCAGACACAGAAAAATCCCAAAGTCGGTGACTCTTATTGGAATCGGGCAACAGCCGGTTACTTCGGGCGTATCAATTACAACTATGACGAAAAATATATCTTAGAGTTTAATCTCCGTTATGATGGTTCTTCAAGATTTACCAATGACAACCGGTGGGCTTGGTTTCCGTCAGTCTCTGCCGGTTGGAATATCGCCCGTGAAAAATTTTTCCATAAGTTGACCGATAAGATCAGTACGTTAAAACTTCGTGCTTCGTGGGGACAGCTTGGAAATACCAGTTCAAAGTATGATTCTTTCTGGGATTGGTATCCTTTTTATCAGCAACAGTCTATTGCTTCTGAGAATAGCAATTGGTTGATTAATGGTAAACAACAAAATACCGCTAATCTTCCGGGTATCGTTAATAGCACATTGACGTGGGAAACGATCGAGACTTGGGATTTCGGTTTCGATTGGTCTGCATTCAACGGTCGTCTGACAGGTGCATTTGACTGGTATAGTCGTACGACAAAGAATATGATTGGTCCGGCTCCGATTTTAGGTTCCGTTTTAGGTACAAACGCACCTAAGACCAATAACTGTGATATGCGATCGACAGGTTGGGAGGTTGAGATTGGTTGGAGAGACCATATCGGTGATGTGAAATACGGCGTTAAGATTAATCTTGCAGATGCTACGGCCAAAATATTGCGCTATCCTTATGAAGGTAAGTTCGAAAATCAAAAGGTTACTGGGTATTACAATGGCAAGCGACTCAATGAAATTTGGGGGTATGAGAGTGCCGGTTTGGCAAAGTCTGATGCTGAAATGACAGAATGGTTGAAGAACAATAAGCCTAACTGGGGCAGCAACTGGGGAGCAGGTGACGTGAAATACAAGAATCTGGTAGATCGGGTTGATGAGAATGGAAAGAAGATAGACGAAGGAGTCGTGAATAACGGAAGCGGAACAATCGGTGATCACGGTGACTGGAAAGTAATCGGTAATTCGACGCCTCGTTACAATTTCGGAGTTAATCTCAACGCAGAATGGAAAGGCTTTGACTTCTCCATTTTCTTCCAAGGCGTGATGAAGCGTGACTGGATGTTCGGAGAATCTGACTCCTATTTCTGGGGTGCAGTAGGGGATATGTGGCAGTCGACGGTATTCAAGAAACATCTTGATTATTGGTCGGAAAGTAATAAAGGCGCATATTATCCCAAACCCTATCTGGATCGCGGAATTACGAAAAATAACAAATCACAGACTCGTTACTTGCAGAACGCTGCGTATATGCGTTGCAAGAATATTCAGTTCGGCTACAGCCTGCCTTCCGCACTTATCAATCGCGTCGGTATGACCAATTGCCGTGTTTATTTCTCTTGTGACAACCTGTTTACCGTGACAAGCCTATCCCGTGTCTTTGATCCTGAATCGCTCGGTGGTGAATGGGGAAGTGGAAAATTGTATCCCTTGCAGAGAACGTTCTCATTTGGAGTGAATGTTAGTTTCTAATCATCATTAAACAATTCATCATTATGAAAATCAAAATAAAGAATATCGGTGTATGTGCAATAATGGCTGTTGCCGGGTTGTCGGCAACGTCCTGTAATGATTTGCTTGACCTGAAACCTATCAGTCAGATTACACCGTCAGACTATTATAAATCCGCAGATCAGTTGGCTGCCTATCTGAATAGCTATTATGCCAATTATCTGTCGAATCCATATACCGGAATGTTTCATACAGCAACTTATAACGACGGTATGGCCCAGTCTGATGTCAATACGGACATCTTCGTACAGGGAGGCGGGAATACTACATTATTTGCCGATAATCACTGGGAAGTGAGTTCGGGAAAAGTATTGCAAGATTACTTCGGCGGTGTGCGCGTGTATAATTTTTTGATCAATAAGATTAATAAAAGTGTGGAAAATAAGACACTGGCTAATGATGCTGCTGTAAAGAATTATCTGGGTGAAGCTTATTTCTTCCGTGCTCTTTGCTATTTCCGTTTATTGGTACGATTTGGAGATATGCCTATCGTAAAGGAAGTTTTGCCCGATGAAAACAATACCATTGTGGCTAATAGCATTCGTTCTCCGCGCAATGAAGTGGCTCGTTTCATTCTCTCTGATTTGGATCTGGCCATTCAGAATCTCTACGACCGCAGCACGTTCAATGGACAGCGTGTGAACAAGCAAGTAGCTCAGTTGTTCAAATCCCGTGTTGCTTTGTTTGAGGCCACATTCGAGAAGTATCATAAAGGATCCGGTCGTGTGCCGGGAGATGCTAATTGGCCCGGAGCCAAAATGTCTTATAACCAAGGTAAGACATTCAATATCGATGCAGAAGTAAAGTTCTTCCTGCAAGAGGCAATGGCTTCTGCAAAAGCCGTAGGCGATAAGGCTGAGCTGACAACCAATAACCATACCATTCAGCCGAAGGTAGGAACGATCACCGGATGGAATCCCTATTTCGAGCTGTTCAGCCAACCTTCTTTGGCGAATGTACCCGAAGTGTTGCTTTGGAGACAGTACAGCAGTGCGTTGAGTATCAGCCACGATGCAACTTACCGTACGAAAACGGGATGTAATGACGGGTTTACCCGTGTGTTTACAGAGTCGTTCTTGATGAAGAACGGTCTTCCAATCTATGCTGCCGGTAGTGCTTATGCCGGAGACAAGACCATCGATGCCGTAAAGAAAGACCGTGACGAGCGGCTCCAACTCTTTGTCTGGGGCGAGAGCACCCTGCTTGAGTCCGCCCCCAATGCTCTGCGGCGGGGAGCCGTGTATAGCGAGCCGGATTCGGTTCAGAACCATATCACGAACTCGGAGGCGCAACTTCGCTGTATCTCTGGGTACCAGCCGCGCAAGTATTACACTTATGATTACAACCAGACGATGAACGATGAGCTGAAAGGAACCAATGCCTGCCCGATTTTCCGCACAGCCGAAGCACTGCTCAATTATATAGAGGCTTGCTATGAGCTGAACGGTTCTTTGGATGCCACGGCACAGGGTTACTGGCAATCTCTGCGCGAGCGTGCTGGTGTAAGTACTAACTATCAGGCAACGATTGACGCTACCGACCTCTCCAAAGAGGGTGATTTCGGAGTCTATTCAGGTACGACAGCCGTTTCCAAGATGTTGTACAACATCCGTCGTGAGCGTATGAACGAGCTGTTCAGTGAGGGATTGCGTTTCCAAGACTTGATCCGCTGGCGTTCATTCGACCGAATGATAACCACCAAGTGGATTCCCGAAGGTGTAAACTTCTGGGAGGCAATGTACAAGACTTACATCGACAAGAAAGGAAACGAGCCTAAGTCCGACGGGTCGGCTGAAGCTCTGGTTTCTTCAAGAACTTTGGGCAAGTACCTCAGACCGTACAGCCGATCAATGCAGGCTAGCAATGAACTGAAAGACGGATATAAATGGCACGAAGCCTACTATCTCAATCCGATTGGAATTGGCGACTTGCAAACGGCATCTCCTGACCGAAGCACCGCTAACAGCAATTTGTATCAAAATCCGTATTGGCCTGTTGTGGCTGGCGGTCACGCAGAAAAATAAATGAAGAAATCATCTGCTGATTCTTATCATTATTTGGTTTGAATGAGCATATCATAATCGGGGAGCCTTGCTTTATAAAAAGCAAGGCTCCCCGATTATCGTTCATTGCATTACGATCGATCATATCTGATGCGTGTTTGTTGAGATTCCTGTAACCAATGGTTAAGACGTACGCCGTTTAATAGTCTCTCATCGGGAGATTAACGCCTGTTTGAAACGCAATAGAGCCTGATTAAAAAATGGTGGAGTCTTTTTGGTAAACTTCATACCCTTTTTATCGAATCTTTATACCTTGTTCACTGAAACCCTCTACCTTTTTCATTGAAACCTTATATCTTTGAGGAGAAAACGATAGTACTTTTCCACTAAAACGATAGTACTTTTTTGATGAAACGATAGTACTTTTCTACAAGGCGTTGGGATTACTTTTCCTGGATTGTCCGATAATTTTTGTAAATTACTTATTTACAAGGTGTTAGAAGTTTCCTTTTAATGTCGTTTTTTGCCGGAAATTCGTCCTTTTTTATCGCATATTTGCATACTTATATCGGACTCAAATGATGAAAAGTCTGACCGATAGGCAGTGTTGTTTGCTCTTGCAGATGGCCGGACAGGTAAAAATAAACTGAAAGATAGGGGGTAGATTGTGTGGTGCTCCACTCTTGCTCATGGGTGGATGGGCGGGTCAGCAGTGGGGACGCTTTCGTATATCTGTTCGAATCTCTCCCGCAGCAGTGTTTTGTCGTTAATGATTTCACGAATCTTTTTGAGGTTCGCCTCATTCGGAGAATTCGGAATCCATAACCGGACGTATCCGTGGGTGGAATACTTGTTTTCCAGATGGCTGACAAAACGCTTCCATTGCGCCTCTTTATTCTTTTCGGGATAGCGGTCTAAACCGTATTCTACCGTGCGACGAAACACGACGTCGGGCTCTAAGTCGCGGTTGGCTTCGGCAATGATCTTTCCGTAGATGTTTCTCGGAGCGTGCGAGGCCGATGCCCGATGGTCTTCTACGGCTTCTTTCATTATCTTGATTTGCTGAGACGTGAACCACCTGCGCAGTCGGGCATCGGCTCCGAGAATCTTACCACTTGTAAGGTGATGTACGGCTCGTGGCCCGGCGAGCCCCAGATCGTGGTAGGCGGCGGCAACATAGGTCATATTGCAGTCGGCTCCGATCTTCTTCGCCAATTCCAGTGCACGCCGAATTATACGCGTAATGTGGGGTAGTCGGTGTGCCTTGTCAAAGGCTGCGTAGCGGGGAAGTATGTTTTGTTCGACAAACTCCATTAAATCGAGTGTGACATCGGGGGTAGGCATCATTGCGTTTCGTTTTGTTTGCAAAAATAATGTTTTATCCGTAACTTTGCAAGAAAATAGAACGGAGATATGAATGATAATGTTGTCGAGACGAACTCGGTAAAGGCTTGGGTGCTGGCCTCACGCCCAAAAACACTTACGGGAGCAGCTGTTCCGGTGATGATTGCTACGGCACTGGCTCTGCGAGATTCGGTATGGCAAATCAATACGATGCCGGTTGTTTTGTGTTTTTTATTCGCTTTCATTATGCAGATCGATGCTAACTTCATCAATGATTATTTTGATTTCGTCCGACATAATGATGATGAAACTCGTTTGGGCCCGAAACGGGCTTGCTCGCAAGGTTGGATTACCGTCGGGGCAATGCGTCGAGGTATTGCTGTTGCCACTGTTTCGGCTTGTCTGGTGGGAACTCCGCTCATTGCGTGGGGGGGTGTTTGGATGGTTGTCTTTGGTCTGCTATGCGTTGTGTTTTGTTTCCTTTACACCACACATTTGTCTTATATTGCGATGGGCGATGTCCTTGTTCTGCTGTTTTTCGGTATTGTACCGGTCACATTAACTTACTATCTCGAAATGCCGGCAGGTTCTCAACCGGTTACTTGGGAGGTTTTTATCGCGGCACTGGCTTGCGGAATCGTTATAGACGCCCTCTTGGTGGTCAATAACTACCGTGATCTTGCCGGCGATCGGCGGGCCGGTAAACGAACTTTGGCCGTTGTACTCGGTCCTGCTCTTACACGGCGGCTTTATTCTTACTTGGGTGTTGCCGCTTATCTGATGAGTTTTGTGTTTATGGCAGTCGATAGTTTGTGGGGCGCATTGCTTCCGCTGATCTACCTTTTATTGCATCTAAAAACGTATCAAAAGATGGTTCGAATCAACGAGGGGCATGCCTTGAACGGAATTCTCGACGAAACTGCCCGCAATATTTTTATCTACGGACTTCTCGTATCCATCGGCCTTCTGCTGTAAATGGGATGTCTGTCAATGAGAAGTCTTTTTTCGAAGAGAAATTTGTTGTCAAACTTACGTTAATTGAAGAAATTCCAGCTCAGACCGAAACGAAATACACGGTCGTTAAGAGGGTAGTGGGGGGTGAGAAAATAGTTCTGATTGCCCAATCCCGCATTAATATGACTCATCATTACAAAGAATCGAGTACGCTTTAAATGGAAATTGGCGTAAACATTCACGATTGGGTAATTGCCCACTTCAGTCTTATTATTGCCTGTCTGAATAACGAACTGTCCCAAAGCTGGACTGTAATCGGGAGCATAGTACTTGGTGAAGAAGCGCATATCAGCACCGAAGTCGCAGTGCAAAACTTTCGCTATCTTGAATCGCAGATAGAGATTGGTGTAGATGTTGATGCGCGGAACTGGGAGAACATCTTCTTTGGTCGACTTCTGATAGGTGATAAGGTTTTCCCAATTGAAAGGACCGAGAGTGATATCTTGACCGAGCGAGGCTGTGATAAGACTGATCATATCGTTGTTTTGCATCGGACTGACAGTGTTTCCGGTACGCCCGAAAGTGGAGGGAATGGGGTAAGCTCCACTGAAATACGTGTAGTTTTTGATTCCGTCTACGGCTACACGCAATGTGGTGTGCGTTTTGCGATAGCTGAAAAGTCCCTCGATGCGGGAATGGATAATTTTATTCAGATTGCCGTCGTCCCACCAATAATGGCGTGCGTGGTAGTGGCGATAGTAGAAAGTGGGATTCAGTCGGTGGAGGAATGCTCCTGCCGCCAGTGTTACCGTATCGCCCAAGAGGGGAAAATTGACATCGGCCGTAGCATCGATTTTCATTTGTCCGGCATCTTCGCCCGTCAACCAAGTCTCGGCCAATAAATTATAGTGAAGTGTTCGGCCCTCTGTCTTACTTAACTGACCACCGATACTTAAATTATGCTCATTATATGCCGTGGTGGCTTGGGTAGAATCGGGGAGTGTGAAATGGCGGAAATCACTCGTGATAAAAGCTTTCAGTCCCGCCTTTGCCCATTTATTGAAACCTTCGAGCAGGGAGATAGCAAAAGTGTTTTGTATGCGATAATGATTGGTCTTATCGTAGAGGGAATCTCCGGAGAACTTTCCAATACTACGATAAGTATTCGCATAGAATTTGCTTGGTGTGGCATAGGCTGTGTAAATTCGGCGATAATTGTCTAACTTCAAAGTATGGATGAAGCTGGTGACGGGTACATACTCGTCTTTCAGCCACAATGTGTCCTCACGTTGTTTCTTTTCCACGGTCAGAAGACTGTCTGCCGCAGCTTTGCTTCTTACTGCAATGCGGTTACTTTTTTGTACAGTCGAGTCCATAGGTTCGGCTCCTGCAATAGTGGCTCCGTCCGGTCGACCACTGAAAGTCTTCTTTTCTGTGAAGCTTTTTTCGTCGAATTTTTTACCGCTTCGTTTTGCTTCTTTCTCCGCCTTCTCTTTACTTTTACGCTTTTCTTGGTCTCTTTGCGCTTCCATCGCAAATTTCTTGGCCTTGATTTCTTCGTCGGTCATTTTCACCTTTCTATTAAAACCGAAACTATAACGTTGTGTGAAAAACGCGTGCTGGTTATCGTTCCGATTCCAGTTCTGACTCAATACTGTCGGGATTTCAGATGTTTGGAAGTCTTCGTTGAAACTTTCGGGATGTGTAATATAATTGTCATTAGTGATGCCTCCGTTCTCCGCAACTTTTTGGTGATTGGTAGAGATCAGAAGATGTGCCTGATAGCGGTCGCCGAGATAATAACCATACATAGAGTAATTGAAGTGAGCCGTACTCTGATTTTGGTAATATCCGCGGCCGTAAAGATAGTCAAACTTGAATCCGGCACCAATTCTCTTACCGGCATTCACACCGAATTTGGCTGTAAGATGGTCTTCGCCGTTTGTGCGGTCGCCACAGTTGTCGTATGATATATTGGTAAATGGCGATAGTGTATTGGTGAATTGAAACTTGTCTGTCGGTGTAATGAAGAAGCTATAAGGATGTGTGAATATGAATTGTCCGCTTTCACGTCGGTCGATGAATATGCGATTGATACGTGGCGAACCGAGATTGCCTGTTGTATTATATTCTCCTCTGAGTCCGGAAGTGAATATTGTATTCATAAACATATGTGAGAGCGTGTCTACTTGGGCAGGTCTTCGGTCGCCGAAACGCGTATCCACAGTCCAGACTTTGATACCGATAGGTATTTCTTTATCACTACCCAGCGAGTCGGTTGTATTGCGGCGTTGATCGGATGTCGTTATTCGGCCACCGTTATCAATTTGGTTGAAATCCGTTTGCGCTTTCATCACAGGATGAAAAGCTACGAACGAGAAAAGTGCCGATATGAAGGTCTTATTCATTAATGGAAAAATCGTAAAATACTTTCAATCATCTTGAACACCATTGCAGCAAGAATGGTAATTGTGCCGACTGTCCGATCAGTATAGAAATAGAGTAAGATGCCCACGATGGCACCTGCCATAAAGATGATATTCAGGACATTTCGTATTTTCAGAAACTTATCTTGATTGCCCGATAATTGAAGATTATTCTTTGCCATAAGTATTGTTTTATTTTAAAGCGTTGGTGATTGCCGAAAAGATTTCGTCTTTACGGTCAATCGTTTTACGACGAAACTTGGCTGAACCTTTGGATAGTCGAGTCTTACGTTTATTGAGTGCGACAGCATCTGTAATCCATTTCTCGGCTGTGGTGTCAAATCCTGTATTCCGATTCTTTTCGTATGAGTAGCTGATCCGGCTCAATGTGAGGTGCAGATGATTGTCTACACATTTGGCAATAATCGTGTAACTCAATTCTGTTCGGTCAAGAGAGATGAAGTTATTGGTAAAGATGAGCCACTCCTTATAATGTGCAGCAATGATATGATCGCGTTTATTGATGAGTGTAATCCCGCTTCCCTTAAATTGGTTCTCCTCTTTCGCCATTCTGTCAAGCAGTGTATAAACCCGTTCATAGATATCTTGTGCGCTCCGTCCGGGAAGATTTAGGTCAAGTGTAAAAACAACTTTACCGTCTATCTCGGGAACAGTGCCAGCAAGATATTTGGCATCGTCCTGATTGAATTCATTCTGTTTCTGTTTCTTTACTTCTTGCTTAGTATCTTGTGGCCTTTCCCATACATCTTGTGCGAAAATTGACAAGGGTAAGAGCGTCAACAAGAAGATAATTATTTTCTTCATAAATCGATACTTTGTAAATGTTTATGTAGGCAAAATTACGAAATAAAGTCTTATCAGTGTGTGATTATTCAATATTTAACGTTATTTCAAATCGAGTTGTGCTTGCAAACGGATGATTTCATCGCGGTATTGAGCAGCCTGTAAGAAATCGAGATTCTTGGCTGCCTGTTTCATCAGAGCAGTCGTATCGGCAATACTCTTTTCTAATTGCGATCTTGTCATTCGTTGAACAATGGGATCTGCGGCGAATGCGGCTGTATCAGTATCCATATATATGTATGATGGATAAGCAGTCGGTTCCTGTCCGACTTTCCGGTTAATCGTCAGAGTGCCTTTGATTTCTTTTACAATCTGTCGGGGAGTAATATGATGGTCTTCGTTGTATTTCAGTTGGATCGATCGCCTTCTTTCGGTTTCATCAATTGTTTTCCGCATACTCTCTGTAATGTTGTCAGCATACATAATGACTTTCCCGTTTACGTTACGGGCCGCTCGCCCTACTGTCTGTGTAAGTGAACGATGACTGCGTAGAAAGCCCTCCTTATCTGCATCGAGTATGGCTACAAGTGATACTTCGGGCAAATCGAGTCCTTCTCTGAGTAAATTGACACCTACAAGTACGTCAAACACACCGGCTCGGAGGTCGGCCATTATTTGCACTCGGTCAAGCGTGGCTACATCACTGTGGATATAGTTGGCTCGTACATCGTGTTCGAGTAAGTATTCGGTTAGTTCTTCGGCCATCCTTTTGGTCAATGTCGTGACCAAAACGCGTTCTTTCTTTTGACATCGCTCAACAATCTCATTCATCAAATCATCGATCTGATTGTCGCTTGGACGCACTTCTATCTTTGGGTCAAGCAGTCCTGTGGGACGAATGATCTGTTCGACGACAATGCCACCAGCTTCTTGCAATTCATAGTCTGCGGGAGTCGCCGATACATAAATCACTTGATTGACCATCTGATCGAACTCTTCAAAACGCAGCGGACGATTATCAAATGCAGCAGGAAGACGAAATCCGTATTCTACAAGATTCTGTTTCCGAGCTCTATCGCCGCCATACATCGCACTGATCTGAGGAATGCTGACGTGGCTTTCATCTACAACAAGGAGATAATCCTTAGGAAAAAAATCGAGCAAACAGTAGGGGCGTTGTCCGACTTCGCGCCCATCGAAATAACGAGAATAATTCTCAATTCCTGCACAGTGTCCCAATTCTTTGACCATTTCCATATCATACTCCACACGCTCTTTGATTCTCTGTGCCTTGACAGCATCTCCCAAATCGTTAAAATATGCCACTTGCTTTACCAAGTCATCTTGAATCAGTCGAATAGCACATTCTGTTTGCTCCTTGGATGTGACGAAAAGGTTGGCCGGATATATCTGATATTCTTCGAACGTGGTTACTCGGTGATAAGTTATATTGTCTACCTCTTCGATAGAATCGATTTCATCATCCCACCAAGTCACACGGAGAATATTGTCACTGTATGCCATTGCGATATCTACGGTGTCGCCTTTCACTCGAAAGTTACCGCGTTGCAGATCCACATCGTTACGCATATAAAGGGCATCGACGAGCTTTCGTAGAAACTCATTACGATCTAATCTCAAGCCTTTTTTGATAAAAATGATACTATTCTGCATCGCAATAGGGCCACCCATACCGTAAATGCACGAGACGGACGAGACAACGATGATGTCTTTCCGACCTGAAAGCAGAGCAGAAACGGCGCCTAACCTCAATTTATCTATATCATCGTTGATAGCCAAATCCTTTTCAATATATGTGTCGGTCGTGGGTAGATAAGCTTCGGGCTGGTAATAATCATAATAAGAAACATAATATTCCACTGCATTCTCAGGAAAGAAACTTTTCATTTCTTCATAGAGTTGAGCAGCCAATGTCTTGTTATGACTGAGGATGAGCGTTGGTTTGTTAATACTATTGATCACGTTTGCCACAGTGAAAGTTTTTCCTGAGCCAGTCACTCCAAGTAACACTTGTGCTCGATCACCGTTTTTAATACCATTTGTCAATTGTCGTATGGCTTCGGGTTGATCGCCTGTGGGAGAATATTGTGATGTTAACTTGAAATCCATCTTTTTCTTTTCTGTCGTTATCTTAAATCTGCAAATTTAGCAAAAAACAATATAATAAGAATGGTTAGTAATGATCTTTTTATATTTTATGTTCTTAAATGTCTTATAATATCAGATCATAATAGGGATTCTTTTAAATGCTGTTATCAGAAAAAAACAAGAAAATGTTTGGCTGTTTGCTGAAAAACACCTACCTTTGCACTCGCAAATTTAAGGAGTAGTCCTTGTTTGTAATGAATTGAGCGCCCTTAGCTCAGCTGGTAGAGCAACTGA
>ERZ1645004.289-NODE-289-length-12129-cov-3.312241_pt1 | contig 12129 bp, 9 predicted proteins | sample MGYA00579304_ERZ1645004 | MGnify/ENA primary metagenome ERZ1645004 (study PRJEB40715, sample SAMN01906944) | human oral metagenome | study: EMG produced TPA metagenomics assembly of PRJNA78025 data set (Human Oral Subgingival Plaque Microbiome).
CAAAAACTTTGCAGACATATGGAGAGAAATTATGGTTAGGAGATTATTTGTTGAAAAAAAATCGGGATTTGATGTTGAAGCACAAGGTCTTTTTGAAGATATTAGGACTAATTTACATGTGAAAAATGTAAAAGCGGTCAGAATCTTGAACAGATATGACATAGATGGAATAAGCGATGAAGTTTTCAATCAAGCTGAATATGCAGTTTTTGCAGAACCGCCTATAGATAATACTTTTTTAGAAGAGTTGCCTGAGGATGTGGTATCTGCGATTTTTTTTGCTGTCGAACTGTTGCCCGGACAGTTTGATCAGAGAGCGGATTCGGCGGAAACCTGCATTAAACTCATAATGCCTCATGCAAATCCCGTCGTCAAATTCGCAAAGGTGATAGCGATTTACGGAGACATTTCGGCTGAAGACTTGAAAAAAATCAAGGCATATTGCATAAATCCGGTAGATAGCAGGGAAGCATCTTTAGAAAAGTTGGATGATTTGGAAGAAGTAAGTCCGGAGCCGGAAGATGTGGAGATTATCGACGGATTTGTAGATATGACGGAAAGTCAGCTCGATGAGTTTAGAGATGACAGAGAATTGGCTATGACCAGAGAAGATCTGTATGCCGTCTGTGAATATTTCAAAGAAGTCGAAGGGAGAAATCCTAGTATTACAGAATTGAAAGTGATCGATACGTACTGGTCCGATCATTGCAGACATACGACTTTCAATACAAAGATTGCGGGAATCACCTTTCAGGACAGCCCATATGGGAAAGTCGTCAAGGAAGCGTACGATGAATATAAGGCTATGAGAGACTTCGTTTATGAAGGGAGAGAGAAGGACGAGTCGTTGATGGATATAGCGTGCATTGGAGCGAAATACTTAAAAAAAATGGGCAAGTTGGATGATTTGGATGAGTCGGATGAAATAAACGCCTGCTCTATAAAAGTCAAGGCAGTCGTAAACGGCTCAGAAGAGGATTGGTTAGTCATGTTCAAAAATGAAACGCACAATCATCCTACGGAAATTGAACCCTTCGGAGGAGCTGCGACGTGTTTGGGAGGAGCTATCAGAGATCCGCTTTCAGGTAGAGCCTACGTATATCAAGCTATGAGAGTGACCGGAGCAGGGGATCCGAGAACTCCTGTAGAGGAAACCTTGGAAGGAAAACTTCCTCAGATAAAAATAACCAGAGAAGCGGCAGCAGGATATTCTTCTTACGGCAATCAGATCGGATTGGCGACAGGACTCGTAGATGAAATTTACGATAAAAATTACATAGCGAAGAGAATGGAAGTAGGGGCTGTAATAGGAGCGACTCCGGCTTCCCACGTGATTAGAGAAAAGCCGGTAGCGGGAGATGTTGTAATTTTGCTAGGCGGAAAAACGGGAAGAGACGGATGTGGAGGAGCGACAGGTTCATCAAAGGAACACACCAAAGATTCCATGGATCGGTGTGGAGCGGAAGTTCAGAAGGGCAATCCGCTGGTAGAAAGAAATATCCAGAGGCTGTTCAGAAGGAGAGAGGTTGCAACGCTGATTAAAAAGTGTAACGATTTCGGTGCAGGTGGAGTGTCCGTGGCTATCGGAGAACTTTCTGATGGACTGGATATAAATTTGGATTTGGTACAGAAAAAATACAACGGATTGGATGGTACAGAGTTGGCAATTTCGGAATCTCAGGAGAGGATGGCTGTAGTAGTCGCTCATGAAAACGTTGAAAAATTCCGGGCGTTTGCAAGGGAAGAAAATTTGGAAGCGACAGCAGTCGCAAAGGTGACAGATGACAACAGAGTGAAAATGCGTTGGAGAGGAAAGACGATTTTAGATATTTCAAGGGAATTTTTAGATACTAATGGGGCGAAGCAGCAGGTTAGACTGAGGGTTACAGATGAAAATCTCGAAAAAGCTGTGTTTCGATTGGAAGATTATTTTCAGGCATTGGAAAATCTGAATTGCTGTTCCAAGAAGGGATTGATAGAGAGATTCGATAGCACCATTGGTGGAAATACCGTTATCATGCCGTTAGGCGGAAAGTATCAGCTCTCTCCGGCGATTGGGATGGCAGCAAAGTTGCCTGTAGTAGAAGGTGAGACGGATACGGCGACTGTGATGACTTATGGATATGATCCGGATATTGCAAAATATTCACCTTTCCATGGGGCAATGTGCGCAGTGATAGATTCTGCTACGAAGGTGGTGGCTATGGGAGGGCGACTGGAGAAAATCAGATTATCCTTCCAGGAATATTTTGAAAAACTTACAGATGAATCTTCCTGGGGCAAGCCTTTTGCAGCTCTTCTGGGAGCATTGAAAGTCCAAAGAGAACTTGAAATTCCGGCTATAGGTGGCAAGGATTCCATGTCAGGAACCTTTATGGATATAAACGTGCCTCCGGCATTGATTTCTTTCGCGGTGGAGGCGATGGATGCAGGCAATGTAATCAGTACGGAATTTAAAAAAGCGAACTCCAAGATAATTATTTTACCGGCAAGATACGATGAAAACGGTATTATCGATTTTGATGCATATAAGAAAAATATGGATACCGTAAGTAAATTGACGGAAGAGAAAATGATTTTATCAGCGAATATCATTGGAAAAGGTGGAATATTTGTAGGTCTGGTCAAAATGGCAGTTGGAAATAAAATCGGAGCGGATGTTAAAAATCTGCCGAAAGATATGCTCTTCTCAGCGAATTACGGTGGAGTTATATTGGAAGTCGCAGATGATAAATCGGTAGATATGTTGAAAAAAATCGACGGAATCGAAGTTGGGAATACCATTGAGGAAGAGAAGATATACATTTCCGATTTGAATAAAACCGATGAATTTGACATCGATGAACTGATAGACGTCTGGATGAAACCGCTGGAAGATGTGTTTCCGACTGAGACTGTTGATGAAAAAAATATGAAGGATAATGCAAAAAAGGTTGCAACACATGAAAAATGCAATGATATACCTACTTTGTCATATGAAAAGAGGTACGATATAGAGCCGAAGGAAAAGGTCGATGTACCTAAGGTGGTGATACCATTATTCCCGGGGACCAACTGCGAGGTCGATTCGGCGCGAGCATTCCGAAGAGCGGGTGCAGATGTCCATATACATCTAATTAGAAATGTGGACAGCGATGCGCTGGAAGAGTCCATAAGAGGTTTGGCACAGAAGATCAGAGAATCGAATATAATAATGATACCGGGTGGATTTTCAGGGGGAGACGAACCGGACGGTTCTGCGAAGTTTATAACAGCAGTATTCAGAAATCCCGTGGTCAGAGGAGCTGTAACTGATTTAATTGAGAACAGAGACGGATTGATAATTGGCATTTGTAACGGCTTTCAGGCACTTATAAAATTGGGACTGGTGCCTTTTGGAAAAATTATGGATGCAGATGAGAACAGTCCAACTCTCAGCTACAACAAAATCGGAAGACATATGTCAGGTCTCGTTAAGACCAGGGTGGCATCGGTTAAATCGCCGTGGATGGCAAATGCCGATGTGGGAGATGTTTTAGAAGTACCCGTTTCTCACGGGGAAGGAAGATTTATATGCAATCGAGAGTTGTTACGTGAGCTTGCGGAAGACGGGCAAATTTTGACTCAATATGTAGATTTCAACGGAAAGGCTTCAATGGATACGGAACACAATCCGAATTTCTCCATTTGGGCAGTTGAGGGCATAACTTCCAAAGATGGCAGAATTTTAGGAAAGATGGGACATTCTGAAAGGATTGGAAAGAATGTATACAAAAACGTTTCAGGAGAAAAAAATTTGAAGTTGTTTGAATCGGCCGTAGAATATTTTAGAAAAAAGTAGGTTGTGAGATATAAAGAAAGAGAAAGTGAGCATTTAGATGAAAGTTGGAGTAATAATGGGCAGTCAGTCTGACTGGCAAGTGGTGAAAAAAGCGGTTAAAGTGCTAAAAGATTTTAATGTAGAAGTTGAAGCCAGGGTGATTTCAGCACACAGAACACCGAGGATAGCGGAGGAATTTGCTAAAAATGCGGAAGTTAATGGATTTGATGTAATTATTGCTGCAGCGGGTAAAGCGGCACACCTAGCAGGAGTCATGGCGGGGAATACCCATCTTCCCATCATTGGAGTTCCCATGAAAACCGGCGATTTGGGAGGTATGGACTCTTTGCTAAGCACAGTGCAGATGCCTTCCGGAGTTCCTGTAGCAACCGTGGCGGTAGGCGGCGCAGAAAATGCAGCATTGCTTTCAATACAAATGCTGGGTATAAAATATCCGGAACTAAAGGAAAAAATCAAGGAGTACAGGAGAAGACAGGAGAAAGAGGTTATAGAGGCGGATCAGACTCTTGAATATTGAAAAATCATGATGGTGAAAACGGAGGAAAAATCACAAATTACCATATAGAAAAGCGGGGCATGGAGGAGTATTATGGGAATCACTTATAAAGATGCGGGAGTTGATACAAAAGAGGGAGAGAGAGCAGTTTCTCTCATGAAGGAGCATGTGAAAAGGACATTCGATAAAAACGTTTTGACCGGGCTAGGTGGCTTTGGAGGACTGTTTAAATTGCCTGTCAAGGATATGAAGGAACCTGTTTTAGTCAGTGGAACCGACGGAGTTGGAACCAAATTGAAAATAGCTTTTTTGATGGACAAACACGATACGGTAGGGATTGACTGCGTGGCAATGTGTATTAACGATATACTGTGTCAAGGAGCAACTCCTCTATTCTTTCTGGACTACATCGCAACAGGAAGAGTGAAAGCGGAGAATATTGCGGAAATCGTAAAAGGCATCTCAGAAGGATGTCTGCAAGGATCAAGTGCTTTGATAGGAGGAGAGACGGCTGAAATGCCGGGATTTTACCGAGAGGGAGAATATGATATTGCAGGATTTTCCGTGGGAATCGCGGATAGAGAAAAGATAATTACAGGTAATGAAATAAAAGCGGGCGATGTAATCATAGGATTGCCGTCAAGCGGAATTCACAGCAATGGATATTCTCTGGTCAGAAAAATTATCTTGGATGAGAAAAAGATGTGTATGGGAGATTTTATAGGCGATCTTGGAGAACCTCTAGGGGAAGCGTTGTTAAGACCTACTAAAATTTATGCGAAACATTGCAAAATAGCCGGTGAAACATGTAATATAAAAGGAATAGTTCACATTACCGGAGGTGGATTTTATGAAAATATCCCCAGAATTCTGCCTGAAAATATCGGAGTGGAAATTGATAAGAGTTTATGGGAGAGGCATAAAATTTTCAATTTTCTACAGAAAGTCGGTAATATTGCCGAAGAGGAAATGTTCAAAACTTTTAACATGGGCATTGGAATGATGTTTTTTGTAGATGAAAGAGATGTGGAAAAACTCATTAAAACCCTGAATCAAAAAGGTGAAAAAGCGTATGTTATAGGGAAAGCGATAGAAGCTAAAACAGATGAAAAGGTGAAGCTGATATGAAAAAGAAAGTCAGGATATCGGTTTTGGTATCAGGAGGAGGTTCAAATCTTCAGAGCTTGATAGATACGTATAAAGATAGCGAGACTTGTGAAATCGTACAGGTCATATCGTCAAAAGCCGGAGTTTACGCCTTGGAAAGAGGAAAGGCTCACGGAATTCCGGGATTTATAGCCGATAGGGAAACATATCCCGATATGAGGATGAGAATGGCTAAAATTTTGGAACTGATGGAGAGAAAGGATACGGATTTAGTTGTGCTTGCAGGATATCTGGACATACTGTCAAAGGAAGTGGTCGATAGATATAGAAATAGAATCATAAATATACACCCGTCATTGTTGCCTAAGTTCGGTGGCAAGGATTGTTATGGAATGAAAGTTCATGAAAAGGTCTTACAGGCAGGTGAAAAAGTCAGCGGTGCTACAGTTCACTTAGTCGACGAAGGCATAGATACAGGCGAGATAATCTTACAAAAGAAAGTTGAAGTTTTGGAAGATGACACACCTGAAAAATTAGCGGAGAGGGTTTTAAAGGTGGAACACGAAATATTGCCGAAAGCCGTTGAAATGATAGTTAATTCTCAGTTTAAAAATGCTGAATAGAGGTTGAAAATGGGTGGAGTATTTGGAGTTGTATCTCAAAGTGACTGCGTTGCGGATGTGTTTTTCGGAACGGACTATCACTCTCATCTGGGTACGAAAAACGGAGGGATGTGCCTCTTGGGAGAGCGCGGCTTTATGCGACAAATTCACAGCATAGCAGAAAGTCCTTTTAGAAGCAGATTTAGAGATGATTTGTCGAACTTCAGAGGAAATTTCGGCATCGGAGCCATTTCCGACGGAGATCCGCAGCCCCTTACAGTGAGAAATAAGTTTGGACATTGGGCGATAACCACAGTTGGAAGGATAAATAACAAAGAGGAACTGGTAGGAGAACTCATAAGAGAGGGCAACGACCATTTTATGACTAAAAGCAGTGGCGACATAAATAATACAGAGTTAATTGCAGCTCTGGTTTCGACGGGAGATGATTTGGTAGAGGGAATTGTAAACGCCCAAAATCGAATAGACGGATCGGTCACATTGCTGATTTTAACCCGTGAAGGGATGTATGCCGCGAGAGATAAATTCGGCAGAACCCCGCTGATATTGGGAAAGAAGGACGGTGCTTACTGTGCTGCGTCGGAAAGTTTTGCGTTTATAAATATAGGATATGAGTACGAGAGAGAATTGGGAGCGGGAGAAATCGCATTTTTACAACCGACGGAGGAGAAAATTTTGCGAAGACCTCTGGAGAAAATGAAAATTTGCACTTTTTTATGGAGCTATTTCGGGTACACAACTTCCACTTATGAAGGTAAAAACGTCGAGATGATGAGAAATAAAAATGGAGAATTTTTAGCGATGGCAGACGATGATACGAAAGTTGACTACGTAGCAGGAGTCCCGGATTCGGGAACGGCTCACGCTCTGGGATATGCGAATAAATCGCAGATACCTTACGCCAGACCTTTGATAAAATACACTCCGACATGGTCCAGGAGCTTCATGCCGACAGACCAGAAGTTGCGAAATCAGGTGGCGCAGATGAAGTTGATTCCGGTCTTTCAGCTGATAAAAAATAAAAAATTCGTTTTGATAGATGACTCCATAGTTAGGGGTACACAGCTTTCGGAAACGGTGTCATATCTGATTGAAAACGGTGCGAAAGAAATTCATGTGAGATCGGCATCACCGCCTATCATGTTTCCGTGTAAATATCTGAATTTTTCCAGGACGGTGAGTTCGATGGAACTGATAACACATCGAGTTATTAAGAACTTAGAGGGACGAGAAGAAAACTGGGAAATACCCGACGAAGTGATGAATAGATACAAAGATGAAAATACAGCGGAATACCGCAATATGGTTGAAGAGATTCGACGAGAGATGGATTTTAACAGTCTGAAATTTCAAAAGTTGAGTAAACTTTTAGAAGCTACGGAAGTGAATAGCTGCAAACTTTGCACGTATTGTTGGAATGGAGAAGAGTAAAATGAGAGCTTTAATAAGTGTGTCGGACAAAACAGGTGTCGTTGAATTTGCAAGAGGCTTGGAAAGGCTAAACTGGGAGATAATTTCGACGGGCGGAACGTTAAAATTGCTCAATGACAACGGAGTAAAGGCTAAATCCGTAACGGAGGTGACTGAATTTCCGGAGTGTTTAGACGGTCGTGTAAAGACCCTGCATCCCAAAATTCACGGAGGAATTTTGAATATAAGAGATAACGATGATCACAGAGACCAGATAAATCGTTTAGGCATAGAGAGCATAGATATGGTCGTAGTTAATCTTTATCCGTTTAAGAACACTGTAATGAAGAGAAATTGTTCATTGGAGGAGGCTATAGAAAATATAGATATAGGCGGACCTGCAATGCTCAGATCGGCAGCGAAAAACCACAGATATACATTGCCTATTTGCGATATTATCGATTACGATATGATACTGCAGCTGTTGGATGAAAAGGGTGAGGTGGACTATAGGACGAGATATAAGCTGGCTTTGAAAGCGTTTAATCACACAGCGGCATATGACGGAACCATTGCATTTTATTTGATGGATAGAGATGAGGAATTGAGCAGAATTGAAAATTATCCTGAACAGTTCACAATGACTTTCGAAAAAATTCAGACCTTGAGATATGGTGAAAATCCTCACCAGCAGGGAGTATACTATAAGGACGTGTTTCCCCAGGAGGGTGCTCTGATAAATGCGAAAAAAATTCATGGAAAAGAGCTGTCATTTAACAATATAAACGACTTACAAGGAGCAGTGGCTTGTCTGAGGGAGTTTTCGGAAATTGCGGTAGTGGCGGTCAAACACTCGAATCCTTGCGGCATCGGCGTAGGAAGCAGCATATTGGAAGCATATGAGAAGGCATACAGCTGTGATCCGACATCGATTTTCGGCGGAGTCGTAGCTTGCAACAGAGCTGTAGATGGGAAGACGGCGGAGAAGATGAACGAAATTTTTCTGGAAATTATCATAGCTCCGCAGTTTACAGATGAAGCGCTCGCAATTTTAACGAATAAGAAAAATTTGAGGCTTATGACTTTGAAAGAGTTGGATACCGGTTATGAAAAGATGAAAGAAAGCCGGGACAGGAAGCTGGATATTAAGAGAGTTGATGGGGGAATATTGATTCAGGATGTGGATGATACTCTGATAAATAAAATGGATGTCGTAACGAAAAAAGAACCGACTGACAGGGAATTGTCAGATATGAAAATTGCCATGAAAGCGGTTAAACATACGAGAAGTAACGGAATAGTCATAGTCAAGGACGGTATGACTATCGGAATCGGACCGGGGCAGACCAACAGGATTTGGGCATTGAAGAACGCAATTAAACAATCTGAATTTTCAACAGAAGGTGCTGTTGTGGCATCGGATGCATTCTTTCCGTTTGACGATTGTGTCACAGCCTGCGGAGAAGCAGGCATATCGGCGATAATCCAACCGGGAGGATCCGTTAGAGATGAGGATAGCATCAGAAAAGCCGATGAGTTGGGCATAGCCATGGTGTTCACCGGACAGAGACATTTTAAGCATTAGAATTGAATTTTCACAAATCTTGGATTTGTAGAAAATACAATTCACAGAGCGAAAGCGAAGTGAGTTAGATACAAATCTTGGGTTTGCGAAAAATACAATTGACAGAGCGAAAGCGAAGTGAGTAAGACACAAATCTTGGGTTTGCGAAAAATTCAATTCACAGAGCGAAAGCGAAGTGAGTAAGACACAAATCTTGGGTTTGCGAAAAATTCAATTCACAGAGTGAAAGCGAAGTGAGTAAGACACAAATCTTGGATTTGTAGAAAATTCAATTGACAGAGCGAAAGCGAAGTGAGTAAGACACAAATCTTGGATTTGCGAAAAATACAATTGACAGAGCGAAAGCGAAGTGAGTTAGATACAAATCTTGGATTTGCGAAAAATACAATTGACAGAGCGAAAGCGAAGTGGGTAAAACACAAATCTTGGATTTGTAGAAAATTCAATGTAAAAATTTCAAAAGATATAGAGATATACGGTATAACAGAAACCTTTAGAAAGAGAGAATCATGAGAATAGCAGTAATCGGAAGCGGTGGCAGAGAACACGCCATAATATGGAAGTTGAGAGAAAATGAAAATATAAAAGAAATTTACGCTTTACCAGGTAATGCCGGAATTGGACAAGTTGCCCGATGTGTAGACATATCGGTGGAAGATATATCGGGAATTTGTGAATTCTCAAAGAGAAACAATATCGACATGGTTGTGGTGGGACCGGAGGTACCGCTTGCTATGGGACTCGTTGATGAACTCGAAAGGGCTGGAATCAGAGCTTTCGGTCCTAACAGAAAGTGTGCGGAGCTGGAGGCGAGCAAAGCATTCACAAAGGCATTTCTGAAACGTCACAAAATCCCAACAGCGGAGTATAGAGAGTATACGGATATTGATACGATTACAAATGACATTGGGATTTTCGGATTTCCGATGGTAATAAAGGCTGACGGTCTGGCTGCCGGAAAAGGCGTAGTCATTGCAGAGACGGAAGAAGAGGCAAAAAACGCCATCAGAGACATGATGGAAGAGAAGATATTCGGTGATGCCGGAAATAAAATAGTGGTTGAGGAATGCTTAGTCGGAATCGAAGCCTCATGTCTTTGTTTTGTCGATGAAAATACAATTATTCCTATGGCATCAGCACAGGATTACAAAAGGGTTTTCGATGGAGACAGAGGTTTGAACACAGGAGGGATGGGGACATATTCACCATCATTGATGTGGAATGACAATATTGAGAAACAGGTTATGGAAACTATTTTAAAACCGACGCTGCAAGGGTTTAAAAAGGATGGACTGAATTTTAAAGGAGTGCTGTTTGTAGGATTGATGTTAACGGATAACGGTCCGAAGGTAATCGAATTCAACAATCGTTTTGGAGACCCGGAAACTCAATCCGTACTGCCTAGACTGGAGAGCGATTTATACGACATTTTCGATGCTGTCATAGATAACAGGCTGAGCGAAATCGATATCAGGTGGAAAGACGAAAAAGCGATTTGTGTGGTAATGGCATCGGGGGGATATCCTGAAAAATACGAGAAGGGACTTGAAATTTTCGGACTCGATAATATCGATAATGACGTGATACTATTTCATGCAGGAACAAGATTGAAGGATGAAGGCAAAATTGTCACCAACGGAGGCAGAGTCCTTTGCGTAACAGCACTTGCACCGTCTCATGAAGAAGCAAGAGCCAAGGTCTATGCCAATATAGGCAGAATAAAATTTAAGAACGCTCATTACAGAAAAGATATAGGATTGATAGTTTCTAAGTGATTTGATATGATATAACCGAGCAGATAAATTTGAGAAGGAGGTTGAGAGATGTTAAAAGAGAAAATATCAAAATTATTGGTAGAGCAGGTGAACAAGGAATTCTTCTCGGCATATTTATACTTGTCTTTTGCCAATTTCTATGAGGAAGCGGGATTGGACGGATTTGCAAACTGGTATAGAATTCAGGCTATGGAAGAAAGGGATCACGCTATTATGTTCATGGACTACGTCCATGATAACGATGGAACGATTCAGTTTGAAGCCATTGGAAAACCTGATTCAAAGTTGAAAAATTTAATCGATCCGTTAAAAGCAGCTCTTCAACACGAAAAGTATATAACTGCTTCGATCAACGCCATTTACGATGAAGCGGCACAGAGCAAGGATTACAGAACCATGCAATTTCTGGACTGGTTCGTTATGGAGCAGAGAGAAGAAGAGAAAACGGCAAGCGATCTTGTCACCAAGTTTGAGCTTTTCGGAAGCGATGCAAAGAATTTGTACTCTTTAAATGAAGAATTAAAGACGAGAGTTTACACAGCACCTGCAGACAATAATTAGCAACAAGTGATGAGATAGGACGTAAAGTTGACTGCGGTGAGAGAATTTAAAGTCAAAGGGAGAAATTCCATCAAGAATAATCTTAAGGCTCTATGTATAATAGCTGTTTTGTAAACTTTTGCAATTGAAGTGATAAAACAATGTATCAACATTGTGCAGGTAGTAGATTCATTCCGTTTGACCATTGGATGCTATGTCTATAATCCGGCTGTTGAGAGAATATTAGAGAATACCGGCGGAGAGGTGGGTACATGGGTAAAGATTAACGGAATTTATAGATATAGACTATTCAACGATTGGTCATATTTATGTCTTAAAGATAATCCTGAAAAGAGGATAATGAGCTGTCTAAATGACAGTAATCTCATGATGAAAGGGAATGTTGTAAAGTACTTCGCGTTAATGTTGTCGTTTATAGTCTGGTACATATTGTTATTTGCAATAGTCGGTTTTGTGGCGACAATATTCTCAGAGCACGCTCTCAAAGGAGTGAATTTGATCATAGGCATAGGTTTCACATTTTGATGTGTACTCCCTTGAGAAATATGAAAAATTCTCAAGGGAACTTTTGCTTTGACATCAAAATAAGTTTAATATTATAGCATTTGACTATTAGGCTGTAAAAAATTATATCAAAAATAAATAAATGCACAATATCGTTGAAATTGCAATGGAAATAGGATATAATCTAGTGTCTGAAAGACAATTTTGAGTAGAAAGTTTATAGGAGGGTCTTGGGGGGGGGGGTATTC